>Ga0172382_10003466_pt1 | contig 24989 bp, 29 predicted proteins | sample Leawel138RmetaG_FD_122245 | JGI IMG/M metagenome (GOLD analysis project Ga0172382, IMG submission 122245) | Leachate microbial communities from a municipal landfill in Southern Ontario, Canada - Leachate well 138R metaG | ecosystem: Engineered > Solid waste > Landfill > Unclassified | place...
CCTCGGGTATCTCCCTGTCCTTCTAAGTCTTACGACGAAGAAAACAGAGAGTTTGCTAAAGGGAAGGGGTGGCTTCGGCCACCCCTTCTTCTTTTTGTGTGTTCGGCCTCGTGATTGCGTTTGCGCTGTAAGGACACTAAACTAGATAAGGTTCGTACCACGCTAACGGCACAGCGGAGTGGGCAGGAATAATCATGCCAAGCCATGCAATGCGTCCCCCAGAACCGGGAACAATCAAGAGCTTCGGACCATTCGGGCCGAAGTATCAAGTTGGTGTCCCGCTGCGGCAACTTGAGGACGGCGATTGGATCATGGAAATCTTGCTTGTGGATAGCGGCGAGAAAGCGGAATACCGCCTGACTCACGTCACCGATGACCCCGAGGCGCAGTGATGTACGCCATCGCGTTTGATTTGGTTGTTGCGGATACCGAACAGCATCACCCAAAGGGCGTGTCTCAAGCCTACGCTGACATTGGCGCCATTCTGAACAGCTTCGGATTCCGCCGGGTCCAAGGGAGCCTTTACGTCACCGAAAAGGAAGACATGGCTAACCTGTTCGTGGCGATTCAGGACCTGCGATCCAAGCCGTGGTTCCCCAAATCAGTCAAAGATATCCGTGCATTCTGAATTGAGCAGTGGTCCGACTTCACCGCTCTGGTTAAGGGCACGGTGCGCCATTCCCTATAAGCTCCACGTATATCCCATTGACATATCCCTCCATGAGCCTACTATCCGCTGATCATTCTGCGGAGAATGCCATGACGCGCACCACCTTGTTTCTCAGCAATCGATCCCAGGCCGTCCGGCTTCCCAAGGACGTTGCTTTCCCCGACGGCGTGAAGGACGTAGCCATTCTCCGCGACGGCGCGCGGCGGGTCATCGTCCCGGCCAATGCGGTGTGGGATGACTTCTTTACTGCCCCCGGCCTCGACTTGGCGGACCGCGACCAGCCCCCGGTTCAGGCGCGTGAGCCGTTTTGATGCTGCGCTACATGCTGGACACCAACCTCTGCATCCGCGTGCTGCGCGACCGCCCTCAGGGCTTGCGCGACCGGTTCAATGCCGAGGCAACCGCCCTGTGCATTTCCACGGTGACGCTGGCTGAATTGCTTTACGGCGCCGAAAAGTCCGCTCGGCCGACCGAAAACCGTCAGGCCGTCGAGGGATTTGCGGCCCGGCTTGACGTGCTGCCTTTTGATGACGCCGCCGCCGCCCATTATGGCGATATCCGCGCCGTCCTTGAGCGTCGGGGGCAGGTCATCGGCGGTTATGACATGATGATTGCCGGTCATGCCCGTAGCCGGGGCCTTGTTGTGATTACCGGAAATCTCGGTGAATTCGGTCGCGTGGACGGTCTGCGCTCGGAGGATTGGCTTCCACCTGTTCCGTAATCTGGGCAAATTGGACCCTCTCCAGGCCGATCTCAGACCTGCAATTCACCCGGCGGTACGTGGATGGCCGGGTCAAGCCCGGCCATGACAAAATTATTTACATTCAAAAGATTAGTCGTGCCTGGGCTTGACCTGGGCATCCACGCGGAGCAGCGGCCACGATGCTGGAAACAAGGGTGCAATCGCCGCATCCGATTTGCTGACTGATGCTTTAGCGCCGATGAGTTCCCCACCCATCAATTGCCGCCACGCCCCAGGCACCGGTGCCCGCCAAGGCTCCCACCGTCGCGCCATTCACCCCGCCGAGCGCCACCACCGGCAGGCTGCTCCCCCGGACCAGCGCCGCGAACTTCACCGCGCCCAGGACTGGCGCGCCCGGATGGCTTTGAGTCGCAAAGACCGGCGACAGCACGGCCACATCCGCGCCCAGGCCCGCCGCCCGCCGCAGCGCCGTTTCCCCATGCGCCGCCACGCTCAACATCGCCCCACGCCGCCTGCGCCAACCGAGCATCGGGGCCAGCCGTCCGCCGCGCAGCAGTCCTTCGGGCAGGTGCACCCCATCGGCCCCGATCTTGGCGGCCAGCCGCCAGTCTCCCGCCACCAACAGCACCAGCCCGCGCGCCTTGCACAGCCGCGCCAACCGTTGGCCCAACGCTTCCCGATCGGGATCGTCATAATGACGCAGCACCACCGCCGCCCCGCGCGGCAGACGCGCCACCGCCGCCGCGACATCGCCCAGGCGCGGATCGGTCATCAGGTACAGTGTGGGCAGGGCCAGAGCGCGGGGCCGCGCCGTCCGTGCGTTGAGCCTCCGCGCCGCCTCTGTTAGGGTTCGCGGCATCGCGCAACGCTACCATCCAGGCAAGGTCCCCGCAATGAACGCACCTTTCGACTCCGCCGCCGCTTTCGCTGACGTGAAAGCCTCCATCGCCCGCGCCGAAGGTGACGCGAGCCGCCCGGCGGGGGCCGTCACCCTGGTCGCGGTCAGCAAGACCCACGACGCCGAGCGGCTCCGCCCTGTGCTCGCCGCTGGCCACCGGGTGTTCGGCGAAAACCGCGTGCAGGAGGCCGAGGGCAAGTGGCCCGCCCTGCGCGCCGACTTTACCGGCATCGAACTCCACCTGATCGGGCCGCTGCAATCGAACAAGGCGCGCGAGGCGGTGGCGCTGTTCGACGTCATCGAATCCGTGGACCGCCCCAAGATCGCCGAGGCCCTGGCCCGCGAAATGGACCTGCAAGGCCGCCGCCCCGCCTGCCTCGTCCAGGTCAACACCGGCGAGGAAGACCAGAAGGCCGGCATCCTGCCCCGTGACGCCGACGCCTTCATCGCCCGCTGCCGCGACGACTGGCGCCTGCCGGTGATTGGCCTGATGTGCATTCCGCCGGTCGATGAGGAACCCGCCCTCCACTTCGCCCTGCTGCGCGAAATCGCCCGCCGCAATGGCCTGTCCGTGCTGTCCATGGGCATGAGCGGCGACTACCAGACCGCCATCACCCTGGGCGCGACGCATGTCCGGGTCGGCACGGCCATCTTCGGGACGCGCGACTGAACAAGGAAGTGAAGCGGGGAAACACAGAGGACGCAGAGAAAGGCACAGAGGTCACAGAGAGTGCGGGGTCACTGCGCCGCAGGCGTTAAATCATCTATAGAATTTGATGCGCTACGCGCAATATTCTGCACCGAAATCTCTGTGCCTTCTCTGTGTCCTCTGCGACCTCTGTGGTCAACCCCTTCACTTTCCCGCCCCACGGGTTCAAATATCTGCTTTAGACCTCAACCACGCACAGCCGGGTGTCCGGCCCGCAAGCCTTCAGCACTTCCAGAAGGTCGGGCAGGGCGAGTGCGACGCAGCCTTCGGTGGGTAGATACCCTGGCCGTGCGACGTGCATGAAGATGGCGCTGCCCAGGCCCGGCCGGGGCGGATCGTCGTTGTGGCCAAGGACCACGACCACATCGTAGACGCCGTCGTCGCGCCACATCACTTCATGGCGGGCGGGGTGAGGCAGGCGCACCGGGCGGTTATAGTCGGGGTGGCCGGGGTCGTCGCACCAGCCATCGGCGGGATCGAGCGGTGAAACCGCCAAGCCCGTGACGGGCGGCTCGGCCAGCCGGTCGGGGCGGTAGAAGACGCGGCGCAGCGGGAAACATCCCACCGGAGTTGCGCCATCGCCTTCGCGTTTCTCGGTGCTCAGACCCCCTTTGCCGAGGGCACAGCGCCATATGCGCCCGGCGATTTCGAGGCGGCCATCGGCATGAACGAACAGATCATCCGCCATGGCTTACACGCCGCGTCGGTCAACCCCGACCGCTGCCGGCAGGGCGGGCGCCAGGGCGTCGGGGGCCATGCGATCGGTGGTGCTGTACTTGCGCATGGCCTTGTCGAACCACGCCGGAACGTCAACCGGACCTCCAGCACCGGGGGCGGGAGCAGGGGCAGCGGTAGGAGCCGAAACCGGGCTGACTTGGAGGGGAATGCGCGCCGCCGGGCCGGGAGTCTGGCCGGGCACGGCGTCGCGCAGCATGACATGGTCGTCGCGCGGCGCCATCCCCTGTGCGGCCAAGGCCCGCCGTACCGCCTCGGGCGGGGGGCCGTCGGTGGGCGCGGCGCCGGTTCCGCCGGCACTCGCGGCGCTCATCACGCCCAGCGGCAGGGACGACGAGGGTGCTGCGGCAGGAACGGGCGTTTCGACATTGGGCGTGCGGCTGTGCAGCGCGGCCTCGCGCACCGGCTGCGGCGCGACAGTCTCGGACCGGATGTGTTGATCGCGGTTGATCGGGAACCAGCGGGTATCGGCGGCGGTCACGGCGCTCGCGGCGGCCTGTACCTCCGGGGCCGACTCGGCGGATGCGGACAGTTCGGCGGGCGCGGCGGCACGCGGCGGGGTCGGCAGGGCCGAGGCCAGAAACTCCGCCTGAAGCGACCGTTCATCGCTGGCGAACTGATACTGTTCCGCGCCGTCGGGATTATCGGGATCGGGTTCGCCGTCGAGCAGAGCCACCACATGCTCCCCGGCATCACGCCCGGACACTTCCTTGAGAAGCACGTCCACGGCCGAGGCCGCCAATCCGACAACGCCGCCGAACAGCGCCCCACCTGCCAGCTTGGCAGGGGCGCGGATGGTGTCTCCGGTCATCTCCCGATAGATGGACGACACGACGGGGATGTGTTGCAGCGGGTTGATGACGTCGAGCAGATCCCAGAACGACATCTCCTCGTCATCGGACGCGCCGGTCTTGCCGAGCCCCTCGCGGTCGATGACACCGGCCTGCGCGCCCGCATCGGGCGTCAGGCGCACCGGCTGCCCGGCGCGGCGCGGGTCGATCGTCATGTCGGCAGTGGGAGTGATGCTCATGCCACGCTGTCCTTTGTTCCGCCGGATGACCACGCAACCGTCGTGCCAAAGAATATCTGCGTCTTTTCAAAGACCTGCGTTAAGACCCCACGGCAAGAAACGCGCGATCCGGCAGATTCTGCCGGATCGCCCGGCAACCATTGCCCTACCACGCCTAGAACAGGTGCCCGCCCTTGAGTGCCTTGGTACGCAGGTAGGACAGATTGTGGACGTTGGATTTGAACACGTGGGGAACCCGTTCCTCCACGCTGACGCCATGACGGGCCAGCGCTTCGACCTTGGCCGGGTTATTGGTCATCAGGCGCACCCGCGAATACCCAAGCTGGCGCAGCATCTCGGCGGCAGGCAGATAGATGCGCTCGTCATCGTCGAAGCCGAGTTGCCCATTGGCGTCCATGGTGTCGAACCCGGCATCCTGAAGCTGGTAGGCGCGCAGCTTGTTGACCAGCCCGATGCCGCGCCCTTCCTGGGCCAGATACAGCAGCACGCCGGACCCGGCGGCGGCGATGGCCTCGATGGCGCCGCGCAACTGGTCGCCGCAGTCACAGCGCAGCGACCCCAGCAGATCGCCGGTGAAGCATTCGGAATGCAGGCGGGCCAGTACCGGCTGTTCGGGATCGGGCGTGCCGATGACGATGGCCAGATGCTCGATGCCGCCGTCACCGGGACGGAAGGCGAGGATGCGCGTGTCCTCGGCCCCGAACAGCGGCACCGACGCCTCGCTTACCAGCCGCAGGGAATGGGCCTGGGTCTGCTGATAGCTGATGATGGCGGCCGTATCGACGGTCAGGATGTTGCGCTCAAGTGCCCAGGCCCGCGCATCGCCAGAGATCGCCACCTCGGCGGCGACTGCGGCGGGCAGCAGGCGGGCCAGCTTGGCAAGTTGCACGGCGGCCTCGGACGGGCTTGCAGCATCGACCTTATGGCACGTGGTGCCCGGCGGCAGGGTGGCGGCCTGCACGCCCTCGGCATCACGGTTGGGATCGGGTTCGGCCAGCACGGCGACCAGACCGTCCTCCAACACCGTCGGCAGGTCGAGGGCGTGGGCGGCGCGCGGATCGTCTGTGGCAAGGCCCAGAATGGATGCCCGCCGTCCCGTCACCAAAAGGCGCGGCGTGTTGCCGGACAAGCGCGACAGGCGGGCCAGGGTCTCGGCCCCGCAGGCCTCGGCCGCTTCGACCAGCAGCGGCGAAAAGCCGGGCGCCAGGATCAGCAGAATACCGCCCCGCCGAAGCTCCGCCGCCGCGCGATCCACGGCCACCAAGGGCGCCGGAGGCGGTGAAGCAGAGGGTGTCGCCGGCCGCGCGGCGCCGGATGAGGGGTTCGAGTCAGTCATGATGGCGTTATACTCCCTGCGTTGCGGGGAGTGCAATCCGCCGTCGGCTGGTGTTAGAACCACGGAGCGATGATTTTTTCGGGAGGTTGGGCATGGCCCCGCCACGGCGCATCCTGCTGATTGACGACGATACCTACCTGCGCCGCTCGTTGTGCGAGCAAATGACCGGCCGCGAGGGTATCGAGGATATCACCGAAGCCGCCACCGGCGCCGAAGGCTTGGCGCTGGCCACCGGCGACCTGGGGCCGTGGGATCTCATCCTGCTCGACATCGGGCTGCCCGACCAGGACGGTCGCGACGTGTGCCGCGCCCTGCGGACCGCAGGCGTGCGCTGCCCGATCATCATGCTCACCGCTGCCGATTCCGACGACGACACCATCACCGGCCTGGACGCCGGGGCCAATGACTACGTGACCAAGCCGTTCCGGCTGGCCGTGCTGATGGCCCGCGTCAAGGCCCACATCCGCCAGCACCTGCATTCCGACGACGCGGTGTTCACCATCGGCCCCTACAAGTTCACTCCGGCCGCCAAGATGCTCCAGGACGAGGCCACGGCGCGGCGCATCCGCCTGACCGAGAAAGAGGCGGCCATCCTCAAGTTCCTGTTCCGCACCGGGCAGGTCGTGGACCGCGAAACACTGCTGAACGAGGTGTGGGGCTACAACGCCGAGGTTACGACCCACACCCTGGAAACCCACGTCTACCGCCTGCGCCAGAAAATCGAACCCGATCCCGCGCAGGCCACCCTTCTGGTGACGGAGGCGGGCGGGTATCGGCTGAACGTTTAAAACACCCTCTTTCCGCCTTACTCTCGCCGAAGTACCGGGGCAAACTCCGGAACGTCGGCCGCGGAGGCCCGACCCATCAGGGAGTTTTCACCATGCGTCCCATTCTTATTGGCCTTGCGGTTCTGACGCTGGGTTTCACCCCGGCCCTGATCGGCGTCACCCTGGCCGCCCCGCCGCCCCACGCCGCGGGCGCCGTCGACGGCGGCAAGGGCAAGCCCGACCGCAACCACGGGAAGGAGCATGGGAAAGTTCATGGAAAGGACAAAGGGAAGGGCAGCGTCAAAGACGATACTGTCGCCGACCGCGTCCTGACTGATATCGAAAACGCCATCCTGCGCGAGTACTTCGGCAAGGGCGACGCCGACACCAGCCGCAAGGGCCTGCCCCCCGGCCTTGCCAAGCGCGACAGCCTGCCGCCGGGCCTCGCCAAGCAGCTTGACCGCAACGGCCGCCTGCCGCCGGGCCTCGAAGGCCGGGCGCTGCCCGACGACCTGGAACGCCGCCTGCCCCGACGGGCCGGAACCAAGCGCGTGATCGTCGACAACGACATCGTTTTGATCGAGGACGGCACCCGCTTGGTGTTGGACGTCCTGCGCGGCGCGGCCGGCGGGAAGTAGACCCGCCTCACTCCCCCACCAGATGCAGCACCACGTGGCGGTCATGACCGCGCGCGCGGTGCTCCATGACGTAGATGGCCTGCCAGGTGCCCAAGCCGAGCACGCCGTCAACCACGGGCACGGCCAGCGATACCCCCGTCAGCACGGTGCGGATGTGGGCCGGCATGTCATCGGCCCCTTCGGTGTGGTGGCGGTAGCGGCGGCCGTGGGGATCTTCCGGCGCGATGTGGCCAAAGAAGGTTTGCAGATCGCGCAGAACATCGGGATCGGCATTCTCCTGAATGGTCAGGCTGGCCGAGGTGTGCTGAAGGAACAGCGTCAGCAGGCCGGTCCGCACGCCGCTTTGACGCGCCCACCGGGCCACGTCGTCGGTGATGTCGGAAAACTCCTTGCCGCGCGTGCGCACGGTCAGGATCGTCTGCGCCTGTCGCATCGGCAACCTCCGCGTGACCCCGCCCCCATGGTTTTACCACAGGCACGGGCCGCGCGGCAGCATCACCTTTGGACGAAGCGATAGCACCCCAGGCCCAGGCTTCCATCGATCAGGCCGCGCAGCAGGGTCTGGCCCGTGGCGCCCCGGCCCGCCGCGCCGAAGGCGACCAGCAGGGGCAGGTAATGTTCATCGGTGGGGTGGGACTGCCGGCCCTCGGCGGTTTGAGCCAAGGCGCTCAGGGTTGCCTCGTCCCCCGACTCGACGGCGGCGGTGAGCATGTCATCGAACCGCTTGGCCCAGACCTCTGGCTCGGTCCTGCCGGGCCTCCAGGCGCGAAGGTTATGGACGGCACCGCCGCTGCCCAGGATCAGCACGCCTTCATCGGCCAGCGGCGCCAGCGCCCGGCCGAGTGCGATGTGGTGCGCAGCCCCTAGCGCCGGTTGAACCGCCAGCGGAACGACCGGAATATCCGCCGCTGGCCACCCCAGGCGCAGCGGCACCCAGACGCCGTGATCCAGCCCCTGTCCGAGGTCCAGGTCAGCCGCCAGCCCGGCGGCGTCCAGCAGCGTCTTGACCCGCACGGCCAGCCGCGCATCCCCCGGAGCCGGGTAATCGAGTTGGAATAGTTCCTCGGGGAAGCCGTAGAAGTCATGGATGACAGACGGCTTTTCAGCCGCGCCGACCCGGGGGGCCTGGGTCGTCCAATGGGCGGTGGCAACCACAATGGCCTTGGGGCGGGCCGGAACGGCGTCGGCCAACGTGGTCAGCAGACGGTGGGCCGGATTGTCCGGCTCCAATATGAGGGTCGGCGCGCCGTGAGACACAAACAGAGTGGGCAGTCTGAGCGTCATTGTGCCGATGCTCCCAATGGCGCCCCCGTGGGTGACGCCACTGCGGGGCAGGTTTCGGTGGCGATGGCGGCAATCCATCGAGCAATAACGGTGTGGATGGCCCCTTCGTCGTAAACCACCGGCAATTCATGGTTGGCCGGGAAGCCGGGCATGTCCTTGTCGGTCATGCTGAGGAATGTGGCGACTGTCGGCGCCGACGGCGGGTCGAAGAAAAATTCCAGGCGCGGCAAGGGGTCGCCACTGTTGAAATCGTTCGCGCCATAGGTGATGGCCAACCCGGTCGGGTCGAACAGGCTGGGCGCCCGCCGCGCGATGCGGCCCTTGTAGCACAGTTGCTCGGCGGCCAATGCGGTGGCGGCAACCTCGGCGGCAGCCGGCGGCGGACCTTGCTCGGTCACTTGGCCGAGATCCTGAACGCTCAGAGTGACCGGCGGCGCGGCGACCGGCTGCGGATCCGGCGCGGGGTCCCCGACCACGATCTTGCGGGCCATCGGGTCGAGGGGGAGCGCCTTGGAAACAACGGTCTTCTCGCGCACCGGCGATACGCGGGTGAGCGGGGTGCTGCTGCGGGTCGGCTGGGCGGCTTCCACCTCGGGTTCCGGCCCGACGTCGCGGTTGATGAACCACACCACACCGCCAATGCTGGCAGCGATAGCCAGCAGAGCAACGGAGCAGCCTAAAACGCCTGTCTTATCGTCCTCATCCATAGGGCGTATCTAAAACAGTTTCTCCGGGCGCGTCCAGATCCCTCTGTCATGCCCCGGCTGCCGCCGCTACCAGGACTTCGGCCGAGCGGCGGAGACCGGCCTTTTCGGTGGCATCCAGGAACGGCATCACCGTGCCGGTCACGCCCGCAGCACCCACGATGCGGGGCAGGGACAAGGCCACCGGCCCGACGCCGTCCACCGTGTCCTCGACCATGGACAGGGTGAGGATGGCTCCTTCATTGCCGCCGATGGCCTGCACGATGCGACACAGTCCACCACCGATGCCGAACCATGTCGCACCTTTGCCGTCGATGATGGAATAGGCGGCGCGGCGCACCCCTTCATCAATCTGGGCGCGGGCCGCGTCATCCAGAGGGCGCCCAATCTGGTCCGCCACCACGCCGACCGGCACCGTGCCCGCGGTTGCCGACGACCAGCACAGAACCTCGGAGTCGCCGTGTTCGCCAAGGACATGGGCATGAACCGAGTTGGCCGAAACGCCAAGGTGCAGCCCCAGTAACCCCCGAAACCGCGCCGTGTCGAGGATTGTGCCCGATCCGAAACAACGTCCCGGCGGCAGGGCCGAGAGCTTCTGCGCCACCTTGGTCATGATATCGACCGGGTTGGTGGCAACGACCAGAATGGTATCGGGCGCGGCATCGAGCACGCGGGCGATGACGTCAGCAAAGACGGCGGTATTGCGTTCAAGCAGGTGCAGCCGCGTCTCGCCCGGCTTCTGACTGACTCCCGCCGACAGGATGACCACCCGCGCCCCGGCCAGGGCAGCAAAGTCTCCGGACCGCACGCGCACCGGGTGGGAAAACGGCGTGGCGTGCAGAATGTCCTGGGCCTGGGCATCGGCCAGGGCGGTATTGCGGTCAACCAGCACGACCTCGTTGGCTGTTCCGCGCAACACCATGGCATAGGCCGCCGCGCTGCCGACCATCCCCGCGCCGACGACTCCAATCTTCATGGCGTGTCTCCCAGGACCGCAGTGACCGCCGGTGAGCGTGGCAGATTATCGCCGACCCGGCCACCGGGGCAGAAACATCGGTACCGTGCGCCGATACTCGGCATAGGCCGCGCCAAAGCGAGCGAGCAGCTTGCGTTCCTCGAACACCGTGCCGACGATCAAATACGCGCTGCCCCACAGGGCGGTGGCAAGGCCGAAGGGGTCGTGTGCCCGGCCCCACAGGATCATGAACCCGGCAACGTAGAGCGGATGGCGCACCCAGCGATGCGGCCCGCTCAGACGAAGGGGTTCGTCATCGTCATCGCCCCACCCGCGCATCTGGGCGGTCCCAAGCAAGCGGCCCGAGTCGTAAGACCGCAGAAACAGCACGAAGGCCACCACCCCGGCACCAGCCAAACCATGCATTGCCCACGTCATCGGCTCCGGCAGGGCAAAGGGCGGGCTGTCGCCGAGCAAGGCCCAGCCAACCCCGGCCACCGCCAGGATGTGAACGGTGGCGATGGCATTGAATACCAGCCGATGCGCCCGACCAAACCGCCGGACCAGCCAGTCGCGCCCGCGCACCCCGGCCAGCAGCGAATGCCCGGCGCCGAAACTCAGCCAAGCCAGTCCATACAGAAGAAATCCCGCGATCATCCGCAATACAGGCGGCGGATGCGTCCAGCGGCGGCAACGGTCACGGTCAAGCGGTCAGGGACAAAATCCATGGTTGCCATCACGCCGGGGCCGAGAACGCGGGTCTTGACCGGCAAATCCTCCCACGACACGTAGGCGCCTTCGTCGGGGATCCGGTCGCCGGGGCGGATCAGGGGCACCCCGACATAGCGCACCAACCCGTTGCCATCGCACGGTTGAAGGTCTTCGGCCGCGATGGCCGGGGGGAAGGGGATGTGGACCGGCGGCTCCTCAGCGCATGCACTTAGCAGGAGTATCAGGGCGGTTCCCAGCAGCGACCGGCGCATCATGCCTCCCGTTTATCAGTCCGACGCGTTCATCCGCCGGATGGTGTTGGTGGTGGACTGGCCCGGCTCCAGCACGGCCAGGACCACCTTGCCGCCCCAGCCCAGAACCAAATCGGCCCCGACCACCGTCTCAACGGTGTAGTCGGCGCCTTTGACCAGCACATCGGGACGCAACGCCTCGATCAGCTTCAGCGGCGTATCCTGGGCAAAGATCACCACCCCATCGACCATGCCGAGCGAAGCAAGAACGGCGGAACGGGCCGCTTCGCTCTGTACCGGGCGGGTCGGGCCTTTCAGGCGCTGCACCGACGCATCGCTGTTTACTCCAACAACCAGCCGGTCGCAGGCGTTCCGCGCCTGCCGCAACAGCGACAGGTGGCCGGGATGCAGCAGGTCGAAGCAGCCGTTGGTGAAACCCACCGACAGCCCGCGCCGCCGCCAGCCCTCGGCCCGCTCCATGGCGCGCTCCAGGGGCAGAATCTTGTGTTCGGCGTCTTCGAGGTCCTGATGGCGCAGGGCGTTTTCAAGTTCAACGGCGTGAACGGCAGCGGTGCCGACCTTGGCAACCACGATCCCGGCGGCGACGTTGGCCAGTTCCGCCGCGTCGCCCGCAGCCAGCCCGGCGGCCAGGGCGGCGGCCAGGGTGGCGACCACGGTGTCGCCTGCACCCGACACATCGAACACCTCGCGCGCCTCGGCGGGCAGGTGGAGGACCGCGCCATCGGCGGCCAACAGGGTCATGCCGTCCTGGCTGCGCGTTGCCAGCACGCCTGCCACGCCACAGCTCGCCACCACGGCCCGCGCGGCGGCCTCGACCTCGGCATCGCTGCCGGTCGGCAGGGCGGTCGCCTCGAACAGTTCCTTGCGGTTGGGCGTGACCAGATCGGCCCCGCGATAGCGGCTGTAATCGACGCCCTTGGGATCGACCACAACCGGCACGCCATGCGTTTGGGCCAAGGCGATCAGCCCGGCGGTCAGGGTGTCGGTCAGCACGCCCTTGCCATAGTCCGACAACACCACGACGCCCACCCGCCCTTCAGCCAAGGCCCGTGCGGCGGCATCCAGCAGGGCCTTCTCACGCGGCGCGGCGATGGCCGCCACGGTTTCCTGGTCGGCCCGCAAAAGCTGCTGGCCGCTGGCCACATACCGCACCTTGATGGCCGTCTGCCGCCCAGCCTCGACCTCCAACAGCGGGGTGACGCCATCAAGCCCACCGAGCATTCCGCCCACCTCGTGGCCCGCTGCGTCGTCGCCGACCACCGATAGGAACAGCGTGCGCGCCCCCAGCCCGACAAGGTTGCGCACCACGTTTCCGGCGCCGCCCAGCATGGCGGTTTCACGCGTCACCCTCAGCACGGGGATGGGGGCCTCCGGCGAGATGCGGTCTACTGTTCCGGTTACGAAACGGTCCAGCATGACGTCCCCGGCGCACAGCACGGTGACATCACGCAATGCCGCGACGGAGGCGGCAAGACGGGCATGACGGTCGCTCATGGGCGGACATTACCACCGGGACGCAAAGCTGGGTAGGGGGCCTACACCCTCTTCACAGGGCGCCGGTTTTAAGGGCACTATGGCGCCGAGGGGTTGAGGACATCATGGCCATTGAACGCGATCCAAGCCAGACGGAGCGCCAGCTCCTGGACACCATCGAGCGCGCCGGGCGCACGCCTGCCGGGCGGACGGCGGTGCACTTGCACCTGTCGGATCTGCTGCCGGGCAACCGGCCGCCGGCGCATCTGCGCATCGCCGCGCGCCTGTTCGTACCGCTGGAAACCGCCCACCACGTCCAGATTTTCGCGCTGTCCAACGGCGACATCATGGTGTTGGGCAAGGATATGCCCGAAGACGAGGTGGACCGCATCGTCCACCGCGTGCGCGCCCTGTTCGACCGCGACCCCCTGGCCTTTACCGACTTCGGCGAACACGAGGCCGATCCGTTCGTGAGCTGGTACGCCCTGGAGGTCGATTACGACGACCTGCACGCCACGGTCGGACACCTGCTGGCCGATGCCGAACGCCGCCGCGACGTTCAGCGGCGGGCTGAAAAGCCGCCCCCGCCGATGCGCCCGGCCGATCTCGACACGTTGCAGGCCAAACTGGCCGAGCTGGACGTGCGCCCCATGCTGCGCCGCCAGCCCTGCATCCGGTTCCAGGCCAAGGAAGCCAACATCGCCTTCGAGGAGGTGTTCATCTCCATGGCCGACGTGCGTCAGGCGCTGGGCGTGGAGTACGACCTGTTCGCCGACCGCTGGCTGTTCCAGGACCTCAGCCGGATGCTCGATGCGCGCACGCTGGCCGGACTGCCCGAAACAGCGGCGATGTCCAAACCCAGCACCCTCAGCCTGAACCTCAACCTCGAAAGCCTGGACAGTTCGGAATTCGCCCTGGTGCTCGGGCGCCTTGGTCCCGGCCAGAACTTGGTCGTCGAGGTTCAGGTCATCGATGTGTTTTCCAACCTGCCGGCCTTCCAGAAGGCTCGCGACATTCTGCGCGAAGACGGCCACTCCATCCTGATCGACGGGTTGCATCCGGCAGTGCTGGGGGCGCTCGACCTGGGGTTGCTCGATCCCGATTGGATCAAGATCGTGTGGCACCCCGAGCTGGCCGCGCCCCAGCATCCGCGCAAGAGCGAGGAATTCGCCGATTTGGTCAACGACTTCGGCGGGCAACGCGTGGTGCTGTCACGGTGCGACAACGAAACTGCCGTCATGTGGGGCCTGTCCAAGAACATCACCGCCTTCCAGGGCCGGTTCCTCGACGCCGTTTTGGGCACCGTGACCATGACCAAGTGCCCGCGCGCCGCCGGCTGCACCCTCAAGGACTGTTCAGCCCGGCGCAGTGCGCTCGGCGGGCGGTTGCGGGCGGAATGTCCCAATCCGTCCGGCCTGGACGCCGTGACGTCCTTTGCCTCACCGCGCCGCCGTCCGGCCTAGGGGACTTTCCATGCGTGACATCGTCGTTCCCGAACAGCCCGAACACCCGCTGGGCGCCGCTCACGAGAAGCGGCTGCTCAACGATCTCAAGCGCAGCGCCAGCAATACCAAGGGGCGCTGGGGCGTGCGTATCCAACTGTCGAAGTTGAAGCCGGAAAACCGCGTCGAACATTCCCTGCGGGCCTGTGAACACACCTTCAATACCCTGGTGGCGCGTGACGGCGTGCGGTTCTACTGGTTGCGCAACATGGATTTCGTGTTGCTGTTCAACACCATGACCGCCGACATGGTACGGTCCGCCCTGGTCAAGGTGCGGTTCCTGTTTGCCGGCGACCCGGTGGTCGCGGACTCGCCCGATGCCCTGCAGGGCGTGTCGGACCAATTCATCACGTGGTATCGGCTGGACAGCGACTATGACCGGCTGTTCACCATGGCCCAACGTCTGGTGGCCGATCACCGCCGTCCGGGCAGCAGTGCAGGCGTGCGCCGCCACCGCCATGGCGGGCCGATTGCTCAACAGCGGCGGGGCCGCCCAATGACCGCGGCCATGCTCGCCAAGGTCGAAACCGCTCTGGTCAGCGCCGATCTGTCGAGCCATGTGGGCCGCCAGTCGGTCTGCGCCCTGGTCGGCAAGGCCATCCCGGACCCGCTGTTCACAGAGGTTTTCGTTTCCATCAACGACCTGCGCGAAACGATGCTGCCGCATGTCGATCTGGCGGCCAATCCGTGGCTGTTCCAGTACCTGACCCAGACCCTGGACCGCCGGGTGCTGGCCATGCTGACACGGCGCGACGACCGCACCCTGACCCAGGGCTTTTCCATCAACCTCAATGTCCAATCCATCCTGTCAGAGGACTTCCTGAAATTCGACGACAGCCTCGCGCCAGGGTCGCATGGCACGGTGGTTCTGGAACTGCGCAGCGAAGACATTTTCGCCGACCTCAACGCCTATTTCTTCGCCCGCGACTTCGTGCGCCAACGCGGCTACCGGGTGTGCATCGACGGCCTGACGTGGCGCTCGCTGCCGTTCGTCGAGGGGCGGCGGCTGGGGGTCGATCTGGTCAAGGTGGTGTGGCAAGACGACCTGCCGCAGATCCTCGCCTCGGCCGAAGGCGCCATGGCTGCCCGCGCGTTGCGCCTGGGCACCTCGGGCCGGATGATCCTGGCGCGCTGCGATACCGAAGCCGCCATCCGCTGGGGCCAGGACAACGGCTTTACGCTGTTCCAGGGCCGCCACATCGACAAGGTTCTGCGCCCGTTGGCACTGTAACCTAAAGCCAACGGCCCCGAACGAAGGTTCGGAGCCGTTGCGTCATAGCGGATAAGGAAGATTGCCCTATTGCGCCTTGGCTTCGGCCTCAAGGCGCTTGAGTTCGGCCGCGATCGGCGCGAACGGGCCGTACTTGTGCTGGTCCATGGGGAAATTGTCGGCGAACGGTGCGAACGGCATGTCCGGCGGCTTGCGGTAAAGATTGGGGAAGTCCTTTTCCATCCCCGCCTTTTCGGCGCGGCCCTGGGTGTTGACGAAGGCCATCACGTCATAAGCATCGTCCAGGCTGAGGGTCGGCGCATCATACGTGGTGCCCAACGGCATGTTGTGCAGGACGTAGCGGGTGGCCATGGCGAGGCGGAACATGCCCGCGCCGTTGTTGTAGCTGTCTTTGCCCCACAGCGGCGGGAACTCGTACCCGGCGGCATCGCCGACCTGACCATTGCGCTTGCCCATGCCGTCTTCGCCATGGCACACGGCGCAGTTCTCCTCATAGATCGTAGCGCCGCGCTCCGGGTTTGCCCGGCGGTCTGGCATCGGCACGGCCTTGACACCGGATCCGACAATCTTGGCGCCCTTTGGCACGTCCTTGGACAGATAGTCGATATAGGCCAGATAGGCCTTCATTTCGCGCGATTCCACCGGCAGAACCTTGCCCGCCATGCTGCGTTCCATGCACCCATTGACACGATCGGCGACCGTGCTGATGCCGTCCTCGCGCGCCCTGTACTGCGGGAATACCGACGACACGCCGACATAGGACATGGCGTAGGGCGTGGTGCCCCCGGCAAGGTGGCAACTCTGGCAGCTCAAGTTGTTGCCGGCAAAGCGCATGGCCGGATCGGCGACTTCAGGGCCGATGTGGCGATAGGTTTGAGTGACCAGATCACGACCGTAACGAACCAGCACCCCGTGGTCGTCGGTCGGCAGGCTCTCGACATCGGGAACCGGGAAGGTGGTCAGGTCTATAATAACCGGGTCAGCAGCGGCCACGACGGACGCGGATGCCACCAATAAGGCCGCCGCACAAACGGTGCCGATCAATCGTTTGGTCATGGTGTTTTCCCTCCAGCCACAGCCCTTTTTTCGCGCGCTGTCAGAGTAGCTCCGTGGCGGCACAGACGGAATTGGGGGTTCTCCCGCACGGCGTAGGGGTTAACCCCTATACTGTACCGCCAAGCAGGACACGGGCCAGTTCGGCGACCGATCCAACGGCCATTTTTTCCATCACACGGGCGCGGTGGACTTCCACGGTCTTGATGGAGATATCGAGATCGAAGGCTATCACCTTGTTGGGCTTGCCCTCGGCCACCAGCCGCATGACCTCGCGTTCCCGCGCCGTCAGGCTGTTGATGCGGGCCGTCACGTCTGCCGCGCGCTCGGCCTTTACGGCGGCCTCGGCGGCGCGCTCCAACCCAGCCGCCACGTTGTCGAGCAGATCCTGGTCGTTAAACGGCTTTTCCAGGAATACCACGGCTCCGGCCTGCATCACACGCACCACCATGGGAATGTCCCCGTGGCCGGAGATGAATACGATAGACAGCGGCGCGCCGCGATCGCTCAGGGCGCGCTGAAGTTGGAGGCCGCTCATGCCGGGCATGCGGACATCCAGCACCAGACACCCCGGCTGGTCGGGCTGCCACGCCTCCAGAAACGCTTCGGCCGAGGCGTAGACGTGGACTGGCTGGCCCAGGGTGGAGAGCAGGAACTCCAGGGAGTGACGCATGGCCGCGTCATCATCCACGACAAATATGATCGGCGGCTGTGTCATCGCGGACCCTCAACTGGCAGGGTGAAACAAAAACACGCGCCGCCGGTCGGCCCGCCCTCTACCCATAAGCGGCCACCGTGGGATTCGATGATGCTGCGCGACAACGACAGGCCCAACCCCATCCCCTGGGGCTTGGTGGTGAAAAACGGCTCGAACAGCCGGGCGCGGATGTCGGGCTGCAGGCCCGGCCCGTTGTCGGCCACCCTGACCTCGACCCCGCCGTCGGGCGCACGGCCAGACGTCACGGACACGGTGCGCTGCGCTTGGCCGGCGGTGGCATCGGCAGCGTTCTGCAACAGGTTGAGCAGGACCAATTCGATTTGCAAGCGGTCGCCGCGCACCATCGGCAGGTCGCCCGCCAGCGCCACGGGAAGTTGGATGTCACGGCTGGCCCCGGCATCGCGGAACAGATCGAGCGCGCTGCACGCCGCGACATTGAGGTCCAGCGGCGCGACCTCGCTGGCCTGTTTGCCGACAAAGGTGCGCACCCGCTTGACGATGGCGGCCGCCCGCTCGGCCTGACCAGCGATCAGGTGCACCCCCTCGGCGACGCCCGCAAGGTCGGTGCCCGCCGCGATCCGCCGCTCGCAGCCACTGGCATAGTTGGCAATGGCGGCCAACGGCTGGTTGATTTCATGCGCCATGCTCGAGGCCATTTCGCCAAGCAGGGCCAGGCGCGCGGCGTGTTCCTTTTCGCCCCTCTGGCGGCGTGCCTCGGCGTGGGCGTCCCGCAGTTCCTTGGTGCGGCGGCGGACCAGAACCTCGACCCGCGCCACATGGACCACCCACCACGCCAGAGCCAGCGCGGCGAGCGCCAGCCACGGCCAGATGTCACGCAGGATTTGGGGCAGGGGCCGCTCCGCCATTGCGCCATAGGGTCCGATCATCAGGTCACGGAACAAGTCGTGCACCGGCTGGTAATCGACCGGCACGGTCCAGGCATGCCCACCTTCAACCGGCATGGCGAGCAACGCCATGCCGACCTGCTTCGCCAGGGCGTCGGGCGTCCCGGCCAGCTTGGCAAACGGCCAGTCGGGATAAAGCCGGGTGCTGGTTTGGCACTCCCGGCCGATAGATGCTGGGCCGGTCATCGGACGGCCCCCCAAGATGCGGAATTCCTCACGCCGCAGCATTCCTTCGGCAGCGAGGTATTCGAACATGCACGCCCGAATGATGCCGACATCGACCGCGCCCGCCGCCACGGCCTCCACCACCGCCTCCATCGGAAAGCCGTAGAAATGCGGCGTCAGGTCGGAGAATGGGTCGATCCCGGCGGCGGCAAACTCCCGCCATGCCACCCGAAAGCCGCCAAACGCCTCGGGGTGCACGGCACCAAGGCGGGCGCCCTTGAGGTCGCCGAGGTCTTGGAGGTCGGCGCGGCCGGCCCGCACGATCAGGGCTGACCCAATGGCCGCCGACGGCTCTACCCCGTCCGGTGTCTCCACCGTGGCAATACGCGTGACGCCGTACGCGGCCTCTAGTTCAACGTAGTGGCCGGGATTGGTGATGATGAAGTCAACCTGCCCGGCCGCCACCGCCGCGTGCAGTCCCGGCAGATCATACGCCGTCCCCGTGAATACGTGGCCGGGCAGCGCGCGGTCCAGGTGCCGCAAGGTCGCATCCCACGTCCCGACCGCATGGTCTTCCCCGCGATACCCAAGCAACCCGACCCGCACCGGGACGCCCTCGGCCGCCAGCACCGGCAGCGCCAGCGTCACCAGAAGAACGCCTGCCAGAACCCGCCACAAGGCCCGGCGCCTGACCGCACTGCCCGTGGTTCCGACGTCGTTCATGAGTACCTTTCCCATCCGAGGTGCGCGGATACTAGCCAAACGCGACGACGCCCGAAACCCCTCCTTCAGGGCACGGCCCCCTCGCATCCTCATCACGGGCATCCCATATCCTGCCCCATGACTCATCTTCTCGCCTCTCCATTCCCCGAACCGGCCATAGCGGTCCGTGACCTGACCAAACGGTTCGGGGCGGAGACTGCGGTGGATGGGATTAGTTTTTCAGTCCGGCCCGGGTCCGTCACGGCGCTGCTGGGCGGCAATGGGGCGGGCAAGACAACGACCATTTCCATGCTGCTCGGGCTGTTGCTGCCGACGTCGGGCGGGATATGGGTGCTCGGCCATGACATGATCTCCGACCGCCACGGCGCCCTGCCGCGCATGAACTTCTCCAGCCCCTATGTGGACCTTCCCGGCCGCCTGACGGTGCGCGAGAACCTGGTGGTCTATGCCCATCTCTATGGCGTGGCCGATGTCGCGGCACGCATCAAAACGCTGGCCGGGGAGCTCAATATCGAGGCGCTGTTGAAAAAGCCCTACAACAAACTGTCGGCCGGGCAGAAAACCCGCGTCGCGCTGGCCAAGGCCCTGGTCAACCAGCCCGACCTTTTGCTGTTGGACGAGCCGACCGCGTCGCTCGACCCCGACACCGGCGACTGGATCCGCAGCTACCTCAAGAGCTATCAGGCCCGCACGGGGGCGACGATTTTCCTCGCCTCCCACAACATGAGCGAGGTCGAGCGCCTGTGCGATGACGTGCTGGTCATGCGCGCCGGGCGCATCCACGACCACGGTACGCCGCGCGCCCTGGTCGATCGCTATGGCCGCCAGACGCTGGAGGAAGTGTTCCTGGACATCGCGCGCGGCCATGACCGGCGCAGCACGGGGGCGGGCGAATGATCCCCCGGTGGTCCGGCTTCTCCGCCCGGCGCGTCGGGGCGGTCATTTTGCGCCATATCTATGTCATGCGGTCGTCGCCCGTGCGGGTGATCGAGATGGCCTATTGGCCGACCGTGCAGATGATCCTGTGGGGGTTCATCTCGCAGTTTTTCCTGACCCATTCGGATTGGCTGGTGCAGGCGGCGGGCGCCCTGGTGTCGGCGGTGCTGCTGTGGGACGTGGTGTTTCGAGGCAACCTCGGCCTGTCGCTGAGTTTCCTGGAGGAAATGTGGTCGCGCAATCTGGGCCACCTGTTTGTCAGCCCGTTGCGGCCCTATGAACACGTCGTCGCCCTGACCCTGATGAGCTTCATTCGAACCATTATCGGCGTGACCCCGGCAGCGTTGCTTGCCATCGTGTTCTATGAGGTCAACGTCTTTGACATGGGCCTGCCGCTGGTCGCCTTTTTTGCCAACCTGATGGTCATGGGATGGGTGGTGGGCCTGGGCGTTTCGGCCATGGTGCTGCGGTTCGGGCTGGGGGCGGAGAGCCTTGCCTGGGTGTTCGTGTTCGCCTTCGCCCCGCTTTCGGGCATCTATTATCCAATCGATACGCTACCGGAATGGCTCCAGCCGGTGGCTTGGGCGCTGCCGCCCGCCCATGTGTTCGAGGGAATGCGCGGCGTCCTGTTCGACGGCGTGTTCCACATGGGGCATTTCGCCGCCGCCGTTGGGCTGAACATCGTATACCTGACGGCCACCATCGCGCTGTTCCTGTGGGTGTTCCATAGTGCGCGGCGTCGAGGCCAGCTTCTGAACATGGGCGAGTAGACTGCGGCATGGAAGGCGGCACCGGAATTGGGTATACCGTCCAAAATGTATTCCACAGGAGACGACGGTGCAGCGGATCGGAGTGATCGGAGCAGGAGCGTGGGGCACCGCTCTGGCCCAAACCGCGGTGCGGGCGGGCCGGGACGTGGTGCTGTGGGCGCGGGAACCGGCGGTGGTCCAAGCCATCACCGAAACGCGCCTCAATACCGACTACCTGCCAGGCATCCCGCTGGACCCGCGCTTGACTGCCTCGGCCGACGCATCCGCCGCCCTGCGCGCCGATGCCATCCTGCTGGTGATCCCGGCCCAGCACTTGCGCGCCGCCTGTGCCCAGTTTGCGGAAAACTGGCCGCAAGGCGTGCCCGCCGTGATCTGCGCCAAGGGCATCGAACGTGACACCGGCGCGTTGATGAGCGAGGTTGCCGCCCAGGAACTGCCTCCCGGCACGCCGCTGGCGGTGCTGTCCGGCCCGACCTTTGCCGCCGAAGTGGCGCGCGGCCAGCCGACCGCCGTGACCGTGGCCTGTCCCGATCCGGCCCTGGCCGACCGCTTGGTTGCCGCGCTGGGCACCCGCACGTTCCGGCCCTACAGTTCGCCCGACGTCGTGGGCGTGGAGGTCGGCGGCGCGGTCAAGAACGTGCTGGCGATTGCCTGCGGCATTGTCGCCGGGCGCGGCCTGGGCGACAACGCACGCGCCGCCCTGATCACGCGGGGCCTGACCGAGATCACCCGACTGGGCATCGCCAAGGGCGGCCTGTCGGAGACGTTCATGGGCCTGTCGGGCATGGGTGACCTCATCTTGACCGCCACGTCCATGCAGTCGCGCAATTTCTCGCTCGGTCATGCCTTGGGGCAGGGGCGGACGCTGGACGACATCCTCGGCGGGCGCAAGGCCGTGACCGAGGGCGTGTTCACGGCCAGCGCCGTCTGTGCGCTGGCCAAGCAACTCGACGTGGACATGCCGTTGTGCGGCGCGGTCGATGCGCTGCTCAACCACGACGCCGACCTCGACAGCGTCATCGAGGGCCTGCTGACCCGCCCGTTCCGCAGCGAATTGGAACACACCACGCCCGCGCCTTGATCTTCTGGAGAACCCGTCATGCCTCTGTTCGCCATCTACTGCGTCGATAAACCCGGCCACGAGCACGTGCGGGCCGAAAACCGCCCGGCCCACCTTGAATACTCCCGCAACTGGGCGGAGCAGATGGTCATCGGCGGTCCCATGCTGTCGGCTGACGGCGAGCGCATGGTGGGATCATTGCTGATCATCGACCTGCCGGACGAAGCCGCAGCCCGTGCGTGGTGCGAAAACGACCCCTACGCCAAGGCCGGTCTGTTCGAGTCCGTTCTGGTCCGCCGCTACAAGAAGGTCCTGCCGGAGGCCTGAGCCATGGCGTTCTGGCTGGTCAAATCCGAACCCGGATGCTGGTCCTTTGCCGACCACATGGCCAAGGGCGTCGAGCCATGGACCGGGGTGCGCAATCATCAGGCGGCGGCGCACCTCAAAGCCATGCGTGTCGGCGACCGGGCGTTCTTCTATCACTCGGTCGATGAAAAGCGCATCGTCGGCATCCTGGAGGTGGTGGGCGAAGCCATCCCCGATCCGACTGACCCCGCCGGGCGTTTCGTCAGCGTCGATTTCAAGGCCCTAAAGGCTGTGCCGCGCCCCGTTACCTTGGCCGAAATCAAGGCCGAACCACGCCTCGGCCACCTCGCCCTGCTCAAGCAATCTCGCCTGTCCGTGGTTCCCATCGATGCCGAGGCATGGGACGTGCTGTGCGGCATGGCGGGACTCGATCCGATCGTTCCGCGGGCCTAGGATTCCGTTACGGCAGGATCCCTGTTGGTGAGACGTGACACACCGCAGCAAAAGCCATAAGATCGCGCGAATCGCCCGTGAGAGGCGAAGTGTGGAGGAGAGGGGCGTTCACATTTTCGGGCAAGGCTGCGATCTACACCCATTGCGCCCGTGAACGGACCCATCGGCTGCCTCCCGACATTTTAAGATGGCCAGCGGATGAATAAGGAGACGCATTGCATGGACGCGCTTTACCCAGTTGATGCCCAGATCGCCAAGAACGCTTGGGTCGATGAGGCCAAATACAAGGAAATGTATGAGCGGTCGGTGAAGGATCCCGAAGGGTTCTGGGCCGAGCACGGCAAGCGGATCGACTGGATCAAGCCGTACACCAAGGTCAAGGACGTCTCGTTCGATCCCCACGACGTGCACATCAAGTGGTTCTACGACGGCACCCTGAACGTGTCGGTGAACTGCCTGGACCGCCACCTTGAAAAGCGCGGCGACCAGACCGCCATCATCTGGGAAGGCGACGATCCCAAGGACGACGCCCACATCACCTACCGCGAACTGTATGAGCGCGTCTGCCGCCTTGCCAACGCCATGCGCGACATGGGCGTCAAGAAGGGCGACCGCGTCTGCCTGTACCTGCCAATGATCCCCGAGGCTGCCGAGGCGATGCTCGCCTGCGCCCGCATCGGTGCGGTGCACTCCATCGTGTTCGGCGGGTTCTCCCCCGACGCCCTGTCCAGCCGCATGAACGATTCCGAGTGCGTGATGCTCATCACCTCGGACGAAGGCCTGCGCGGTGGCCGCAAGGTGGCGCTCAAGACCAACGCCGACAAGGCGCTGGAAAGCTGCCCCTCGGTCAAGAACGTGCTGGTCGTCAAGCGCACCGGCGGGGACGTTCCCATGGTCGCCGGGCGCGACCATTGGTACCACGTCGCCACCGGCGCCCAGCCGACCGACTGCCCGCCCGAGGAAATGAACGCCGAAGACCCGCTGTTCATCCTCTACACTTCCGGCTCGACCGGGACCCCCAAGGGCGTGCTGCACACCACCGGCGGCTACCTCGTCTATGCGTCGATGACCCATCAATACATCTTCGACTACAAGGACGGCGAAGTGTACTGGTGCACGGCCGACGTGGGTTGGGTCACGGGCCACAGCTACATCGTCTATGGCCCGCTGGCCAACGGCGCCAAGACCCTGATGTTCGAAGGCGTCCCGACCTACCCGAGCGTGTCGCGTTTCTGGGACGTGGTGGACAAGCACCAGGTCAACATCTTCTACACTGCCCCGACCGCCATCCGCTCGCTGATGCGCGAAGGCGTCGAGCCGGTCCAGAAGACCAGCCGCAAGTCCTTGCGCATCCTGGGTTCGGTCGGCGAGCCGATCAACCCCGAGGCGTGGAACTGGTACAACGAAGTGGTCGGCGAAAAGCGTTGCCCCATCGTTGACACGTGGTGGCAGACCGAAACCGGCGGCATTCTGATCTCCCCGCTGCCCGGCGCCACGGCGCTCAAGCCCGGCTCGGCCACCAACCCGTTCTTCGGCGTCGTGCCGGTGATCGTCGATGCCGAGGGCAATGAACTGTCCGGCACCACCGAAGGCAACCTGTGCATCGCCGACGCTTGGCCGGGCATGATGCGGTCGGTGTACGGCGATCACGAGCGGTTCGTGCAGACCTACTTCACCACTTACAAGGGCTACTACTTCACCGGCGACGGCTGCCGCCGCGATGAAGACGGCTACTACTGGATCACCGGCCGCGTCGATGACGTCATCAACGTGTCCGGCCACCGCATGGGCACCGCCGAAGTCGAGTCGGCCCTGGTCGCCCACGCCAAGGTCGCCGAGGCCGCCGTGGTCGGCTTCCCGCATGACATCAAGGGCCAGGGCATCTATGCCTACGTCACCCTGATCGCCGGCGAGGAACCCTCCGAGGACCTGCGCAAGGAACTGGTCAACTGGGTCCGCCGCGAAATCGGCCCGATCGCCAGCCCCGACGTCATCCAGTGGGCGCCGGGCCTGCCCAAGACCCGCTCGGGCAAGATCATGCGCCGCATCCTGCGCAAGATCGCCGAAAACGACTTCGGTTCGCTAGGCGACACCTCGACCCTGGCCGATCCGTCCGTGGTCGATGACCTGATCGACAACCGCGGCGGCAAGTAAGCCTTTACGGTTGAAAGTAGGGAAAGGGTGGGGGCCATGGCTCCCGCCCTTTTTCTTGCCCATACGACCATCCCAGCGCCGGACCCTGGACCCCATCCCTCAAGGCGGGGTATCTTTCGCGGCATCAC
>Ga0172382_10003467_pt1 | contig 24987 bp, 25 predicted proteins | sample Leawel138RmetaG_FD_122245 | JGI IMG/M metagenome (GOLD analysis project Ga0172382, IMG submission 122245) | Leachate microbial communities from a municipal landfill in Southern Ontario, Canada - Leachate well 138R metaG | ecosystem: Engineered > Solid waste > Landfill > Unclassified | place...
GACGGCGATTTTGAATAGGAGGATTTGGGCTTCATCTTCGTTCCTTCGTCACTACGACGAAGCCCAAATCCTCCTTAAATCACAACCTCAAATCTGTGCCATTGGTGCTGACGGCGGACAGTCTACCAGCGCTTCAACCGATGGTGTCGTAACGGAGTTTGGGAGAATCTTTTCAAGGCGTTGAGCGATGATGTCGACTTTGAGTACATCCTTGTCGACAGCACGATCGTGCGCGCGCCTCAGCCCAGCGCCGGCGCCTCAAAAAAAGCGATCGATCCGAAGATCGGTTTGAAGCTCACGCGCTGGGACGCTCCAAGGGCGGGTTGAGCACCAAGGTCCACGCCGCGACCGATGCTCTGGGCAATCCGGTGCGCTTCATCCTGACGGGTGGTGAGCGCAACGACATCACCCAGATCGAAGGCTTGCCCGGTTGAAGGCGGATCATGTCCTGGCCGACAAAGGCTACGATGGCCAACGCGCCATGGATGCTATCGCTGCGGCCAATGCCAAACCGGTCGTGCCCCGCCGCACCACAACCGCTCAATGGCGAACCTTCGACGCCACACTCTACAAGGAGCGCAACCTGATCGAACGCTTCTTCAACAAGATCAAGCACTTCAGGCGCATCGCCACGCGATACGACAAGCTCGCTAGAAATTACGCGGGTTTCCTCAACCTCGTCGCTGCAATCAAATGTTGCCGCTGAATGTAAACACTACCTAGTTACGTGAATCGGAAGTTCGGCTCATTGTTTTTTGACAGAAGCGTTTGACTGAGGCGAGGATCTCGTCTGAGGATTTGACCCATTTGTAGGGTTTGGGGTTTTCATTTTGCGCCTTGATGAGGGCGGCGATGTCGGCTTCGAGTTCGGCCGTGGATCGGTGGACGCCGAGTTGCAGCTGCTTGCGCGTGAGCTCTGCAAACCATCGTTCGACCTGATTGATCCAGGACGCCGATGTTGGCGTGAAGTGAACATGCCAATGCGGGCGGCGCGCTAGCTAGGCCTTGATCTTCGGCGTCTTGTGGGTGGCATAGTTGTCCATCACGAGGTGTACGTCCGGCCCCTCGGGCATCGCGGCGTCGATCCGCTTGAGGAAGTCGAGAAACTCGGTTGCTCGGTGGCGTTTGTAGCACTTGCCGATCACCGCTCCCGTGGCGATGTCGAGCGCCGCGAACAGAGACGTCGTGCCATTGCGAATGTAGGTATGGGTGCGCCGCTCGGGTACGCCGGGCGCCATCGGCAAGACCGGTTGCTCGCGATCCAGCGCCTGGATCTGGGATTTTTCGTCCACGCACAGCACGACCGCCCGGTTCGGCGGAGACATGTATAGGCCGACAATGTCCTGCACCTTGTCGACGAATAGCGAGTCCGTGGACAGCTTGAATGTCTCGGACCGGTGCGGTTGTAGGCCAAACGCAGACCAGATCCGGCGGATGGTAGTGTGCGACAGCCCCGTTCCGGCTGCCATGGAACGGATCGACCAATGTGTGGCATCCTTCGGAGTGGTGTTCAGCGTGCGCTCGATCACCTGAGCAACCTGCGCATCCGACACTGTGCGTGGGCGACCCGCACGATATTCGTCGGTCAGCCCTTCGATGCCATCCTGCACGAACCGCCGCCGCCATTTGCCGACCGTGTGCTCGTGGACACCGAGGCGTTCGGCGACTTCCTTGCTCTGCAGTCCCTCTGCACACAGCAGAACCATCCGGCATCGATCCGAAAGCGACCGCAGCGCTTTGTGCCGCCGGACTTGAGCTTCGAGAAACGTCCGGTCCTCGCCGCTCAATACGACCAAATCCGCCTGTCTACCCGCCATCTTGAACGCTCCCACCTGTCCGACAAGAGCTTATACAATGATGCTTACTTCAGTTCCAGATGACTAGGCTCAGGATCTGTAATTTGCAGTCACTTGGCGGTTGTCCCTTGAGGGTCTCAAGGATCTGTCCGCACTCGCCGTCCCGGAGCTGTATCGGGCCTCACAAGGCCGGACGTTGCATTGACTCGAAGCGGGCTTGGGTGGCCCATCTGATCACCTTCGCATATCGCCCGTCACTGCGTTCCCTCGCGGGACACCGCCATCGGGTTAGCTTGGGAGCATCACCGCTGGCGAACTGGTTCTACCGTATCTCAGGCCTCGAACAAAGTGCCATCGCGCAGCATGGCATGCATGATAACAGCGAGACGGCGGGCGAGCGCGACCGTGGCCTTTCTGAGGCCACGCCGCTTCGCGATCTTGAGCGCCCAGCTTTTCAGCGCGAAGCCCTGCTTGGTGCGCTTCAGGATCGAGTTCGCCGCTTCGTAGATCAGCTTGCGAACAGTGCTGTCCCCCTGTTTGGGGATCCGGCCCGTCCAGTCGAGCTCACCTGATTGGTGCCGCCGTGGAACCAGTCCGAAGTAGGCGCCGGCGGTCCGTGATCGCTTGAACCGGCTCGTGTCATCAACCGCTGCGGCGAACGCGGCTGAGGTCTGCACACCGACGCCGGGGATGCTCATCAAGGCCTGGAAGACCGGCGAGGCTGTACTGATCGCCTTCAGTTGACGATCCAGTTGCCCGATTTCCCCGACGAGGCGCTCGCGGGCGCGGAGCAGCGATGCGACCGCTTCGCCGAGGCCCGAAACAGAGGCGGCCACCTGCATCCGCGCGAGGAACCGTTCGTCCTGGCCGACGCCGAGCCTGATTCCGAAGGTGGCACACAGACCACGGATGGTGTTGCCGCGATCAAATTTCCACTCATCGCAAAGGTCCCAAGATGGGGGTATTGCAGGGGGTAGTTTTGGCAAGCCTAATTGAGAAAATACGGTATAACAAATGGTTAATCGACGTTGGTGGATCCCTCCTCCGCTACCAAAACCAACGGTCCGATGCGGCGGACTTGCAGCCGTAGCCGCTGACAAGCCTTTCCACCGATTGCCGCCGGTCGCCTAGAAATAGAGCGCGGGCTGCCCGTTCGATGCCGCCAGCCCGCCATCGACCGGCATGTTCACCCCATGCACGAAGCTCGCATCCTCGCTTGCCAGGAATGCGATGACCGCCGCGACCTCGCTTGGCTGGCCAATGCGGCCGAAGGGAATCCGCTCCTCGAATTTCCCGAGCAGTTCGGCGCTGGCCTTGACCCCGGCCGCCATCGGCGTGTCGATCAGACTCGGGCAGACCGAATTGATGCGGATACCGCTGCGCCCGTAATCGAGGGCGACCGAGCGCGTGAAATTCACCACGGCGCCCTTCGCCGTATCGTAGGCCGCTGCATTCCAGTCCGCCCCCAGCCCCGATGCGGATGCGACATTGACGATCGATCCGCCGGTCCTGATCAGATGCGGGATGGCCGCGCGCGTCGCAAAGAAGACGCCGTCCAGATTGACCGCCATGACCTGACGCCATTCATCCGTCGTAACATCCGCCGCGGCACCGGGCAGGAAGATGGCTGCATTGTTCACCAGCACGTCCAGGCGGCCGAATTGCGCCGTTACCACGCGGATCAGCTCATCGACCGCGCTCTCTTCGGCGACATCGGCGGGATGCAGGACAATCTGCGTTTCGGGCAGGCCCGAGGCGGCGTTTTCCAGATTCTGGAGAGTTCGACCGACCAGCACGACTTTCGCGCCTTCATCGACGAAGCGCCGGACGGTGGCTGCGCCGATCCCGGTGCCCGCCCCGGTTACGATCACGATCTTACCGGAAAATCTGGTCATCCAACTTCCTCGTTCCTCTTGTTCAGATCGCTGAAAGTTGGCCTGCCGTGGCCCTGCCAGTCAAGCGTCATGGTCATTTCATCAGACCATTAACCCTTTCCTGCTCGCAGAACAGACTTATCCCGGTTACAGCCTTGCCGATAATTTCGAGGAGAGGATAATCATATGGCTGCAGTTTCACCTTTGATCGTTGTTCTGGTTCTGCTTTCCGCGCTGGCTCAAGTCATCGGGCTGATGATCATGCCGGCCACCAAGGGGCTTACGCAACCTCTCCCGACCCTGGGTTTGGCTCTCTGCTTCGCAGTCGGGATCGGCCTTCTGGCGCGGATCAGCAATATGGGGGTCAATCTGGGGCTTCTCATTCCCTTCGTGGCGGCGCTCGTGCCGCTGGGGGCCGTCGCGGTCGGCATCTTCATGTATGGCGAGCCGGCATCGATTGCGAAAATCGCCATTCTCGTGCTCGCCTGCGTGCTGATCGGGGTCGGCAATATCTTCTGAGGTCGGGGGAGAGGGGGCCTCAGCCGACCGGCACCACGTCCACGGCAACATTCATGTGCTGGGATGAATTGCCCACGAAAACCCCGTCGATCGGGGCGATGTCGGCATAGTCCCGGCCCATGGCCACGATAATGTGGTCAGAGCCGACAAGGCAATTATTCGTGGGGTCGGCGCCGATCCAGCCCAGGCGCGGGCCGCACCAGACCTGCGCCCAGGCATGCATGGCATCGGCACCCACCAGCCGGTCCTCGCCGGGCGGAGGTTCCGTGCGCAGGTAGCCGCTGACATAGCCTGCGGGAATGCCGTGAGATCGCAACGCGATAATCATGATGTGCGCGAAATCCTGACACACGCCTTCGCGTTTCCGGAATGCTTCGATGGGAGGGGTTTTGCTGTTGGTGATGCCGGGCCTGTAGGTGAACCCGGAATGGATCGCCGCCGTTAGATCTCGAACGCCCGCGAGAATCGATCTGCCTTGCGGCAACAGCGGCGCGGCCCATTCCGCGATTTCGTCATGCAGGCGGGCTATGGGCGATCCAAACAGATAGGGGGCAGGCGCCAGCATGGTGAGATTGCGCGATTGCAAGGCGTCGCGGCGTATATCTTCGATTGTGCTGCTATCATCCGGGATCGGCCTTGCGGCGACCCTGACTTGGAATTCGCTTTCCAGTGAAAGTTCGCGCAGTGGTTCGGCAAAAATCAATCGGGTTGTATTGACGGGATAAGGCCCCAGCGTTTCCGTAATATTCGCGGGCAGGGGCAGGAAGCTCAACCGTTGCGAAAGCAGTTTCTGGCCCGCCCATGCCACGGGCCGGAGCCGCAGATTGAAACGGGCATGGATAACCGGCGGATCGTAGGCGATCAGCGAGCGGTGACTGACCTTGTAGATCATGCAAGAAAGGCCGTGTCGCCCGGAAGAGCGCCGGTTTCTTCCTGCAGGAAATAACGCCGCGATATGGCGTCGGACAACTCCGCAATGCGCGCGCTAATTCCTTGAAGGGCAATCTGATCGAGATTTTCCGCGGTGATGCCTTCCAGATTCCCGCGCAATTCGCGCACGAGCCGCAATGGCAGCTCCATCATTCCATCATCCCGCAGGTTCGGCAGGGCGGCGAGATGGTGGGCCAAGCGGGAAATCTGGAAAGCCAGCCCCCGGGGTTGGACGGGATCGAGCAGAACCATGTCGAGAACGGGGGCGATGAAGGGCATCGTGAGATAGCGGCTGCGATAGAGCGATTGCCCATCGACCAGCTCAAGCAATGCCGAGAGATCCTCGGCGCTGGCGCTGCCCGGGATCATGGTCGCAGATGCTTGCACGATCAGGCTGGCCCGCTCCAGCGAAATCCCCATATCGAGGAAACGCCATGCCGGGGTGCGGGCCATGCTGTCCGCCATCAGGCGGGCGAAAGCGGCAAAGCGTTCGATCGCGATGCCGGTGGCCGCCGATACGGAATCGGGATCATGCGCCTTGAAATCGGGCAGGGGGCGATGGATTACGCGCCAGGTATCGCGGCTGAGCCGGTCACGCAGCAGCAGGGCGATCTGCCGTGCAGTCTCGACAAGGGCGGCAACCGATCCGGGCTGGCGTTTTGCCGTGAGGGCGGTGATCGCGGTTTGCAGCGGGGGCAGGGAAGCACTTCCCGGCGGAACGGCGGACCATCGTTCCAGCAGGGCGGAAAGGCGGGCAGTGGCGGTGCCGGTATCGGTTTTTGCATGTTGGCCGCTGGCCGTATCCAGCAAGGTGCGGATGGCAAGCGCGGTCTGATGGGCGCGCTCGCAATAGCGGCCCAGCCAGAAGAGATTGTCGGCCGACTGGCTCGGCAAGGCCCCATCCGCCCGGCGAACGGCAGGGGGGGCGAGGGCAGGTGGCACCACGGTTTGAGCGGAATAGCTGTCTTCCACGATGCAGACATCCGCCGACAGGTCGCCGAGTCCCATCAGCGAAGTCCGCAACTCGTCGCGATCTGACACTCGCCCGAACCCTCCCGCCAGGGCGACCCAGCGGCCTTCTCCGTCGCGGGCGAGGAAAGCGCGCAGGGTGAAGCTGCGCGGCTCCAGCCGGTCTTCCACAAGGCATGGGGTGGTGGACAGGTTCACGATTTCCTGCGCGGCATAATCCATCGGGCGGCGGTCGATGGCCTGGACCAGTTTGCTGCGCTGCTCGGGGGAAAGTTCCGACCCCGCGATCGAGCGGCCGCCGGGCAGCGCGGATACCGGGCCGCCGAATGCGGCGCTGACGATCAGCTTGCCCAGGTTGTCGAGAACATATTGCCTTTCCTCGGCCTGCCCGCACCACCAGGTCGCGACATTGGGCAGCTTGAGCGGTTCGCTCAGCACGCTTTTGCACAAGCGCGGCAGGAAGGCCGACATGGCGCGCGAATCGATCACTCCGGCTCCGGGCCAGTTGGCGATGGCGACGCCGCCTTCGGCGCAGGCCGATAGCAGATTGGGAACACCGATATGCGAGCGGGAATCGAAATGGAGAGGGTCTATATCGCGCGTGTTGATCCAGCGCCAAAGGGCGTCGATCCGCTTCAGCCCGGCGATGGTGCGGACGAACAGGCGGCCGTCCCGCACCACCAGATCGCGCCCTTCCACCAGCGAGAAGCCGAGATGGCGCGCGAGATGCGCCTGTTCCGGGTAGCTCTGGTTGAACCGGCCCGGCGTGAGGAGGCCGATGCGCGGTTCGACACGCGCGCAGGCGGCGGCAATGCCATGGCGCAGCGCCTCGAAGAAATCGGCCTGCCGGCGCGTCCCGATGGAAGCGAGGAGATCGCCGGTCGCGCGCGCCATCGCCAGCCGGTTTTCCAGCGCGTAGCCGATACCCGTGGGCAGCCGCACCCGGTCCGCCAGCACGCGCCATTCCCCGGTCGGGCCGCGGGCCAGATCCACCGCATAGACATTCAGGAAATATCCGCCGTTGGGCTTCATGCCGACCATGCGGCTGGCGAAGTTCGCGCTGCCGGTCACGATTGATGCGGGAAGCCGCCCATCGAACACCAATTGCTGCTCACCATAAATATCGGCGATCACGGCTTCCAGCAGGTTGGCGCGCTGGACCAGCCCGGCCTCAAGCGAATGCCATTCCTGCGCGCCGATGATGATCGGCATCGGGGCGAGCGGCCATGGCCGTTCCTGCTCATCGCCGGTGACCCGGAAAGCCAGGCCCAGATCGTCGACGTGACGGTCGATATAAGCCTGTATCCTGCGCAGATCGCCCTGGCCCGCCTTGGCAAGCCCGGCCGCGAAGTCGCGCCAATGCTGCACCACCGCTGGAGGTGCCGAATTGTAGATGTCGCCACTGCCCGGCGCAGCGTCATAACAGGCGAGCGGATCGGAACAGGGTTCCGGCCCCGGGAGATCGGCCTTGGGGGCAGACAGGCCCGTGTCGCTCATCCCAGTCGCGCTGGGCGCCTCAGATCGAGTGTCATCGGAAATTCTCCCCCATGTTCTTCCGGCGGGATTTCCACCTTGCCCGGCGTATGCCCATGATCCTGGAAGCGGGCCTTGCGCCGCGCTTCGGCTTCATAGCTGTTCACCGGCACATCGTCATAGGCCCGGCCGCCGGGATGCGCCACATGATAGACGCATCCGCCCAGCGAGCGGCCATTCCAGCTGTCGAATACATCGAACGTCAGCGGAGTATCGGCTTTCAGCAAGGGATGCAGGCAACTGGGCGGCGCCCAGGCCTTGTAGCGCACGCCACCCACCGCCTCACCCGGCTTGCCTGTCGGATGCAGGGGCACGCGCCTGCCATTGCAGCCGATCACATGCCGTCCGGGCACAAGGCCGCTCGCCCGCACCTGCAGGCGCTCGGTCGAGCTGTCGACATAGCGCACCGTGCCGCCGATGGCGCCGGTTTCGCCGAGCACGTTCCATGGTTCCAGCGCATGGGAGATTTCCAGCACCACGCCGCCGGCCTCCACCGTGCCATGGATCGGAAAGCGGAACTGCTTTTGCGCTTCGAACCACTGCGGGTCGAAATCATAGCCGGCGCGGCGCAGGTCCGAGAGGACTTCGAGAAAATCGGTCCAGGCGAAATGGGGCAGCAGAAAGCGATCGTGCAGGGCCGTGCCCCAGCGCACCAGCGCCCCGTCCTGCGGCTCACGCCAGAACCAGGCGGCCAGGGCGCGCAGCAGCAGTTGCTGCGCCACGTTCATTCTGGCGTCCGGCGGCATCTCGAAGCCGCGAAATTCTACCAGCCCAAGGCGGCCGGTGGGGCCATCGGGGGAATAGAGCTTGTCGATGCAGATTTCGGTGCGATGGGTATTGCCGGTAACGTCCACCAGCAGATTGCGGAACAGCAGATCGACGATCCAGGGGAATTGCGGCGGCCGATCCGGGCCGGGCACCTGCGAAAGCGCCACTTCCAGCTCATACAGGCTGTCATGCCTTGCCTCGTCGATGCGGGGCGCCTGGCTGGTCGGCCCGATGAACAGGCCCGAGAACAGGTAGCTGAGCGAGGGATGGCGCTGCCAATAGAGCACGAAGCTCTTGAGGAGATCGGGGCGGCGAATGAACGGGCTTTCGGTAACGCTCGCCCCGCCCATCACCAGATGGTTGCCGCCGCCCGTGCCGACCGAGCGGCCATCCACCATGAACTTGTCGGCCGTCAGCCCGCATTCGCGCGCGGCGTCGTAAAGCTGGGTGCTGATGTCGACCAGCTCGGCCCAGTTGCCGGCGGGGTGGATGTTGACTTCGATCACTCCGGGATCGGGCGTCACCTTCAATACATTCACCCGGGGATCGGGCGGCGGCGGATAGCCTTCGATTCGGACGGGAAGCGCCAGCCGCTCCGCTGTTGCTTCGATTTCCGTCACCAGCTCCAGGAAATCCTCCATGGCTTCGACGGGCGGGATGAAGACGGACAGGTAACTGCCTTGCGGCTCCACCGTGAGAGCCGTGCGCACCGCGCCTTCCACGATTTCCTGTTCGACGATCTCCTGCTGCGCACCGTCAGGCCCCGCAACGCGTTCTGCCCGCTGGGCCGGCGCTTGCGCGGTTTCCCGCTCCCTGTCCTCCTGCGTCGCCATCGGGCGCTGCTGGCGGAAATCGGCGAGCGGCTCGCGCGGGTCCGTGGTGACGCGCGGGTGGATATAGGGATAATCGGATTTCGGCACATGGGGCAGGGAGCCGAGCGGCAGGCGGTAGCCGAGCGAGGAATCTCCCGGCACTGCGAACAGCGCGCCGCGCCGCAGGGTCCATTGCTCGCTTTTCCAGCGCGGGCCCTTGGCCGGTTCGGCCTGCCAGCGCTGGATCGGCAGGACATAGCCGACCGGAGTGGTCAGCCCGCGCGAGAAAGTACGCACGATCCGCGCGCGTTCCTCGGGATCGTCCAGCTTGGGGTCGTCCGGGCTGACATTGAACGGCAATTCGCCTTCGCGCTTCACCCATTTTTCCGGATCTTCATACACCGGCCTGACGAAATCCTGTTCGACCCCAAGGCTTTGCGCGGTTTCCGCTATGAAATGGGCGGCATCTTCCGGGCCGAGCGGGCGAGCGGGCCGGTCGTCGGGATCGGCGGCGATCAGGGCGGCATTGTTCCAGAGCGGCTTGCCGTCCTTGCGCCAATAGAGCGAAAAACCCCAACGCGGCAGGCTTTCGCCCGGATACCATTTGCCCTGGCCGTGGTGGAGCAGCGCGCCCGGGGCAAAGCGATCCCGCAGGTCGCGGATCAGCTTGTCGGCGAATTTGGCCTTGGTGGGGCCGACTGCTTCCCCGTTCCATTCCGGCGCTTCCGGGTCGCTGGCCGCGACGAAGGTCGGCTCTCCGCCCATGGTCAGCCGCATGTCCTGCGCCTGGAGATCGACGTCGACCCTGTCGCCCAAGGCAAGCAGGGCCTCCCAGCGCTCGTCGGTGAAGGGCTTGGTGATCCGCACGGCCTCGCGCACGCGGTCCACCCGCATCTCGAAATGGAAATCGACCTCGGCCGGTTCGGCCACGCCGCTGATCGGCGCCGCGGAACGGTAATGCGGGGTTGCCGCCACCGGAATATGGCCTTCTCCCGCGAACAGGCCCGAGGTGGGATCGAGCCCGATCCAGCCCGCGCCGGGAACGTAGACTTCGGCCCACGCATGAAGATCGGTGAAATCGGCTTCCGGGCCTTTCGGCCCTTCCACCGGCTCCACATCGGCCTTCATCTGGATCAGATAGCCGGAAACGAAACGGGCCGCATAGCCCAGGCGGCGCAGCAGGTTGACCAGAAGTCAGCCGCTGTCCCGGCATGATCCCGTGCCGAGGCTGAGGGTTTCCTCCGGCGTCTGCACGCCGGGTTCCATCCGCACGACGTAGCCGATCCGCTGTTCCAGCGTCTGATTGATCGCCACCAGGAAATCTATGGTTCGTCCGCGCCAGGGCGAAAATTCCGCCGCCAAAGCCTCGAACAGCGGCCCGGCAGGCGCGGCCTCGAAATAGGCGGACAGTTCCTCGCGCAGTTCTGCGTCGTAGCTGAAGGGAACTTCTTCGGCATTCTCCTCCACGAAGAAATCGAATGGATTTATCACCGTAAGGTCGGCGATCAGATCGACTTCGATGGAGAAGTGATCCACCCGCTCCGGGAACACGATCCGTGCCAGCCAATTGCCATGCGGGTCCTGCTGCCAGTTCAGGAAATGGCCGGCCGGCTCGATCTTGAGGGAGTAATTGGGAATGGCCGTGCGTGTGTGGGGGGCGGGGCGCAGCCTGACCACCTGGGGGCCAAGCTGAACCGGCCTCTTATAGCGATAACGTGTGAGGTGATTCAGCGCCGCCCGTATCATGTGGGCATTAGACGCCTTTGAATGTTGCATTGCAACAAAAAGACGACCAATGCTGGCAGTCCGCCGAGGGAGCAGGAATTTTCCGCATCCCTATGCTCCGCTGGCGCCCGACCCGATGCCAGGATCGTGTCACCGTTTCATAACGGGCGTGAACTACCGTAACCGAGGGTTGGGCTTGCATAAGCCGATGCAGGCTCGGCTTGCGAATTGAACTTTGCGCTGGCAAGGAAGCCGCATGATACATAGTCGGATTATCGCGCTTAACGGCATCCATAACTTTCGGGATTACGGCGGCTACGCGACCGCGGATGGCGGAAAACTACGCAGCGGGCTGCTGTTCCGTTCGGGCCAGCACGCCCGCGCGACAGACGATGATCTCGGCACCATCGGCAGCATTCCCTTCTCGACCGTGATCGATCTGCGCGGCGGTTCGGAACGGGAGACATATCCGTGCCGGCGCGCGGCGGGCTTCGCGGCCGAAGTGTTTTTCGACCCACGCGAGAGCGCTTCGCTGCCGCCGCATCTGCAGGGCGATCTGGCCTCGCTGGATGAGCCGCAGATGCAGGAACGGATGATCGTCACCTATCGCGGCCTTCCTTTCCGGCCGAGCATCTTTTCGATGCTGGAAACCTATTTCGACGCGCTTTCCCGCAGCGAAGGCGCAAGCCTGATCCACTGTTTCGCAGGCAAGGACCGCACAGGCGTGGCGGTGGCCCTGTTCCACACCCTTATGGGCGTTCATCCCGACGATGTGATGCGGGACTACCTTCTGACGAACGAAGCCAGCGATCGCGCCCGGCATATGCGGGAAATCGGGGAGTTCATGCAGGAGCGCTGGGGCGAGATGAGCGAATCCGCGCTTTACGTGCTGAGTGGCGTCTACCCGGAATGGCTGGACGCGGCATTCGATTCGATCAAGGAGCGCTATGGCTCGCTCGACGCGTTCTTCCGGGAAGGCCTAAAGGTGGATTCGGCGAAGCGGGAAGCGATTGCCGCCCGGGTTCTGGAAGGCTGAATCTCCGCCTCCGTTAAAGTCTGCCTCCGTTAAAGTCTGCCTCCGTTAAAGTCTGCCTTCGTTACAGGAAGCCGCGCAATTCCTTCATGAACAGGTCGAACTGGTCATGATGGAGCCAGTGGCCGGCATTTTCGAATTCCACGACCCTTGCATCCTGGAAATGCGCGGCGCGGCCATCCTCGACCGGGCTGGAGAAGAAACTGTCCTTGCCCCAGAGCAGCAGCACCGGGCAGGTGACTGCTTCCCATAGTTCGACCACATCCTCCTTCGGCAGGTCGGACAGGGTCCAGACGTTGAGATAGGGATCGAACTTCCAGCTCCAGGTGCCGTCCTCGTTCCGGCTGGCGCCTTGAATGGTCAAGTGGCGGGCCTGCTCGTCCGAAGGTGGCCGTTCTCTTCCTTCATGCGCTCATAGGCTTCGCGCAGCGTCTTGTAACGCCGCGGCGAACGGCCCGCGGATTTGCGCGTATCGGCGATCCATTTGCGGAAGCGGTCCGGAAAGGGGTCCAGATCGTTGCCATGCTTGCGCGAGAAGCCCAGCCCTTCGATATTCACCAGCTTGCGGACCTTTTCCGGGTAAAGGCCGGTGAACCGGGTAGCGATATTGCCGCCCAGCGAATGGGCTACGATCGTCACCTGATCGTAACCCAGGGTTTCCACCAGCTGCGCGAAATCATAGACGAAGGCGTTGAGGTCGTAATCGCCGTCCGAAACCCATTCGCTGTCGCCATGTCCGCGCAAATCGGGGCAAATGACGTGCCAGTCGTCGCGAAGTTCCTCGGCCACCCAGTCCCAGCTCCGGCAATGGTCGCGTCCGCCGTGCTGGAGGATCAGCGGCGGCGTATCGGGATTGCCCCAATCCACATAGTTGAGCCGTAGGCGCTGGGAGATGAAGCTGTGCGAAGTGGGGCCGAAGAATTGCATGGGATGTGGCTTTGCGCGGATCGTCCGCCTCCGTCAATCCATGGCGCGAAGGCCAGCTTGATACCGCAAAAGCAGGATCATCGCGTGGCGGGCTGGCAATCCGCTCCGCGCCCGCCTATCTCGCCTTTCCGGAGGAATTCATGGCGACTCACACTACTCGGATGCTAATCATCGGTTCCGGCCCTGCCGGCCTTTCGGCGGCAATCTATGGCGCGCGCGCCGGCATGGAGCCGATCGTGGTGCAGGGCCTGCAGCCCGGCGGCCAGCTTACGATCACTACCGATGTGGAGAATTATCCGGGTTTTCGCGATGTCATCCAGGGTCCGTGGCTGATGCAGGAAATGCAGGCGCAGGCGGAGCATGTCGGCACGCGGATGATGTGGGACACCATCGTCGATGTGGATATTGCCGGCGGTTCTCCGTTCCGGGCGGTGGGCGACAGTGGCGACGAATATATCGGCGATACGCTGGTGATCGCGACGGGCGCACAGGCGAAATGGCTGGGCGCGCCGGGCGAGCAGGAATTGTCCGGCAAGGGCGTCTCGGCCTGCGCCACCTGCGACGGCTTCTTCTATCGCGGCAAGAAGGTGGCGGTGATCGGCGGCGGCAATACCGCTGTGGAAGAAGCGCTCTATCTTACCAACCACAGCGAGGATGTGACCCTGATCCATCGCCGCGACGAGTTGCGCGCCGAGAAGATCCTGCAGGACCGGCTGTTCGCCCATCCCACGATCACGGTCATCTGGAACAAGGCGGTGGACCGCTTCATCGGCGACCCCGCGTCGGGCGGGCTTACCGGGCTGGCCTTGCGGGATACCGTCACCGGCGAAACGAGCGAGTTCGCCACGGAAGGGGCCTTCGTGGCGATTGGCCATGCACCTTCCACCGAACTGTTCAAGGGCAAGCTCGAAACCGATGAATCCGGCTATCTGGTGGTCGAGGCAGGCACGCCGAAAACCGCCGTTCCCGGCGTATTCGCCTGCGGCGACGTGATGGACCACACCTATCGGCAGGCGGTCACCGCCGCCGGCACGGGCTGCATGGCCGCGCTCGACGCGGAGCGCTTCCTGGCATCGCTCGATTTCGCGCGCAACCAGCAGAAGAAGGAAGCGGCGGCATCGGCCTGAGCCGCCGCTTTCCGAAGGTCCGGCGTCAGAACACCGCCTTTGCGGCGAGCGCGATCAGCGCCATCAGCACAAGGCTGGAAAGCGCGAACAGCGCGAACCGGACCATCACCTTGTTGATGGTGGCCTGCACCAGCGAGTGCAGCACCCGCAGCGCGACATAGGCCCAGCCTAGGCTGGCGGCGATGCCGTCCCCGGCTCCGACGATGGCGAGGGTTATAGCCACTGCATAGAATACCGTAGGTGCTTCATGCAGATGATTGTAGTTATGGGCTTTCCACTGGACGCTTGGCGGCAGCAGCTCGTCGAGCTTGGCGACGGTGAGGCGAGCTTCCTCTTCGGGTGACAGCTTGATCTTTCCGAAGGCGGGCAAGCGGGTGAAATACATCCACCACCACATCACCATGGTCCAGATCGCAAGAGCGGCGACCGGCTGCAGAATGGTCATTCCTAGCATTGTCCTCTCCCCTTTTCAGGAGGCGCGATAATGCCTGCGCTGGCCCGCCGCACAAGCTGGAATTTCCGGGGCGGGGCCCGATTAAGGGGATGAGCGGCTAAACTTTGGGGCGGATCAGGGTGACGCGGCTGTAGTAATCGAGCGGCGCCCGCTGCACGGCGCATTGCCAGCCCATCTGGCCGGCAATGGTTTCGCAAAAGCCGATGAGTTCCAGGCGCGGCGATACATGAAAATGCCGAAGCCATGCATTCAGCGCGGCGCGTAGCGGCAGCAGCAAGCCGGCGAGATTGCCGAAATCCACGATATGAAGCGATCCGCCCGGGGCAAGCGCGGCGGCCGAGCACTTGATGGCTGCTTGCCAATCCGGGATCATGGAAAGCGCGAAGGAAAGGACCACCCGGTCGAATAGGGCGACAGGGTCGAATGCGGTGGCATCGCCAAATTGCAGGATTGCCCGTTCGCCGAGCTTGGCCCGGGCGCTTTTCAGCATCTCATGAGAAATATCCAGTCCGTGCAATTGGGTACCGGGCCAGCGGCGCCCGATCAGGGCGAGGTTGCGGCCGGTTCCGCAGCCGATCTCCAATATCGTCTGCCCCGGCCGGCAATCCAGATCCTCGATCAGGGAATCGCGGCCGAAGAGGAAGAATTTGCGTGTGGCGTCGTAGATGTGGCGCTGGCCGCGATAAACCGAATCCATCAGCGCCCCGTGTCCGGGCATCGCCGTTGTGCCGTCGGTCATCCGCGCAGCTCGTAAAGATGGAGGCCGCCATAGATGGATGATCGGTCGCGCAGGGTCAGAGCGCGAGACTGCTCTTCCGCATAGTGCCAGCGGGACAGTATCTGCTCCGGAACTCGGCCCGGCAGCAGCGAGGATTCGGCGGCCGTGCGAAAGACCACGCGCGCATTCTTGCGGGCGGTGCGCAGGATTTCCGTCCAGAGACGGTTCAGTTGCGCGTCGGTCATCCAGTCCTGCGCATCGAGCAGCACGTAACGATCCAGGCTTTCGTCGGGCTGGGCCGCAAGCTGGTCGGCGATGTTGGCGTGGCGGATATCCAGCCTTCCGATCCGCTGGCGCAGCAGGGCGAAATTGGCTTCCTGCAGATAGGGGGGCAGGGGGCGGGCAGGGCTGCGGCCATAGCCACGGGAGAAGGCTTGCCACGCAAAATAATTGTCGTTCACCGGGAAATGGCAGGCCAGCTTTTCCAGCCGCTTGCGCAGCACTATCGCCATCCGTTCGTCGCCGGCCAGTGCCGTATATTGGGCGGGCGGAATGCCCAGCCCGAACAGCGATACCGGCTGATCGGTCAGCCAGCGGATGAAGCGCCGCTCGAATATCGGCGCGAACTTCTCCTCGAAGATCCGCCGCTGCTCATCGGTGGTGGGCGCTTCCAGTATTTCGCGCGGATCGATGCGGTAGAGGCGCGCCAGAAGATGGGCGAGGCCGATAAAGCCCCCGAGCAGCCCGCGCTTGTAGATTCCCTGGGAGAAGCCCGCGATCCGCCGTCGTCCCACCAGGTCGCGGCCTTCCCAGTAACGCTGGGTGGCCTGATCGAGTTGCGGAGCGAGGTAGCGGCGATAGGCCGCGATATTGGCCGGGCTGTCCGCCTCGGCGAAGAAGCGGCTGAAATGCTCATAATCCGGCAGGTGCTTGATCGCGGCGATCTTGAGCCGGTTGAGCGCTACATGCGCCGTGTTGAGATCGACGGCGATTACCTGGCGGGGGTCTGCAATGAGATAGGACAGCGCGTTGCAGCCGCCGCTGGCGATGGTGATGATGCGGCAATCGGGCGTTATCGCCATCGCATCCATATCGACCACCGGATCTTCCCAGATCTGCGCGTAAACCAGGCCTTTGAAGGCGAAGGCGAAGGCCTTGTCGAGCAGGCGCGCGGCGGGATTGTGTCCATTGCGGACGACGGCGTGACTTATCAGTTCTTCGGCGGGTTTAGCCATGTGACATTCGACCCCAGTTGGAGGGCGGTTGCCCTGCGCATAGTTTCCGCCACGATTGTGACTGTGCGGTGACGACAGGGCGCATTCCCTGATTTCCGCGGGCCGGCGCCGTTTGCGATGCCGGATTAGTTGAGATGTCTTAAACCCGACCTATATGCGTGCGCTCTGCACGCTCCGGAGGAGATCAAGGTGAGCAAGGTTCTGGTGATTGGCGCTGGCGGGGTGAGTTCCGTCGCGGTGCATAAAATGGCGATGAATTCCGGCATTTTCAGCCATGTCAGCTTGGCCAGCCGCACCCAATCCAAATGCGATGCGATTGCCGAATCGGTGAAGCAACGCACCGGCGTTCTGATCGATACCTATGCTCTCGACGCGGAAGACGTGCCCGCCACCATCGCGCTGATCGAGAAGATCCAGCCGAAGCTCGTGGTCAATCTGGCGCTGCCTTATCAGGATCTGGCGATCATGGACGCCTGCCTCGCCACCGGCGTCGATTACCTCGACACCGCCAATTACGAGCCGAAGGACGAGGCCAAATTCGAATACAAGTGGCAATGGGCCTATCACGAGCGCTTCAGGGAGAAGGGCATCATGGCCCTGCTTGGCAGTGGGTTTGACCCGGGCGTGACCAGCGTGTTCGCCATGTGGCTCAAGAAGTACAAGCTCAAGACCATCCGCCGGCTCGACATTCTCGATTGCAACGGCGGCGATCATGGTCAGGCCTTCGCCACCAATTTCAATCCGGAGATCAATATCCGCGAAGTCACCGCGCCCGCTCGCCACTGGGAGAACGGCGCGTTCGTCGAAACGCCCGCGATGAGCGTGAGGCAGAGCTTCGACTTCGAAGGCGTCGGCCCCAAGAACATGTATCTGATGTATCACGAGGAGCTGGAAAGCCTCGCGCGGTTCATTCCCGAGATGGAGCGGGCACGGTTCTGGATGACCTTCGGCGACGAATATATCAAGCACCTGACTGTGCTGCAGAATGTCGGCATGACCCGGATCGATCCGGTGGTTTACGAAGGCAAGGAAATCATCCCGCTGCAGTTCCTCAAGGCCGTGCTGCCTGAGCCGTCGAGTCTTGGTCCGACGACGAAGGGCAAGACCAACATCGGCGATATCGCCACTGGCGAGGCGCTGGACGGTTCGGGCGAGAAGACCTTCTACGTCAGGAACATTTGCGACCATGAGGCCGCCTATGAGGAAACCGGCAACCAGGCGGTAAGCTATACCACCGGCGTTCCGACGATGATCGGCGCGGCGATGCTGCTGACGGGCGCATGGCGCGGGGAAGGCGTGTTCAACATGGAAGAGTTCGATCCCGATCCCTTCATGGACATGCTGAACCGGCATGGCCTGCCGTGGACCGTGGAGGAACTGCCCGGACCACTGGACTTCTGAGAGGGCGATGGGCTGGAACGCGATCGCGCCGGTCGGGTTGCTGGCTGGCTCCAACCTGCTGATGAACCTGGCCTGGTACGGCCATCTCAAGGCGCCTCAGAAAGCCTTGTGGATCGCTGTCCTCGCAAGCTGGGGCATCGCCTTCTTCGAATATTGCCTGGCCGTTCCCGCCAACCGGATCGGCGTGCGGGCCTATTCGCTGGCTGAACTGAAGACGCTGCAGGAATTGTTCTCGCTGCTCGGCTTCATCGTGGTGGCCTGGACCTTAGTTTGGGCAGAAGCCGGGAATCAGCCAGATCGTCGGCTTCGCCTTGATTGCGGCCGGAGCCTATTTCGTCTTTAAGGCGCCGCTGGGATAAGGATCGGAACCATGGAAACGAGAGCCGGCGATCCCGGAGCCTTCGCGCATTTCGACCTGCACCGGGTGGACAGCCCCTCTTTCGTGGTGGACGTGGCGAAGCTGCGCGAGAACCTGCGCATCCTTGCCGACATTCGCGATCGCGCGGGGATCAAGGTGCTTGCCGCGCTGAAGGCTTTCTCGATGTGGAGCGTGGCCCCGGTCATCGGCGAATATCTCGACGGGGTCTGCACTTCAGGGCTGTGGGAGGCCTTGCTGGCGGCCGAGCATTACGATGGGGAGATCGCAACCTACTGCGCCGCCTACAAGCCGGAGGACATGGAGGAGATCTGCCGCCTGTCCGACCATGTGATCTTCAACACGCCCATGCAGATCGAGCGCTTCTCGGAGATGCTGGACCTGTCCCGGGCGCGGGGGAACGATTTCGATATAGGACTGCGAATCAATCCGCTGAATCCGGAAGGTGAAGTCGCGCGTTACGATCCCTGCGCGCCGTTCTCGCGCCTGGGCTTTCCGGTCGATCAATTGACGGAGGAGCATGTCGCGCTGGTCGACGGGCTGCATTTCCATTCCCTGTGCGAGCAGGACCTGGAGCCGCTGAAACGCACCTGGGACAAGCTGTTCGACCATATCGAGCCCTATTTCGAGCAGCTCAAATGGCTCAATTTCGGCGGCGGGCATCACATCACCCGGGCCGATTACCAGCGCGACGAGCTGGTGGAATTCCTGATCGACGTGCGGGACGATACCGGCTGCGAGATCTATCTCGAGCCGGGGGAAGCCGTTGCGCTCGACGCCGGCATTCTGGTGGGCAGCATCCTCGATTCGCACAGGAACGGGATGCCGCTCGCCATCACCGATATCTCCGCCACCTGCCATATGCCCGATGTGCTCGAGGCGCCCTATCGGCCGGCCATGCTGCACGAAGGGGAAGAAGGGGAGCCGATCCGGCTCGGCGGCCCGTCCTGCCTGGCGGGGGACGTGATCGGCGATTACCGGCTGCCGGTTCCGCCACGACCCGGCGAGCGAATCGCCTTCCTCGACCAGGCGCATTATTCCATGGTCAAAACGACCACCTTCAATGGCGTGCCGCTTCCTTCCATCTGGCTCTGGGACAGCGAGACCGATGCGCTCGAACGTGTAAAAACATTCGGTTACGCCGATTTTCGCGACCGGCTGAGTTGAGTTTGCGACAGTGTGGGACTGTCACAAAAATTTCATTTGAGATTAAGGGGAGAGGTCTTATAGGACCCCTCCGCTGCCCCAAGGGGACTTCCTAACCGCAAGGCAGCCTTGTTCGAAACTAACCGTTTTGGGGGTCCCTTGAGTTGTACATCTATCCTGACGCATCGGCTGTAGTTCGCGACCTTTCGCCGGACGAACCCGTCATTATCAATCGCCCGCATGCCGCGGCGCGAGCAGCGCGTTTCTTCTCGCGGAAGTTTCCGGGCAAGTCGCTGTATGCGGTGAAGGCCAACCCTTCGCCGGAGCTGCTGTGCGTGCTGTGGGATTCCGGAATCACGCATTACGACGTGGCCTCGATCGCCGAGGTACGGCTGGTGCGCGAAGTGCTGCCGGATGCGACGCTGTGCTTCATGCATCCGGTCAAGTCGCCGGCCGCTATCCGCGAAGCCTATCACCAGCATGGCGTGCGCGTGTTCAGCCTCGACACGCTGGAGGAACTGGACAAGATCGTGGCGGCCACCGACCGGGCGACCGATCTGCGCCTCTGCGTGCGTCTGCGCGTATCGTCGGAATTCGCCGAGCTCAGCCTGGCCTCCAAGTTCGGCGTCGATCTCGCCGATGCGGCGCCGCTGCTGCAGGCCACTCGCCAGGTGGCGGACTGGCTGGGCATATGCTTCCATGTCGGCAGTCAGGCGATGACTCCCTTCGCCTATGTGCAGGCGCTGGAGCGGGTGCGCGCGGCGATCGTCGATGCGTCGGTCACGGTCGATATCATCGATGTCGGCGGGGGCTTTCCCAGCATCTATCCGGGCATGGAGCCGCCGCCGCTGGAGGATTACTTCGGCGTGATCCATCGCGCCTCTGAATCGCTGCCGATTTCCTATTCGGCGGAGCTGTGGTGTGAACCGGGCCGGGCGCTGTGCGCGGAATACAACTCGCTGATCGTCCGCGTGGAGAAGCGGCGCGGCGACGAACTCTACATCAATGACGGCGCCTATGGCGCGCTGTTCGACGCCGCGCATGTCGGCTGGCGTTTCCCCGTGGCCGCGTTGGACGAGGAGCGTTCCAACGGGCTGGAGGAATTTGCCTTCTACGGGCCGACCTGCGACGATGCCGACTATATGAAGGGGCCGTTCCTGCTGCCCGCCGACATCAAGCCGGGCGATTACATCGAGATCGGCATGCTGGGCGCCTATGGCGCGGCGATGAAGACCGGGTTCAACGGCTTCGGACGGGCGCTCGCGGTCAATGTTGCGGACGAGCCGATGGCCAGCCTCTATCGCGGCGATCGCGCCGATCCGCGCCAGAGCGATAATGTGGTGAGCCTTCGCTGACCATAACGGGAGCCTTGCGGCAATCGCAGGGCTCCCGCTCATGCCTGGCCTGCATTTCCCCTATGGCGGGACTATGCCCTGCCGGGGCGGCCCTAGCTGGCTACCCGGCAATATCCGGCGAAACAGGTCAGGATGGCGGGATGGAGGGCGGCATGGAATTCCACCCCGGCGTGATCGCCGTTGGCCCATTTGACGGTGGCTTCCAGCGGGCCGACCGGCCCCAGCGAAATCTGCACGGCTTCACCGGCCGCCAGCTCGTTGTATGGATTGCCGAGGCGGCAGCCATTGGCCGAGATCTGCGAGATATAGACATCCCGCACCGGCCCTCCGGCAAGCTCGTAACTGCCCGCCACTTCGGCGAACAACCGGCTCTCCTTCCTGCGCTCCATACCGAACTCTCCCGTGGCGGCACGGCGATATGCTTATCCGATCAGGGTTAAGACCGGTTTAAGCCTTGGGGTGAACACTACGGAAGGGATGTTCCGGCCTTCCGAAGCGCGATGACATCGGGCAGGAAACGCCCTACAGCTGCGCCATGCCCTATGTTTACCTGATGATCGCCATCCTCGCCGAAGTGGCGGCAACCACTGCCCTGAAGGAATCGAACGGCTTCACGAGGCTGACTCCCGGGCTGATAACGCTGACCGGCTATGCGGTGGCGTTCTACTTCCTTTCGCTGACCCTGCGGGACGTGCCGACCGGCGTCGCCTACGCCATCTGGTCCGGGGTCGGCATCGTGCTCATCACCGCCGCCGCCTGGCTGTTCCATGGCCAGAAGCTGGATGCGCCGGCGCTGATCGGCATGGGGCTGATTATCGCCGGCGTGATCGTGATGAACGGCTTTTCCAGGGCCAGCGCGCATTGACGCGTGCCAGCATGGAGAGGCTACCCGATCCCACCACAGCGGCCCGCCAGACCTCAGAAACCGATCGGGATGGCCTGCCCGGTGCGATCGCCCGCTTCGGGCGCGGCGAGCGAAAGGATCGCTCCGGCCACCTGCTCGTAGCTGACCCAGTCGGCCGGATCGGCATCGGGCATCATCTGGCGGTTGCGGGGTGAATCGATGATGGTAGGGAGCACGATATTCACCGTGACGCCGCTTTCGGCCAGCTCGGTCGCCGCTGCTTCCGTCATTCGCGCAAGGGCGGATTTCGACGCGCTCGCCGCGCCGACGAAGGGCGCGCCTTGCCCGCCCAGCGCCGCGCCGACATTGACGATCCGGCCCGATCCCGATGCGACCAGCGCCGGAATCGCGGCCTGCGAGGCGGCAACGGCGGGCACCACATTCGCGGCATAGAGCCTGGCCCAATCCTCGACATTGCCGTCCTGCACGGAGCCGATGGTGAAATCGCCCGTGGCATTGACCAGCACGTCGAGGCGGCCCAACTGCTCGACCACCAGATCGACGGCCTTGCGCGCTTCCTCCGGCCTGCCGGTATCGATTCCTTCGAGCCGCAGGGCCGGGAAGCCGGTGTCCTGGGCGCGGGAGCGGCCCACCAGCGCGACCTTGTATCCGGCATCGGCCGCCAGCGCGCCCAGCCTTGTGCCAAGGCCGCCGAAGCCGCCGGTTATCAGCATCACTCTTGCACTCATTGCAACACCTCGAAAAAGCCTGATCCGGCGGAATCCTAATGGCCGAGTTTCAGGCGGGGAAGATAGGCACCTTGCGGTGCCTGCGGATTTGCGCGGCACGGTTGCGGTGAAGCAGGGGGGGGCGGTATGGTCGCCCCATGCAAGGCGGAAATTTCCAGGACGGCGTCATCCCGCATGGGGGCAAGGGCCATGCGCTCGGCCCGCCCGAGCCGTTGAGCGAGACTTGCAGCTCGCGCCGGTTCATCGAGCTGATCGGCAACAAATGGGTCCTGCTCATCCTTATCGCGCTGCGCCACGGGCCGCGGCGCAACGGCGCGCTGAAACGCGAGATCGAGGGAATCTCGCAAAAGGTGCTGACGCAGGCGCTGCGCCGGCTCGAAGCGAACGGGCTGGTTCAGCGCAGGGATCTCGAAACCTCGCCGCCGCATGTCGAATATTCGCTGACGGAGTTGGGGCGTTCCCTGGAAAGCGTGATGCACCGGCTCGACGACTGGTTCGCCGATCATTTGCTGTCGTTCGCGGCTGGCGGAGAAGACGATCATTCTCCCGAAACCGAGGCTGTCACCCGCCGAAGATAGCCGCCCGGCCGGTTCCGGTTCCACTTGCTTTGAAATCACTCCAGACTCGTTCCGGTTCTGGTTGAACCGGAACGAGTCTGGAATTGGCCTGTTTTCCGTGATTTCCGAGTCAGCAAGTGTTTCCACTTGCTTCGAAATCACTCTAGGACCTTGGGAATGACCGACCGTTCCGGCCCTCGCTCCGCGCTCCGCGCCTTCCTGGCCAGCGAAGCCGCAGGCGGCATGATCCTGATGGGGGCGGCCGCGCTTGCGATGATCGTCGCCAACTCGCCGCTCGGCGCGCTCTATCGCGATCTGCTCCATCTGCCCGTCAGCCCCGCCTTGACCGAAAAGCTCGGCCCGATGACGGCCCATTTGTGGATCAACGACGGGCTGATGGCGGTGTTCTTCCTGTTCGTGGGGCTGGAGATCAAGCGCGAGCTGGTCGATGGCCGCCTTGCGACCTGGCAACAGCGCCGCCTGCCGCTGGTCGCCGCTTTTGCGGGAATGGCGTTTCCCGCCGCCATCTACCTGCTGCTGGCCGGGGGAGATCCCGTGCTGGCCCGGGGCTGGGCGATACCGGCGGCGACCGACATCGCCTTCGCCATCGGCGTGCTGGCCCTGCTCGGGCGCCGGGCGCCGACCTCGCTCAAGCTGTTTCTGGTGACGGTCGCCATAGTCGACGATATGGGCGCGGTCGCGATCATCGCGGTGTTCTACACCGCCAGCCTTTCCCTTCCGGCGCTGGCGGCGGCCGCCGCCGTCCTCGCCGCGATGTTCCTGCTCAACCGGCTGGGGGTGCGCGCGCTGGCGGTCTATCTGCTCCTCTTCGTCCTGCTGTGGTATGCGGTGCTGCTGTCGGGCGTCCATGCCACCATCGCCGGCGTGCTTGCCGCCTTCGCCGTTCCGATCATTCCCACGCCGGGCGATCCGGATTCGCAGCAATCTCCGCTTCACAGGCTCGAACACCTGCTCGATGCGCCGGTCGCCTTCTTCATCGTGCCGCTGTTCGGCTTCGCCAATGCGGGGGTGGCGCTGGCGGGCATCACGCCGGGCGATATTCTGGCGCCGATGCCGGTCGGGATCGCCGCCGGGCTGTTCCTCGGCAAGCAGCTCGGCATTTTCGCGGCGGTGTGGCTTGCGGCCCGATCCGGCTTCGCGGCGAAGCCGCGTGGGGCGACCTGGCTGCAGATCTATGGCGTGGCGGTGATCTGTGGGATCGGCTTCACCATGAGCCTGTTCATTGGCGGGCTTGCCTTTGGCGATCCGAAACTGGTGGAAGAGGCGAAGCTCGGCACGCTGGCCGGCTCGCTGGTCGCCGCCCTGGCCGGCTATGCGCTGCTGCGCTTCGCTCCGCTGCATCCGGAGCATGACCGTGAGGAAGCGACTCAGGCGCGCGAAATCACGCGGGACGGGGATGTGCGTTAGGCTTGGGGCCCCTCTCGTCATTCCCTTACCCTCTCGTCATTCCCGCGAAAGCGGGAATCCAGAGCGACGTGGCAACTGGCTCCCCGTTTGCACGGGGATGACAAAGGATGCTCCTCGGCCAGTTGACGCAAAACGTGGGAAATGTGCATTGGCATTTCGGTCGGCCTCATGCCCATAAGTCGTGCCGCCGCAAGGCCCGGTCATAGGAAGCCAGCAGGCTGAGTAGCGCGGAAGTGCTGGGCTTGCGCCATGCTGCCAGGAAACGGCCCCGCCGCATCCGCACCACGAAGCCGCCTTCCATGGCGAGCACCCAGCGCTCATCCAGTGTGACCTTTCGCCGGGGCGCTTCGTCACCGCTGCGGATCGTCATCACCGCATCCCAGGCATGGGCGAAGCTGTCCGCGCCTTCCCGGCGGCGCAGGCGATAGGCAGTCTCGCGCGCCATGCCGAGTTTCGCCGCGGCCCTGGCGACGCAGCCGGTCTGGGCCAGCCAGCCGAGGAAGCGGGCCTGCCGCTCGGGCGTCCAGCCGTCGCGTCGGGCGCGGACGGGAACCGGGGTGAAGCAGGGAATCCGCCGGTAGGCGGGCCAGCGGGCGAAGGTGCGGGATGCTCTGCGTTTCATCCGGCAGGATAAGCCAGATTTCAACCGTGTAGGAAAGGTGGAACGCTTACTCCGGCTCCCTCTCTCACTCCCTCGTCATTCCCGCGAAA
>Ga0172382_10003468_pt1 | contig 24985 bp, 19 predicted proteins | sample Leawel138RmetaG_FD_122245 | JGI IMG/M metagenome (GOLD analysis project Ga0172382, IMG submission 122245) | Leachate microbial communities from a municipal landfill in Southern Ontario, Canada - Leachate well 138R metaG | ecosystem: Engineered > Solid waste > Landfill > Unclassified | place...
GCCTGATATTCGCAGATATATGCAAGCATAGCTTCATTATGAAGATGGAGATTGGATCGTCCACCGAAGGGAGCATAGCCGCAAGGTGAAAGCATCTGCAGCGTGACCAGGCCTGCCCGCCGCAACAACTCCTGCAAAGAATCATGCATGGACCCGTCATAGCCGTATTGCAGCAATTCGCTCAGATTGTGGCGCACGGCAAAATCGTAGAGATGAGGATCGCCAGGATCCCGGTACATGCCTAACTCGGTAAAATAAGGCATCTGCAAGCTAAGCTGGCGCTCGATCCAACTGTGCTCATCAGCCAGTCCGAAACGGGAACGCAGCCACTCGCCAACGCATGCAGAAGGGCCGTAATTATTGGGGCGCTTTCCAGCCATCAGATCCGGTGTAACATTGTAAGCGATATCGGGATCGATGGCGGTCAGAGCTTCGCGCCACATCTCGGCTTGGTCGTTCCCCGCATAATCACGCAGAATGCCATAAGCAATAACCAGCTCTTTGATGACCAGAGACAGCACTGCCGGACGGGGCTCCTCTCCTGTTACGGCCCGTTTCAGTATGCCTCCTGTCAGTTGTGACAGCGCTCTGGAGGCCGGCTCCAGCAGGTCTGTCCGTTCTCTCTCTCTGAGCAGAATGGCGGCCGGGCATACGAAGCGGGCCGCGGTTCCCCCCAGCCAGCGGTTATCATGTCCTTCGACCGGATCAATGATAACACCGTTATCATCCAGCCAGGCCAGGGCCCGGTCAATGATGGTTTCCGCCAGATCAAGATAAAGCGAGCGGGCATCTGCCGCCACAGCAGAACCGCATGGTATCAGCAACCGGGAAAGCTTATCCTCGTAAGGAAACGCCGGTAATTCCTGTGGATATGTAAACATGGTCAGCTCCTCCATATTCAATCAGACTAATCGCTTAGCCATTTATGTAAATGCTCTCTCACAAAAGCATCATCATTCAAATGTGGGTAGGCTTTATAAACCCTGTCTATCTCTTCCTTCTGTCCCGGACTTAGCTTTTCTTTCAGGTCAAGACACCAGATTCCTTCAAGCAGCCCTTGCCGACGCAATACTTCATGAAGCCCTGCTATACAGCCGGTAAATCTGTTGGCGGCATCGAAGAAGGCGGCATTGGCATCCGTAATTTCAATGCTCCTGCACATCAGTTCTACCGGCACATCTCCGCCGCCTGATACTATATTACGACATTCTTTCAGCAGCTCCACCGCTCTCTTCGTCCATACCGACCAGTGCCCCAGCAAACCGCCGCTTATCCTTCTCTCTACCGGGATACCGTTGACCATAAACCGGTAAGGAGTAAGCAGATCCATCAGAATATTATCATCGTTGCCGGTGTAGAGAGCGATGTCGTCCCGGCCTGCCTCCACCACAGCCCTGACTACGTCTAAAGTCTTATAGCGGTTGAACGGAGCCATCTTTATGGCGGCTACATTCTTTATCTCTGCAAATCGCCGCCAGAAGCTGTATCCCAGTTCTCTGCCTCCTACCGCAGGCTGTAAATAGAAGCCTATCAGCGGTATCTCTATAGCTATGCGTTTACAATGGATAATAAGCTCTTCTTCTGTAGCATCTTTCATAGCGGCCAGGCTAAGAAGACCGGCATTATATCCCAGATTACGAGCCTGTTCCGCCTCTCTAACAGCTTGTCCGGTATTCCCGCAAATACCGGCTATTCTGACCAGCGGCTCTGCCCTATTATTATCTGCCCGGGACATCTCTTCGGCGGCAATCTCCAGCACAGGCTGATATAGCCCTATTTTGGGGTCCCGTATAGCAAATTGAGTAGTGTGAACTCCTACCGCCAGCCCACCAGAGCCGGCAGCAATATAGTATCTGCACAGGGCTCTTTGGCGGCGTTCATCAAGCTTACGCTCTTTAGTCAAAGCCAGCGGGCTGGCAGGAATAACGATACCCCTTTGCAAAATGCGCTGAATTATGGGATTAACAGTATGCCCTGCGGATGCTATTGTTGGTTGTTGATTGTTAATTATCGGCTTTAGGTTCTCCATGCAAGCACTCCTGAGTCTGATGCTCTTTTTCATCTTTGGCAGCAACAGCTGGCAATACCTTGAACAGCTGTTAGTATTGGCCGTGTCTGGTTTCAAAATGAGTCGACTTTCCCAGTCTAACCCCACCTTGCATTATCCAGCCCGCCGTCCAGGTTATCAACTGATAGATGCTTACCCTGGGATAGCCGAACAGACTATGACTGAGCTGGCTGTTATTGAGAATACCGTCTGCCGATTCAGTGCCGCAGAATTTGACCTCTTTGTTCATAAGCTGTCCGAATTGTTCAGCCACCCGTCGCACGCTAAGCGTCTCGGGGCCGGTGATGTTGATGATAAAGGGTGGAGATGAGACATGCTCGAACGTTCTTAAGATTATGTTGTTGGCATCGCCCTGAAAGATAACGTTGGCGTTGCCCATGGAGAGATCGACGGCCTCTCCTTTCATCACCTTTTCAGCTATATCCACCAAAACACCATAGCGTAATTCGGCGGCATAATTCAGACGGCAGATAGCCGCAAGCAGGCCTGAAGTCCGGCTAAAATGCTCGAATATTCTCTCTCGGCCCAAAGCGCTGACAGCGTACTCGCCTATGGGATTGGGGATATCTGTTTCCACGGCTCCGCCATAGGCCAGCGGGGTCAGTCCATAAATATTGCCGGTGGAGAAGATTACGATGCGGCTGCGGCTGTATTTTTGGCAAACCTCTCCGGGCAGGTAGCTGTTCAGCGCCCAGGTCAGGGAATGGTTCTCTGATGAACCGAACTTCATCCCGGCCATGAAGACGACATTGGGAGCATCGGGCAGGGCTTCAAGCTCTCTTCTCTCCAGAAGATCACAACGGATAGTCTCTATGCCGGCTGATTGCAGCTCAGCCTCCAGATTGCCGTCGGTAAATCGGGAAACGCCGATGACTCTGCGCTTTTTCCCGGCCGCATCTGTAGCTCGTTTAGCCATTCGGGCCAGGCTCGGGCCTATCTTGCCGCCGACACCCAGGATGACGATATCTCCTTCCAGTGCAGTCATGGTATTTATCAATTCTTCTGAAGGTCTGCTCAGTATCTCTTCCAGTTTTTCTATATTGGTAATGGGCACTTCGATAGTTCTCCTCTTCTCAATATTCCGGCAAAATTGCCTCCCAGCATCTGCTTCTTTTCTGTGGCGGAGAGCCGGGTGTAAACGCACCAGCCCAGTTGCGGCCGAGGGTCCCGCATAGGTGCATCGCTGCCGAACAGTAATCTGCCGGCGCCTATGGCGCTGCAAAGCCATTCTATCAGGCCGTTGGGAATGCCTGTATAGGTCAGTTCGGCCATAACGTTGGGATAAGTCCGGATTATCGCCGCTGCCTCCCTGGCAAAGACCCATGACTGCCCAGTATGGGCGATGATAAAGATAGCCTCAGGATAGCGCTCTGCCAGCTCTTTCACTGCCTGGAGGCCGCCGGCAGCGGGGGCCACATGGAGCAGGGCATAGAGCCCATGCCGGTTGCAGAAATCCCAATAGGGCTTATACCGGGGATCGGCATAGGACAAATTATTGGTATAATACGGCTTCAGGCCGCGAAAGCCTCTTCTCTGATGCAGATGGCGGCAAGTTTCTTCTATCTCTGCCGCTGTTTGATGGGTGGGATCGCAACACGACACGCCGATTATTTCTTTCGGGTATCTTTGAACAAGCTCTTCAATCAACTTGTTCCCGTCCACCACATCCATGCTCACGGTTCCGTTCCATGACATCATGGCGGCAGCCGTCACTCCCATACGGCGATTAAGCTCCAGCATATGCTCAACATCTCCACCCGGCATGGGATAGGCTGCACCGGCGCCGTTCAGTCCGTCGTGGAGAACGTGGCTGTGCGCATCCAGCACAGTTACGGATAAAGGCCTGCCGCTGCGGGCACACTGAATGGTTTCATCCGCATCTTCGCTAAGTCGGGGTACACTTGACGGCCCCTGACCAAGCAGGCTTTTCAGGTTGCCGCCGGCAAAGGCGGATATCTCTTTCTCCTGCAGCAGAGTCCAGTCCACATAACCCCGGGCTGCTCCGGCAGAGCGCTTCAGCAGGCCGGAGCCGAACAACAGCCGCTTTATGCCGTATCTTTGACTGAACCATTCCAAAGCTCTGTTGCCCTGGAAATTATGCAGCTCCATATGCGCATTGGAGCAGGCATCCATAATGGCCGTCATCAGCCGCCATTGCGACCAGTGGGATTCGGCGATAAGAACCGGACAGCGGTTGAATATGCGACAAAAGTCCACTGCCGACTGATAATTAGTGCCCAGGTCTGTTAAAGTTACCGCTATCAGGCAGCGGTGATTAGTCAATTCCTCTGCCAGCGGTCTGAGCACATCTGCATGGATGGGATAGGCGTTTCTGGCCGGCTGAAGATGGACGGCACGGATATCTTCCTGCCGCATCTGCTCAGCAAGGCTTTGCAAATCGGGAAAATCGCCGCTCTGGTGCGGCAGGACGGCCCAGCATGGGTACAGACGGTCGCGGTACGGTGCTATCTCTTTGACCAGCCTGCGGTTGCAGTACATGGCGTCATAGTATGCACTCTGTTCATGCCGGACCAAAGCCCCGGCCAAACCGTAAAAATCCATATCCTCCAGCAGGTGGTCCAACCGCCAGCGCTCTGCTTCATCTTTACCGGGATGGGGCCCGTAGGAAGCCCAGCAATCGAATATCAATGGATCGGGCATGAATAATTCCTCCTTTGCCACATGTTCTGCCATTATCAAGTCGGTTCCAGGCAGTATAAGCCTACGCTTTGCCCATGAACCAGCGGGTGACGCGGCAAATCGCTTCTGCTGTTTCCTCCAGGTCGATATCGGTGAAGGCTTCGCTGACGGGCAAAACCACTCCTGTTTCCAGCACTTTTTCCGCTATCGGGCATAACCCGGTATGATAGTCATATTTTTCATAGGGATGCCCGCTACGCTCAAAGGCGCTATGCCTGGTGAAGACAGGATACTCATAGACACAGCGCCCTATATAATGCGCAGTGGCTCCTAGACCCTCGGCTTTAAGAGCTGCGGCATACTCATCGGCATTGCACCCCAGCTTCTCGGGCTTGACACGCAGCATGTAAAACCACCAGGTAGGGTCGCAACCGGAAGTAGGTTGGGGGAGTGTTATCCCTTCCAGGTCGTGCAGCCTGCTGCTCAGCTCCGTGCCCCACCAGCGGCGTCGCTCTACTATCCCGGCAAGTTTATCCAACTGGGCCAACGCTATGGCTGCCTGAAGCTCGGACATACGATAGTTATTAGCCAGAAAAGAGGGATCACGGAAGGCGGCGCCGGACTCGCGATCATAGCACTTATCCGTGGCTAGTCTCAAACGCCTGGCTATATCCTTGTCACCAGCAACAGTTACCCCACCTTCACCGCATGAAATATGTTTGGACTCATTCATGCTGAAACATCCGATGTTACCGATAGCTCCAACGGAACGTCCTTTGTAAGTGCATCCCCAGGCTTGGGCACAATCCTCAATCAGGAACAGGTTATGGCGAAGACATATCGCTTTCAACGCTGCCAAATCGCAAGCATTCCCCCACAAATGAATCGCCAGCACAGCCCGAGTCCTATCTGTGATACGCTCTTCGACCGACTGTGGCGACAGCGTGTATGAATGCGGACAAATATCCGCAAAGACAGGCACAGCGCCCTGATATAGAATAGGTATCAGAGATCCCATATCGGTAATGGGGGCTGTGATAATTTCGTCGCCGGGAGAAATTCCCAGCGCAATCATAGCGGCATGAATGCTTGATGTACCGCTGCTGGCTGCTACAGCGTATTCGGTACCGGTCAATCCGGCAATCCTTCGTTCCAGGTCTTTGACTTTATTGCCGTAAACATAGAACAACGTTCCCTTATCGATTACCTCCTTCAGTTGCTTTAACTCTTCTTTCCCGTAGCGGGTCCGTGTGCCGTACGGCACCGTCTTGGTCGGGTTGCCGCCTGCAATGGCGGGTATATCCTGAACGCTTTTTTTCATCTCCATACCTCCATCTGGATTGTTGGTTTCCGGCAGACTAAACAAGAAGAGACCTCTTTGTTCTTCTATCAGCGAGAAAAACCACATCCTGCTATTGCCTGCAATTATCTTAACTTTATTATTATGTGATTAAAATAGATAAATTTAAGATCGATGGATTATTTTGATATCTTCCTCAACGCATTTCTGTAATGCAGCGGAGAGAGCCCTTCCAGCTTTTTGAAAATACGGCTGAAATAGTAAGTATCCTCAAAACCGACTCTTTCAGCAACATCATTTATACGAAGCTTAGAATCATTAAGCAGCTCTTTTGCCTTCTCGACCCGGATACTATTTATGTAACTTACTACGCTGGTGCCGGTTATTCTTTTAAATAGAGAGGATAGATACGATGGGCTCAGAGAAACGAAAGCCGCCAGATCATCAAGAGCGATACGTTCGACATATCTCTCCTCGACATATTTCATGATATCTTTGACAACCATCTTGGACCATCTGTCCCGTTCCTCAGTCAGCGACTTCACATTACGCAGCAAGACTATGAAAAATTGAGCCATCAGCTTGCCCACGGCCTGCTTATACAGATGCTCTTTACTCTGCAATTCCTCCGTTACTCTTTCCAGTAGATACTTTGCCTCACTGCTTCCGGATAAATCAAGGCCGAAGAGAACGACCGGCCCTTTGTTCGGCAAGAATTCCGACATATGGATACGGCAGTAAAGTACATCTATGGAAGCCCACAGCATCTGAAACGGTGTGCCTTTGATAGAGCGCACTTCATGGAGTTGATGCGGCTGCAAAATAATCATACTCTTCTCCGCAACATAGATCCTCCTGCCCTCGATATTGATGTAGCATTTTCCTTTCGGCACGTAATAAAAACAGAAGTGGCTATGATAATGGGGCGTATATCTTATCCTTTCTTTGTGGTCCATATACATATCCGCTTTATTATGTGCTGCACTGCTCTGCCCGCACAATGCCATAAGCGGATATGCAGAAGGTGCTTCAACGATATGAAGCATCTCTTTGAAGATATTTATAAAAAATCGTTTCTTTGCGTTAAAACTCTTCATTTCTAAAGTATACCAGATATTTACATTTTAAAAGGATTTTACGATAATGCCTCCGCCCAGCACCGTATCGCCATGGTAAAAGACGGCCGACTGGCCTGGAGTAACGGCACGCTGCGGCTCTGCAAAGGTTATTGCTACCTGCCCGCCTTCTGAGGGTTCTATCACTGCCGGGGCCGCCTGCATGCGATAGCGCAGAGCCACCTCTGCCTCACGGCGGTTTTCCAGATCGGACAACGCCACCCAATTGATCTCCGTTACCGTCAGGCAATGGCGAAAAAGCTCCTCCTCCGGGCCTATTACCACGCGGTTGTTCCCCGCGTCTATATCCACTACATAGAGCGGGCGGTCTGAGGCAATGCCCAGACCTCTTCTCTGGCCTACGGTATAACGGATAATGCCCTGGTGCCGCCCCAACACTCTTCCTGCCGTATCTACGATATCTCCCGGCATGACTGCAGCAGGATCCCTTTGAGCAACGAAGGCAGCATAATCGTTATCCGGTATAAAGCAGATCTCCTGGCTTTCGGCTTTGGTGGCTACAGGTAAACCGTAATAAGCGGCCAGTTCCCGCGTCCTCTCCTTGGTCAGACCGCCCAGCGGCATCAAAGTCCGGGCGATCTGCTTCTGGGTCATGGCGTAGAGAAAGTAGGACTGATCCTTGCGTTCGTCCAGGCCGCGCCTGATAATATATCTGGCGCGAGTCCGGTCAAACTCCAGGCGAGCATAATGACCGGTAGCCAAATAATCGGCATCTATCTCTTCTACTCGGCGCAACAGAGCCTCAAATTTGATCTTCTGATTGCACCTGATGCAAGGATTAGGAGTGCGCCCGTGTACGTATTCACAGCAGAAATTATCGATAACCTCGGCCTCGAATATATCTCGGAGGTTGAGCAGATAGTGTGAAATACCCAGGTGTGCCGCTACCCGGCGGGCATCCTCCACGGCCGACAGAGAGCAGCAAGCGGCCGTATCGCCGGGACGCTCGTATTCTTCAGCTCTGGGCCAGAGCTGCATAGTGATGCCGACGACCTCATAACCCTGCTCGAGCAGCAAGGCGGCGGCCACGGAAGAATCCACTCCTCCGCTCAGGGCTATGGCTACTTTGGGCTTGAGAACGTTCATTTTGATCTCCACTACCCTTTTACCCCTTGGAATAGATCATCGGCTTCCAACGGTTCCTCACGATCAGTAATGGACGATCCGGCCGCAGGCATTTTCGGCCCAGCGTCCCCTTTTTATCGGAATTGCATCTTATTCTATACATGGCCGGGCACAGGCTCGTTCAGCCGATCTTATATTTATCGTTTATACCTGATAAATAGCAGATCGGAGGATTAAAGTCAATATTTCAGAACCCCTTGGGCGCCTTCGGGGAGTTGAAATTTTAATAGCGAACGCTGGTGGACTTTATATATAAAGCGCCGGGCCGGCTATATGCTTGAAAAAGCCGTTCCGGTAAAACAAATAGTAAGTGAGGCATAATCGGCGGGCTATCCAGGCAAACCGCTCCGCCAGCTATCCTGGCTCAGCATCTTCTCCTCGCGTCGCACTTCTTCCCGCCAATCGGAACAGCTGAACCGCTGCAGCAGCCGGTAATGCAGAAAGGACCAGGCCCGATGCAGCAGATTGCCGATGAACAAAGCCGTGACTATAATAGCTAGAGAAAGCAGCCAAAAGGATACCTCGGAGGACATACCTTCACCCGGTCTTCTCAAGCTGTAGAGGCTGTCATTGGGAGTGAAGAAGCTCCAGACCAGCTTTTGCCGCAAAAAGATAAAGGCCGCAGCATAGCCCAGTAATATCAATGAACCGCACCAGGCGGCATAATCGCAACTAAACTCCAACAGTCCATTGGACAGCAAAACGCTTTTGTCTCGGCGACACCCCTCCCGCTTGGCCAAAGCGGCCAGGGCACCAATCACACCGCAGACCAGCATCGGCAGGATAAAAAAAGCCGCCGGCAAAGATGCCCGAGCACCCGTTCCGGCCGCAAGAACGCGCTCCGTTTGCGCGAGAGTTCGCATATAACCTGTTCCGTGCATAGCTAGCGATTGTACCCCGCTGCCTATAAACGAGAGCAGCAGCAACAGCCCCAAACAGGCATAGATAAGCACTATCATCAACACTCCGGCAGCAAAGCCGGTTTGCAACGTGGTTCGCATATTTGCGCCCTTGGAAATGATATCGTATATGCGATTATGCTCCAGCATACTTACACCTCAGGCAGCATAATGATCAGAATTTTAACATTCGTCCATTTATTATTATACTTTCTTCGCAACCAAGCGGCAAACAAAGCTTTAAAGTCAGTCCGGAAGCGATATACAATTGTTCGGAAAAACCCGGTCTATCCCGCCTTGGCCGGCAGGGCGGGATAATAATCATCTGGCCCAACAAGGGCGGCCCGGCACTCTAGCCCTTATATTTAAAGGCTCTTTTGCCTTCCGGCATATAGATCGTTCAGTTGGCAGGCAAAAAAAGGGATCCGGTTTAATTGCCTTCATCATAAAAATTAGGACGTACAGACGAGACGGTCCTGGGGACATATCCTAAGGTCGCAGGCTCAGCTCCGTAAAGAGGATGCGCCTGAGGCATGGTGTCATGGCTTTAGCCATAAAGTAGAACCCCAGAGAATTGCAATGCACTCCATCTACCAAACCAAAAGCATTATCAGCCGAGATTCCCTTAAGAGCATTGAACAAATAAATGTTCTTATCCCCCAGGCAATTCATAGTCCGGACAAAAGCACGGGCTGCCTTACGCTGTTTCGCTGAAATGGTCTCACCTGTGTTCTCTGCACAGAAATAAAATGGGCTGACTACTACTATCGGAGTGGTCTTATGAATACGGCGTAATTCTTCTGTAAAGACGGGTAAGTTCTCTTCCCATCCCAACTTTATATTGGCCCAGTAATCCAGAACGATGCAGGAGGCATCTATCTCATTGATTGCTCGAGCCAGCTCCAGCTCGCCCATGCCGTTGCCGGAGAAACCTAAATTAATGAAATCTACATTCAGCCAGCGAGAGATAAAGGACTGGTAGGTAGTTCCCGGGGTTGAGGCGCATCCGCCCTGGGTAATGCTGGAGCCATAAAAGACTATAGGTTTATCCACAGCAAACGGAGCAGGAGGCTCGATAAGCGTCGCTTCATCCAGACCGATATAATTTATCTTGACTGTCTGATATAACGGCATATTAATAGTTATTTCCCGCATAGCCCGGTTTTCGGCGATATGCCATTCAGCCTTGACAGCACCTTTTTCATCCGGAGAGATGCTGCCCATAAACATGTCATCCACATAAATATCAAAGCCGCTCTGCCCTATGCGAGTTATATGGTTCATAACCAAGTTATCCGGACATTTGGCTTTAATGCCTACATGCAAAGAATCGGTTTTGAACCTTATGCGCCCTCCGGCAGGGATCTGAGCAAGATCCCAGACGGGCTGCCGAAAACCTTTCTTCAAGCGCCGTGGCAGACGCCTGAGAGAGGGTTTCTCTTCCTCAAACCATGCCAGACCGTTAACAGCAAACCTCTTATCCGGAAACTTAAACCATTCCATATATCATTACTCCTTCAACTTATCCGTTCTTATTACTTATTTTGAAAAGAGATCTTCGGGTAACCGGAATAATCAACGATATACCTGCCGTTTGAAGTCGGATACTCTATCTTGTCTTTTCTGGCAAAATCGTTGGGTACATTCAATTTTTTGGCAAAGGCTCCGTCTTCCTTCAAATAAACATCAGCATATTTGATCACAACCTGTTCACGGTCCCCAACTGAATGTCCCGTGCCTTTAACGACAACGCCATCCATATCAAACTCTGTCAGAAAATGTGCATCTACGCTTATGCCGGCGGCCAGCATATTTCTGTATTGAAGAATTTTTGCCGATACGGGACAGGAGGTATCCGCCACACCGTGAACTATAACTATCTTCAGTTGAGGGTTGGCGGCATGCAGGATTTTGCAATGTTCCGGATGACCAAAATCCCGAATTTCCTGCATATCCTTGCTTAAAAAGGTGGGGCTTTGGGGATCACGTGAATATCCGGCGTTCAAGTTGGTTCCCTCCCCGGTGCCGAAGGCAATAGCATCGATAAGACCGGGCATGCCGCAGATATCTACACCGCAGGCAAAGGTATGAGGGGCCAATTTCATGGCCATCTGAGTGACGTTGCCGCCACCGCTCCCTCCCATGGAGTAAATTCTGTTTTCGTTAAACTCAATAGCCTGCAATTTAAGCTGTGTCCGGATTGTATAGAGTGCGCCGATAACATCCATAGCCTGTAGAAATCCATGGTCATACGGCAAAGCCTCTTTTCTCCATTCCGGCCCACTCTGAAGATAATTTACGGAAACGGCAATAACATTAAACCTGGCAGCAAAGGTCTTGCACCACTGGATATATTCGGAGGAGTTGTAAACCCCACCCCAGTTATGGAGCACCAGCATCAATCCAGTGTTCTTGTTTATGCCGGCAGGAGGTTCTTCCACCCACATTTTAACCATTCGTTTTCCGGGTTTCTGCGGCCACTCCTGGGCTTCAAACTCCTGCTCCCGGGCCAAAACTCCGGCGGTAGCTTTGACGAATTGAACTGTCTGCGGCACTGCCGTCACCTCACTTTCTAAGACCGGCAATAAAGCCAGCAAAAGTACCCCTGTCCAAGCAAAGGAGAACTTTATCTTTTTGGGCAAATTCTGATAAATAATGCAATTTTTGAGCTTGAGAACGTTCGTTTTGATCGCCACTACCCTTTTACCCCCTGGAATATACCTTGCATAACCGGGCTATCGCTTCAAACTTTTCAGTCACAACCATTTTCCGGGGATATAATAGCAGAAGCGAGCTATCAAGGCAAACTATTTCGCCAGCCATCCTGTCTACCAGATAGGCATTCTCTCCAGTTTGCTTATTGCTGTAGTATGTCCGTTTGTATCTTACCGTCCCAAACTGCGTCAATATGCTCTTCTCATCTTCCCGGCGCTCTATTACCCAGCCTTTTCGCTCCTGCCGGTTTTCCATCAGGTATTTATCCATCCCTTCCAATACCAGCCCGCATACCTGTGCCCCCAAACTGTTCAGACTATCCCGCAACTCCTCCTGAAACTGCTGATACTCGACTCCTCCTCCAATTACCTCCAGCATCTTATCCATTACTTGCAGGAAATACCCCTCTGCACATTGAACTAATTACATGAGATCTCACCTCTGAGTTTTTACTCATCCTTCGAGGGATGGTGAGATCTCTTTTCTATTCCTCCGGAAATTTTCCCCTGCTTTTTTCCTACAGTAAATTTACACCGCCCAAAAGCTCCATAGCTTTTCTTAATTGGTTGGGTTCTTGTACCATCTACCGCCGCATATTATATCTATATCGCCATCGTTATCTACATCGCCTACAGCATAGTAGCTACCCAGAGAATTAGCGGTAATCTGGTTTTTAATCCAAGAAGAGCCACTGCCGTTGTTCTTATACCAGTAGCTGGCTGCGCTATCTTTCCTGTAGCAGATTACATCATTGTAGCCATCAAGGTTTACATCCACAACCACCGGCAATTGCCCCTCAAGGCCGATCGTTGAGAGGGTATCCATTAGAATTCTGCTGCTCCAGGATGTGCCGTTGCTTTTGTTCTTATACCAACTGAGATAGGATTTAACAAACGGCTTTCTTATACCCACTATCACATCCATATCGCCATCCCCATCCAGGTCGCCGACAGATATGGTCTCCATACAACTGTAAATGCTGGTATCCAATGTGTAGCAGGGCCAATTGCCGGTATTGCTCTTGGGGTTTAGCAACACAAACGTTGCGCCTGAGCCGCCCAAAGAAGCACAGCTGGTTGCGGCTATATCAAGGTAACCATCGCTGTTGAAATCTGTCAGGGCCATACCCTCTATATCGCAATAGGTGTTGGTGTAGAGGGTATAGTAGGACCAGTTGTTGCTCATGGTCCCGGGGTTAACATACCAGCGCACCTGATGGTTCTCACCGCCTGCTATTATATCCGGGTAGCCGTCGTTATTCATATCACCTATCTCTATGGCCTCAACTCCGTCCTCCGTGGCAGGCGTCAGAGTCCCTATATAGTAGAAACTCCATGTCCCCTGCGTGCCGGGGTTTATGGCGACGTATATGGAATCCCTCATGTTGGTAGGGACTCCCGCTGCCGAATCCCAGCCCATGGTTCCTATTACCATATCCGGCAGGCCATCTCCATTGACGTCTCCTACTCTCTGCCCGTCTATAAAGGTTGCTATCTTGGCGTGTCCTACCTGGTAGCCGCCATTCCAAATTTCCTGGTTCCAGCCGGTAGATATTGCCTGCCAGCTGCCCGCGCCTGTTCCGGGATTTTTGTACCAGTAGTTTACAGTAAGAGAATCTACGTAGCCGTCGCTGTCTACATCCATCAGAGTGCGTTTCATACTGCCGCCGCCTATGCTTACGCTGGCCCAGTCTGCACAGACCGCTCCGGCAAGAAGCGCCACTAAAACTAGTGACAAAGCAACTCTAAGGCAAAACGCTCTTGCTTTCATAATCGTTCCCTCCTCGTATTTTTTCTACCATAACACTTTATTTAGCTTATGTTCTTCGGCCTGCTGAAGGCATATCTCTTTGCTTTATTTTATACCCTCCATTGGCAGATTATTAACCTTTTTGATACCCGGTGAAATTACGCAAAAAGTTGAATATCAAAAGTAGTCAAAGGGTGTAAACCCTGGTCAGGAACGGAATCTTTACGCTTGTGCCGGACAGCCATCTCAAGAGCCTGAAAGGATTTGTAGAGGGTATTGATATAAACGGCTACAGGGAAGAGGAGGATAGATTATGATCGTAATCGATTCCTGTGGCTGAGTATTTTTCAAATGGGTCGCTGGCCAATGCCTATACTAAATATCTCGAAGGCCATTTTGAAACCCTACCGAGTGTTGTGTATCTAAAGAAGCTTGATAAGAATTAGGCTTTTGCGAAACTTTGGGCGGTCGTTCATCAAAGGCTCGTTGTCAAGAGAGATGATTACCCTTTTCCATGCTAAATATAAACTCCCGGCCCATTATCAAGCTGTTATTACCTATAATCGGCAGCTATCTTAGCACAAGCCTCTTCTAATTTATTTTATCAGACTATCGGCTCTTTCCCCACCTGCTTGCCTGTAAAAGCCAGGTTATTATACTCCCTTTGCAGCCAGGCAACAAAATGCGGGTCCGGCATCCGGCTTTGACGAATATCACTAAGGCAACTCAAGCTCAGCAAAGTAAACATCATTCGGCGTCAGCAGGCTCCCTTGATTATATGGCGCCTCTGCCTCCAGCCGGAAAGGCGGAGCCACTACGCCCATATGATAGGCATGCTGCGAGTAATAACTCAAGCAGACTCGGCCCTCAGGGTCCACAACCATACCAGGATATGCACAATCTCCGGTCGCCGGTATGCACAGCACCCGTTCCACCTGGCCTCGTTCCACCCGCCACACGCCCAAACTAGCCCGATCCAAGAAGGGGAAGGTATCATCACCTTCTATATCGACCATACGCCTCCCTGAAAGGTAGACCTCGCCTCGATACTCGGTCATAACGGGACAGTGAATGGTTGTCGGCAGATAAACTATTTCCCAGTCTGTGTACGGCGGCTGGGCAATAGCCATAACGCTTTGCCCTGGCCTAACTTCACTGCGAGATATCAACCATGCCTCGCCATCATTACGGAAGAAGATATCCGCTTCATTCATACCATCATGGGGATCTCCTATATAGGCTAACGGCTGCCAATGCAGCAGGTCCGAGGAGGTCATTATTTCCAAGCGCCACCATCTCTCTTTAAGCTCGCTGCTGTTGAAAGAATACACCAGACCGTAGAAAAGTTCTGCATGCCGGCGCACTCGCCACAACCAGTGATTAGCGGGCAAAATAGGCACCGGTTCCTGCCAGATAAAACCATCCGAAGAGAAAGATACATATTGCTGTAGATTTCTTTTCTCACTGCCACCAATCCAACTGGGAAAGACCATGGATAAATGCTCTTCATCCAGGCAAATCAGCTTGGGATCCCGGTTGTCGCCAGGCACTTTGACCCGCGCCGCTTCCCGAAAACGAGTACGATCTACCGATACCGACAGCACCGCCTCGCCGTCTATCGAAATATGCCCTGCTCCTTTTCTGTAACTGACCCAATAGGCTCCCTGCCAATAAGCCAGGTCGGTAAATGCGTTATGCATCCCATCCCTGACTACGGTAACTTGCCTCAGTATGCGTGCCATTCAAGCTCCTCCTCTATTTACTAACTTCCATTGTTTTCTTATGGTGTACCTCATATTTAGTACAACTAAAGAGTAAAAATAAGGTGGTTTCTTTGCGCCGGAGTGTCTTCCCGCCGGCGGGCAAATTGAAGTACCCGGCGCCCTGGGTGAAGGCGAAGCAGATCCAGCAGCACTGCCGGATACAGCCATCTCTCTCTGGTCCAGATATACGTTATATCCCCCACCCAGGCTTTATCAGGCTCTTTTATGCTGAAGTTACGGTTGAGCAGATTCTCCGCCACCGGATGGTCGTGATCGGAAGCCGTCGTTACCTTGAACTTCTTAGCGGTTTTCGATCTCAGTCCCACCTTGCGCATTAAGCGTAATACCGCCCAATTGGTTCTGGATATATTTGAAAGCCTTTACCTAATCCATACTGCAGCAAAGATTTTCAGAGTTGGTATTTCAAACTCTATGCCCTGGCCTGCACCGGCTTTAATAATCTTGCCGGAGAGCTTTTGGAGGGCGCTGCCGGGCTGATAGAGTTGCAGATCTGCCGATCTAGTCTTTTTATCCAGAGCGACTCTTACTTTGGTGTTTTGCACAGGCCGGCCGCTGTGGTTGAGGAAGTAGAGCAGTGTGCCGCCGCCTTTTGCTTTACGGCGCATGGCCACCTCCATTGCAGGAGCAGTCTTTACTTCCAGCAGACGGTCTTTGCCCAGGGCATCCTGCATGATGGTTCCAAAAAGCTCCATGCACTGAGCTTCACGGGAGATTTTATTCACCGGCTCCTCCAGAGAATCCGTAACCTCCCCCTGAAAAAGTGTGACGTCATTGGGGCCGATGTAATATACTTTGCCCTTGCCGTAATTATTTACGGTTATGGCCGATGTTCCGTCTTCATAGGCTGCCAGCGTTAAGGCGCCCTTCCCCGGAAGGATTGCTGCACTCACGGGCTTGGGCAGCTTCTCTGAGAAGAATAGATCATAACCGTTGAATTTCATCTCCTTGCACTTTGCCTTCAACCATTCCGGGTGGCGGCTTGCCATGCGGTAGAAAAGGGTGGCATCGTTACAGTCAGCCGCTATGGATAATCCTCTTAGTTTTCTGGGGAGGCTTTTGTTGCTTAGCTTTAATGTGGCATGCTCTTTGGCCGACACGAGTTTGCCTTGAGTAAGGCTTAAGAGCGCCGGATTGGAATGGGGTTTGCCGTATTCATCATAGAAGGCAGTCTCTCCGGTAATAATAAGCGTGCCGCCGTTCTTTACATACCCGGCAAAGGAATCCGCCTCATATTTGCTCATGCATTTAACGTCCGGCAGTACTATTACAGAGTAGCCTTTCAACTTCTCCGGCAGGCCGCTCTCCTGGCAGAAGGGCACGGAGATTATGTCCGCCGGTACCTGCATGCGGGAGAGGGCATAATAGGTGTATTCCGTCTGGAAGGATGCCCCGTAAAGCCCGGTCATCCTGCTCCAGGGGCCCCACATATCCTTCATGCGGAAGGTGTTTTCAGAGAAATAGATACCCACCTGGCTGACGGGATGCGTATCCTGCCACAGATGCTTGTTCTCCCGGGCAAAATCAAACGCTCTTCCCAAAGCTTCAACGTTTTGCGCTCTCTTTTGTGAAAACGCAGCCATAACAAACACCGTTAAGTTCGATGCACCATTCATCAGATACTCAAATGGCTGTCGATAAACATCTTCCGGATTTAGATCCATATAGCCCTCAACAGGCCAGCCGGTGTCACGATGTGAATCATAGAACTGAAGCACTCCGCCCAGAGGGCGCTCTGCCATTGCATTCCTCTTCCATCGGATCACATATCCAGCCCACTGCAATGGCCGACGAAAGGCTTGAAAATAAGGATCAATTATTAGCTGGCAATAAACAGGGAACTCCTTGAAGAGGTTAATATCAACCCCCATCTGCGACCCAGACTCATAAGCCGTAGGCGACAAGCAGATCAGCAACTTTTTATTGGGAAACGCCGTTTTGTACCCCTCTATAACATTTGATAGTCTATCGACAAAGAGTTGTTGCCTGAACTGCAAGGTGTTGCGCCAGCCGTTGGGATCCTTAAAGCGCTCTGTGCTAAGCGTCGGCCGGCAGCCAAACTTCTTGTAATATTCATTCCGCAGCTCTGCATCCTTCTCTAATTCAGGGATGCTCTGCTGCTTCCAATCGCCGAAGCCCCAGCTGGGTTCATCTATTTCAAAGCCATTTACTTCATCCAAGTGCTCAGAACCAATATTCTGCACACACCATGCCTTCAGCTGTTCAGCCGTTTTTTCCGACGACTGAATAGTCCAGAAGTTTCTCCATGGCATCCAGCCGCAAATTACGGGAAGCTCGTTTTCTCTGTAGGGCTTTTCTTCGCCCTTAGCCACATAACTGTGGTGCATAATTGTTTTTTCCACTCCGTACTTTTTACAGAATTCCAAACATTGAGGGGTATACCCGATATTAGGATAAAGATAGATACTAATAAAATCTTCTGCCGCTATGGCAATTGATGTAAAACCGAGAAAAATGAGCAGCGTTAAGGTAAGGCTTGCGATCCTGGTTTTCACTTGGGTTGTCCTCCATCGTCAATTTTTATCTCTTGCTGCAGCGGGCGGCAGGCGGGGTAATAAACTGTCAACCTTATCTTGCCGTCTGCGGGTTTGGCTGTTTTTATGCGGTATACTCCGCCCTGCCCCCGCCCTTCAGTGCCGTTGCCGTTCACTGTCTTTTCACTGCCGTTTATATTAACCACTACCCGGCACTTATCAGCGGGCTTGTTCAGGTAAGGCGCTACCGCCTCGCCCAGATCGACCAGGTATTCATCCCAACCATAAGGCTTGTTCCACGGCCCCCTTATAGGGTTCAGATAGCTCCAGATCAGAATGCCGTCCACCTCGCGTGCAAACGCCTCTCTGACGGCAACTTGAATTTCGCCCGGCTTCAGCGGCCCGGAGTTATCCCCGCAATCATACCCCTGCAGCCAGTAATAACAGGAGAGGCCCCTCTTTTGCGCTGTGCCGACAAATTTGCGAGCAACTCTCTCATCACCTGCCGTAAGCGGCGACGCTTTACCGACAGCCCAGTAGATGGCTGTTTGAATGCCGTCAAGCTGCCCAATATTCATAACGCCGTTCCAGAAATCCAACCCGTAGTAAGGGTGGATATCGGTTAAAGTGGTAACCTGGCAGGAGATTTGGGAAAATCCGCTGCGCAGGTGCTTAAAGATATCTTCAATCCGCTCCGTCACCGGCTCACAGTAAAACTCCGCCATCTTGCTCCAGGCAACCCGGCCGCTCTCTTGCATATACTTTGCCTTGGGCAGGCCGGCAGGCCAATTCACCGGTATGCTGCTTTGGGTCGATTCCTCCAGGTTCACCGGCTTGGGCATAGAAAGGTCGTGCTTCTGCTGAAAGAGCTTGCTGCAATGCCGGCAATAGCAAAACTCTCCGGCAATTTGGCCGGGTTCGTTCATTATTATGCCTTCCGGATAAATATTATGCTTTACCATTGCCTGCACACATTCCTGCATGGCTTTGTTAAAGGCCTCTTTTACCTGGGGATTTCTATAGCATGGCCTGTTGTTTATCTTTCTGCCTTTCCAATCCACCTTGGAGATATCCGCCTTTGAGGATAAAAAGCGTTCGCAGGATACGGGGTTCAGGCCGCTCAGCCAGAACACTGTAAAGCCTTTATCTTTAAGCATGCCGATAATACGTTTGGTCTCTTTGATTTCGTTCTCCTTAAGCGAGCCTAAAGGCAACCTCAAGGATATTGTGTTGACTCCACATTCTTTCAATGCCTGCAAGTCTCGATTAGTAACCTGACCAGAGTTCATTTGCATGCCGATAATCGGTTCGCGCTGCACCTCGATGGTTAATTCTCCGCCACTCCCGGTCGCCGCATATTGGACATTCGTCTTGAGTATGCCTTTGATAGCAGTTTCGTTCACTGCCTGGGCATGGCAGCTGCCGGCACAGGCGGCAACCAGAAAGAGCATGGCATATACAGCAACTTTGCCTGCAAGCAGTGGTTTCATGGGATAGCAACCTCCTTCTCTTGTGAAAGACCGGTTTTGCTCAGGCTCTTATCCAGCGCCAGCACGCGGTAGTAATAAGTAACCCCTTTTCCCAATAACGCCTTGCCATCCTTATTCTTTGCCGGGTCCTGATAAGAAGTCTGGTCTCCCTTTACCCTGGCAATAAAGCGCGTAGCCCGGTCAAGCATCTTTCCGGATTCGGTAAAACGGTAAATCCTGTACTCTGCGGCAGAAGGAGAAGGCTTCCAGGTAAGCGTAACGCCGCTCTCATCGGCAGTTGCCTTAACATCCGTAGCCGGCTCTATGACGGGGAGCTCATAAGTGAAAGGATACTCAAAGTTCTGCCAGCTTCCGCTCTCGCCCTTTATCTGGACTATAAGCTTGTAGGCGGATTTCCCAGAGTTATATGCAGGCAGAGTCAGAGGCCCCAGGTAAGCGGTGTTGTCGTCGCCATAGCTGGTCTTGGCTTTAATAATGCCGGATGGGCCGCTAATCAAGGTCCTAATATTAGCAGGGATTATCTGATCGGAGAATCGGACCTCCAGGATTTCCGGCAGCCCGTCTGTTGCCTGCATCTGCCCCTTGCTTAATTCCACCGGATAATAGGTGGTGAAATTGAAATCACAGCCAGCCCATATCTGGCCGTTGACGCTATATTCTCCCGCTGGATAAAAATTACCCTGGTATTGGTAGCTGTAATAGTAACAGTTTTCAGGAGCCAAAGGAACGGAAAATTCAAAATAGTAAGGCTCTCCTTGATCCACATCAACATTCATAGGGAAATAGAACCTATCTGCAAAGGCCGGCTTCTTTTCATCAGTAGTTGAGAGCAGCGGAAGCGAATTCTTGGTAGCCGCATAGCTTTCTTTGCACTTCCAGAGCCTGATCTCCAGATTCGCCTTGCCGGTATAGGCGCCGCCATCCGTCCTTCTATATACTATCGCCCGAAGAAAACTAAACCTTTTCTTGGAAGGAATGAAACTTTGACCAACAACTCTTTCACCAAACAACCATTTGGGGTCATTTGAGAAATAGTTGCCCTGATCCTGACAATGCATTACTACCTTGTCAGGTACTACATCGGCCGCGGCCGGATTAACCCCTATAAGGCCGACCAGACAGAGAAGATATGGAAACCACCTTTTCATAGTTATACCTCCGTAACATATTATTGTTATCGCAGAAACAGCCTATCACCAATTAGAGAGCACTTCGCCATTCAAAACGTAGTACCGTACGTTCATCGCATTCAAATCTTCATGGCCGATAACGGCCACATGCCCATCGGCAAAGAAAGCGTTGGCTTTGCCATTATGGCGCAGATGAAAGTATCGTTGACTTGATATACGACCATAAATATGGTAATGCTGATATAGCGGAAGGTTACCTGCTGAATCTGCCAATACTATCTGCCCGGCAGGGCCTTTGCCTGTATAAGGCACTCCGCCTACTCCTTTATAATCATCGCCCCAGAGCCGTTGGTGCCAGCCAGAATCATAAGCCCATAGGCCATATGTCTGTGAATACGAGCCATTGAACTTATTCGGTTTGCAGCTTGGGCAGACCAAACAGGCCGAATCGCCAAGGTATTTACCTTCGACCAAAACCTGCGCCCAGGTCTTTCCCAAAAATGCAGAAAATGCAAGCGGAGTCCAACCATCATGGTCTTCCGCATAAAGCATCAAGGCCGTACCACACTGTTTTAGATTATTGACGCACGTCGTCTGGCGTGCCTTTTCCCTGGCCTGGGAAAAGACAGGGAAAAGAATAGCGGTAAGGATTGCAATTATGGCAATAACAACGAGTAATTCTATAAGAGTAAAGCCTTTTCCCGATCCTCCGATATACTTATAGCACTTTCTCATAAGCCACACCTCCTAAAAGTTATCTCTCTCTTTTCGTAAGGCTGCCGCTCATATCTATTCACCGGCCGAATTCTTCCCTTTATGCCACCGGCATCCTCGTTTCCGACATAAGGCTGGTCTTACGCACCTTCAATTCCACCGGTAAAATAATCTGTTGTCCACCTGACTCACCGTTCTCAATGGCCTGCAGAAGCACCTCTATAGCTTTCCTCCCCATTTCAGCGGCAGGATGTCTGATGGTTGTCAGGTCTATGCCCCATTGTCCTGCCAGATCGATATCATCAAAGCCACAAAGAGCAATATCCCGCGGCACCTTTATACCTTTTTCTCTCAACCCTCTCATAAGGCCTATGGCCATGGAATCGCCTATAGCAAAAACGGCAAAGGGCCTGTCTGTCATAGAGATAATTCTATCGGCCATCCGATAGCCGTCCTTTTCATATCCGTGCAGCGGGTCTGTATCTGCGGCTTCCAGGACAAATCTTTCATCAAAGGGAATCCCCGCGTCAGATAGGGCTTTTTTGTAGCCCAAAAACCTGTCCTGAATTTCCGGCTGTTTCTGCAACCCGACCACAGTTAGAAAGAATACCCTCATATAGCCTGTATCCAACAAGTGCCTGGTGATCATATAGCCCCCCCGGTAATCATCCGGAATGACAAAGTCAATATTATCGGCAACTTTATGCGAAGGCAGCCTGGAAACCAGAACAAAGGGTATCTTCTTCTGCAGAAGAAGCCGTACCCCGGGAGATAACTCTCCTTGCATATAGCTAGGGGAAATCAAAAAGCCGTCTACTTCGGAAAGCAAGCCCCTGATATATGATTCTTCCTTGAGAATATCTCCCTCGCTATTGCATAGGACTATGTAGAATCCGTTTCTCTCGGCGTAATTCTCAATGCCACGGATAATCCTGGAGTAGTAAGGGTTATCGGAGTGATAAATGATCACTCCGATCCTATTCTTTCTTCTCGTCCTTGCAGGTGCAACAAAACTGCCCATACCCTGCCGGCGGCAAATCATTTCCTCGTTAATTAATTCATTTAACGCCTTGATAACGGTATGTCTGCTTACGCTGAATTGCTGAGCCAATTCATTTTCAGAAGGTATCTTCTCTCCTTCGGCGTACTGACCGGTTGATATCCTATGCGCCAGAAAATCTTTTATCTGCTTATATTTCGGTTTTATCTCTAAAAGCCTCTCTTCCACGCCGCTCCCCAATAACCTTTCTGTAATCAAGAGGTTGAGCACACTCAACCGTATTTGAGCGTACAAGTTGATTATATATTACTGTGTAAGTGTCCAGTTGTCAATAAGTATTTTAATTTTGCGTAAGGTTGACAAGGATATATTCATCGGTTAGCATGTCAAGCATATTTAGCAAGCTTATATCAAAGTCCGCATATTGTATGGAGGCATATCGTTATGAAAGGCTGCTTTAAAGCATGGTTGGCTGACTCGCTACACAGAATTTATCCTCATTCCGCTTCCGAAGACGGCGCTTCTCCTCTATTGGCAGGAGCCCGGGGTGAACGTCTCTCTTTCCAGATAGGCTGCCGGACGGGCGCCGTATCCGGCAAGCTCAGGGCTGAGATAGAAGCCGGCGACAGCCTGATAACTACTGTACGGCGGGTGGGCTTCGTGCCGCTGCTGCACGTTACACCGGAGACTCCGGCAGAAGAGCTGGAAACCGGCGGGGCTGTGCCCGGCATGGTTCCCGATCCGTTGCTGCCTGAGAATGAAACGGCAATAGGCTGCTTTGAAACGGCCGTTTTCTGGGTGACGCTCAGGATAACTCCGGAAGCTTCGGCAGGCAGGCATAAAGTAGATGTTCAATTAAAGCTGAATGAAGAAACCGTAGCCCGGCTGAAGACAGAGGTTATCGTTTATCCATGTTTGCTGCCCGAAAGAGTGAATTTTCCGGTAACCAACTGGTTTTATGCCGATGCTTTGCTGGATTGGTATGGATTACAGCCTTTTGAGGAGAAATTTTGGAGCATCCTGAGTGGTTATATGACCGACCTGGTTGAGCACGGACAGGATACAATATACACTCCGGTTTTTACCCCGTCCCTTGATGGCGTGAAAAGACCTACTCAATTGTTGCGAGTAGCTAAAAATGATAACGGTTACCTTTTTGATTGGAGCCTGGTAAAGCGCTGGGTGGATACGGCCCGCTCCTGCGGGATAAGAAACTTTGAATGGGCGCACCTTTTTACGCAGTGGGGAGCTGCCGGTGCCATTCGCATCTACGAGGGGCACGGACTGGAAGAACAGCTGCTTTGGCCTCCGGACACAGAAGCGATATCGGATGTTTATAGAGCCTTTCTTTCCCAATACCTGCCGCAACTTCATAGCTTCCTGGATAAGGAGAGATTGCTGAAAAACAGTTTCTTCCATCTCTCTGATGAACCGCATGGTGAAGAGCATCTGATTAATTACCGCTCTGCCAGGAATATGCTGCAAGAGCTGGCTCCATGGATGAAGATCATGGATGCGTTGAGCGAGATCTCCTTTGCCAGAGAAGGGCTGACGGATATCCCCATTCCAAGTATAAACAACGCCCCGGAATTCATTGCAGAGGGTTTTCCGGCCTGGGCTTACTTTTGCTGTGGTCCACGTGGAAAATACTTGAACCGCTTTCTGGATACACCGCTTTTAAAGATAAGAATGACCGGCTGGCTCCTTTATCGCCATAAAGCCCAAGGCTTCCTACATTGGGGCGGCAATTATTGGTATAGGGGCGGAACAAGGGAGCTGATCAATCCCTTTCACGTAACCGATGCCGGAAGGTGGCCTGACTGGACTTTCGGTGATCCCTTTGTTATATATCCAGGTCCTAACGGCCCGATAGATTCCCTGCGCTGGGAAATCTTTGCCGAAAGTCTGCAGGATTATGCCCTGCTGCAAGCCTGCGGCATAGATCCCGACGACGCCCTGCTGCAGGATATTCACGATTATGCCGATTTCCCCAGAGACAAGCAATGGATAAAACGGTACCGGCAAGAATTACTGGAGAGGCTGAACCGGGCTAAATAAGGTCAACGGACGACCATAGAAGCAACCTTTTGGGCCGGGCCTTTACCTATAAAGGCCCGGCCAACTACAGTTACTTCTGCATGGCTCCGGCTATGCCCCTCTCCATCGCCTTGAGCGTCTTGTCCAGATCCTGGCTCAGAAGCACATATTTATCCATCTCTTCCGTGACGACTCGGTCGAATTGGTCGGGCACTACCCGGCTGCTGTACATGCTGCTATGGGGAATTATATATTCCATACCCTTACGGATATTCTCAGCTACATCTTTGGGATGAGTGGGATTGTTCAACAAAAACTCCATCTCTTCTCCTTCGGGACGTATCGGCACGGAATCTCCCATCCCTATCAGAAATTTGATGCTCTCCGGCTGGCACATGAACTTGGCCAGCTCAAAGGCCAACTCCTTGTTTTTGCTCTTAGTGTTGACTCCCAGGATATTGCCTCCTGCCAGATAAGCTCGCTTACCACCCTTGGGTACCGGCGCCATCACACAGCCGTAGTTCAACTTTTGTGCGGCTCTGTTCTGTATCTTGAAGGTGGCTATCTCCCAGGAGTGGCCCAGATACATGGCCGCCCTGCGGCCGATAAACTGCTCCCGGTTCCCCATATCCTTGGATTCCTGAGGATAGGGCGCTATTTTATAAGCATCATAGATATCCTTGGTGAACTTTATCCCCTTCTTGAA
>Ga0172382_10003469_pt1 | contig 24979 bp, 60 predicted proteins | sample Leawel138RmetaG_FD_122245 | JGI IMG/M metagenome (GOLD analysis project Ga0172382, IMG submission 122245) | Leachate microbial communities from a municipal landfill in Southern Ontario, Canada - Leachate well 138R metaG | ecosystem: Engineered > Solid waste > Landfill > Unclassified | place...
ATTTTTTCTTGTAAAGTTTTTATTCTATCATACAAAATACTTGTAATATCATCAAAAATAGTAGTATCTTTCTTGTTTTCTTTGTTCCAAAATAAAAAATGTTTTGTATCTCTTATAATGTAATTGTCCATTGTCTTATATTCCTTATTTATTGATTGATATTAGATTCTAAAAAATTGGTATATATTACTCTTCAATGCTATCAAAAATATCAGCTATTTCCTTATTAGACTTGCCCTTTGTTATCTCTTTTAGTATTTCAATATCCATTTTGTACACCTCCATTTTAAAAAATGATTGATATTAGTTATATTCTACAAAAGATCAAAAGCATTATCTTTTAGCTATTATATATAAAATATCATTAATTTGGTCAATTTTAGCATTATAATACTTTAATTCTAATTCAGTGTCAAGGGATAATCTTCTAATTGGAAAAAATTGATTATATTTATTATACTTGATACCTTGTATGTTATCTTGACAAGTGCGTTTTTGACTTTTCAATTCTGTAATAATAGTTTGTATATCCTTTGTTATTCTCATAATATTATCCTTTCATTATCGTTTATATTGTCTATGTCTTTTTGTAATAGGTCAAAAAAATAGACTAATTGACCTTTGATATGCTCATTTTCTTTTAAAGCATTAATCCAAAAAAACTTTTCTTTATCATCAAAACACTCTATCAATTTAATTAATTTTTTTAATTTATCATTCATATTATTACACTTAATCAATAACAATAGTATTGCTTAAATAATCCGGCAATTCTTTTAATACTTGTCTTTTATATGCTTGCATTCTATCATCATAATATTTTTTCGCTTGTTTTTTTGTGTCCTTTGTCCATTCAATACTTGATTGTCCATATGTTTTATTAATGTTATCAATCCAATTATCAACAGTCTTATTCATTGTATGCCGTCCTTCCAAAAAATGATTATAAGTGATATTCTATTGCTTGCTCAATGTTCATTTTGTATTCAGTGATAGAGATTTCCATATTTGAATTATGATTAATGCCGTTGATATCTAATATCTGTAACCATGTATTATATCCTTTTATCTTGATATCAATAATTCTTTCATTATATTTATAACTTTTAGTAAAATAATACCATTTATTTTTATTATCTTTTCTTATTTGGTTTATCTCTTTGACTATTTCATTGATAAATTCATTCATTTTATGCCGTCCTTTTTTAAAAAATGATTATTATTTATATGCTATCATACCATAATTGAAAATGCTCGCTATCATCAAGGCATTCAATATCATCAATATATATTCCCATGAAATCGCTATCATCTGTACATTCTTTTCTCAAGGACGGCATTGTATCGCCATTGATTCCATTATTTAATAAAAAAATAGCTTGTTTGTATGAAATTCTTATTTGTCCGGCTTCATTGTTAACTAATTTGTCAAGATGATTATTAATTGTTTGATTATCCATTGTCTACCGTCCTTTGTTTTATTGTTAACTTGTTTGATAATGAAAGTATAAAATAATAAAAAACGTTTGTCAATAGCAAAAACATAACTATTTTAAAATAATCTAATAGAATAAAAACGTTGATTAATACAGTATTGCATTAGATAAAAAATAGCCTTCATTCTTTGCTATTAGTGTATACAAACAAAAAACATGCTTTATTAATGATAATATATGCCTTTTCTATTTGCGTGCCTTATAGAGCGATTATACAACAATTAATTAATACATTTAATTAATTGAACATGATTATTAATCCATATAACAATTTATAGTATTAATAATCAATTCAATAGATTAATTAATAATGATTAATAGGGATAATTAATTATTATATAAGTTATTGCATTGCAATAGGTTAGAATAAAAAAATGATGTAACTTGTTTGATAGCAACATGTTAGCTAATATCACATAGTAATGTTTTATTACTATAACACAAAGTCTTATATATACCAATTACTTACAAATAAAGCCGGTACGGTCAACCTTCGCAGACACTCCAAAAACGGAATTGATCCCCCTACCGTTTTATACATAAAATCGTATCATTTTTTGAAATTCAAAAAACGTAACTTGTTGTTTATCAACAGTTTACCAATTTGACCACCTTATCAACGGTATTCAATTATCCATAAAATCAATAAATAACGATTAATGATAAAACATGGTAAAAATAGGCAATTAATGCTTAAAAATGGATTATTTTAATTATATTGGAAAAATTAATGATATAACCATTTATCCACAAACGATTTACAAACCAAAACCGTTATTTAATTATAACCGGCCCAAACCGCTCATTTGTTACCTGGCCAATCACTAAATAAAGATGACTATATTCATTATTAATACTGGTTATTTTTAATAATGATCCTTATATATCACATTACTGTTATTCTTCGCAGGTACCATATAAAGGAAGGACTGATTTAGCATAATAAATACCTGTTTTTTGGAAAGGATGATTTAATGTTGTGATACCTAGGTTTTTTGATCTGGACACATTGTCTATATTTTCGCTGGTACCTGGTTAACTGATCAAATATGTCTATAATTTATTTTCGTGGTACTATTGACACTTACTGATATAAGGTGCTATACTTAAAAGGAATGAAGGTTTTTGGGAGATTAACTAGATTTTTTACAATGAAAGGGATTAAACTATGGTTTTTAGTGTATCATATAAAGAAGTGATTATAGTTAATAGTAAAGTTGTACAGGAAATACTTAACGAAAGTGGGATAGATATATCTAAATCTAATAATGTTATTGTTTGTGATATTACAGAAAGGAATTAAACATGAAATTTAGAATATCACGATTAATTGCCAACGTCTATTGTATTTTTCTATTATTGATGTACATTTGTGCGGTTATTTGTATTTCAATAACAATTGTATCATCTTTACTATAATTGTGTCGTTTTCTTCTTAGGATCGATTCTAAGGGATTATTTATATTAATAAGGGGATATACCGATTTGTGAGAAAAGATGGATTTTTTGCCCTATAAAGGCATCAAAGAATGGTGTTTTTTTTATTAACTATTAGAAAGGATTAATATGATTAATGTTAACCAAGTCAAAAATAACAAAGGAATAAACATTCTTTCTCTTTTTGATGGTATTTCTTGTGGTCATGTTGCCCTTGAAAGAGCCGGAATTAAAGTAAATACCTATTTTTCTAGTGAAATTGATAAATATGCCATTCAAGTTACTCAAAAGAATTATCCTAACACCGTTCAATTAGGTGATATTACCAAATGGAAAGAATGGGATATCGATTTTAGTAAGATAAATATTATTTTTGCGGGTTCGCCGTGTCAAGGATTTTCTTTTGCCGGAAAACAGTTAAATTTTGATGATCCAAGAAGTAAATTATTTTTTGATTTTGTCAATATTTTAAATCATGTAAGGAAAGTAAATCCAAAAGTGATATTTCTTCTTGAGAATGTTCGAATGAAGAAAGAGTATCAGGATGTTATCTCTGAAAAATTAGGAGTTGAACCCATTTTAATAAATTCTGCCTTAGTTTCGGCTCAAAATAGAAAACGTAATTATTGGACAAATATTCCTAACATTACACAACCAGAAGATAAAGGTATTTTATTGAAAGATATTGTACATGAGAGTTGCGATTATGTAAACGGGTCGGCAATAAGAAACCAAGTCACAAAAACTGGAACGCATGAATTTTTAAACATTAGAAAAGATACCAAATCAAACTGTGTTGTTGGTTCTTTTTTTCATAAATTAAATTGTGTTGTTTTTGAATCGTTAGACGAATACATAGTCCCCTTCGATAAAACACTAAAAATACTAGAAAAAGAAGTTGAAAAGGGTAAAGTCGGATTCTTTCGTAAAGACAGCCAAAATAATCGTGTTTATTATATTCATGATAAAGCAGTTACACTGTGTGGTGAAACTGGCAGGGGAGCGGCAAAAATGGGACAGTATTTATTTGGATGTATTACCCCAGATAGAATAAACAAAAGACAAAATGGTCAGCGATTCTCCGATGGTATGAAATTCTACACATTAACTGCACAAGATAAACATGGAATTTTAATAGAAGGATATATACGTAAACTAACACCGATCGAATGTGAAAGGCTTCAAACCTTACCAGATAATTACACTGAAGGTATTAGTAATTCTCAAAGGTATAAATGTTTAGGTAACGGATGGACAGTTGATGTAATAAGGCATATTCTCAATTTTATAAAGGAAAGGAATTAAAACAATGAATTTAATTAAAGTCGGTGACAAAGTAAATATTTCTTGGGAACACATGTCTTACTTGCCAAATGTAGAAATTGTTGCTATACCCACTTCACCTGAAGATTCATGGGTAGTTAAGGATGAATTGGGAAATGTTTCACTTATTAATAATTTTTGTAGAATGGATAAATTACCAATTGTTCCTTCTGAAATTCTTGTTCCAGATATAAGGGAGTATATTCCAGAAAGAATGGATTATCGATCTTCGTAAGATAGACCGTATTTTTGCAGGTACCTTCTTCTAGATATTACTAAATTTATTAGTATTTACTCAACATTGTGTTCACTTGACAAAACACAAAAAGAGATGTTATAATTAAAAAGAATGATGGTTTTTTAACAATTGCAAAATATAAAAAAAGAGAAACACCATGAGAATGTGGATGATACCACCAGATCAGTTATGCAGAAAACATTTATTAGTTGAGCATTTTGAAATACATAAACATAGACACGTATTTTTAAAGAAGCAATCAATTAGTGGAAGAATCGAACCAGTTACACAGATAGAACCCGTTTCTATGGAAAACAGACACAACGAATTGGTAAACGAAATGATAATTCGTGGAATGAATCATGCTTCTCCATATGATCAACCGGATATTTCTTATCTTCCAATTTCCGAACAATTTGCAAAGGTTCATATTGATCAAAGTTATAAAGATTTAATTTCTAGATGCGAAGCAATCAAAAAAATTATATGAAGGAGAGGGATGCAAACGCCTTGGTGAAAGCCTAAACGGATAGAGGTCACCCACGAAAAAAGTGAAGTCGCAATCACCCACTACGACATGAAATATTAAATAAAGGAGATGTAAATGAATAAAGAAACTATTTATGATAATAAAATATCACCACTTGTTAAAAAGATTATTGAAATATGTAAACAAGATGGCATAGCAATGATAGCAAATTTTTCTATACCAAAAGAAGATGATGATGGACTTCAAGCAACAACAAATATTCCAAATGGTTCTGGTGTTTTTCCTGAAAATCATCGAAGGGCTATGCAAGAAATAAAAAGAGGTGCAACTTGTTTAGCTGTAACAATAACAACAGGATAATCAATATGAAAAAAGTAAAAAGAAGAAAATCACCTAAACGAAATTTTGTAAAAAAATTCACTCCTTGTCCTGATTATGGTAGAGAAGTGTGTGATTTATGTTTAAATTGGCAAACATGCGAAACTTTAAAAATACAATTAAATAATAGGAGCATATGATTATGAATAACCCACAAGCATTTCCAGGAGAAACAACAAAGGCATATAAAGTATTAACAAACATTATCAAAGCCTGGGATTTTTTAGATGGAGATAGAAACTATACACCGAACACAATAGAAAATTGGCTTATTAATAAAATGAAACCTGCTATTAATAAAGCTAGAAAGTTACTCAAAAAACCATAAAAGGAAAATAAAATGAAATATGCATGGGTAAAATATAAATGTGGTTGCTGTGAAGGTATTTGGATAGATGAAAAGTCTAAATGTATTCATTGTAATACACCAGTAGTAGAAATTAGCAACACGGTTGATTTAAAACCACCGGAAGATTTTGTGTTATTGATCCATAAAAAAAATTTACACAAAGAAGGAACAATAATGTTTTTGTTACAGAATATAATAGAAAGGATTAAGATATGGATAATAAGAACGATAGAAAAAAATACTCCAAAGAGTCTGTAAGTGCTATGACTATTGATGATATAGTATCTTGCTGGAATGCATGTCTTGATGATGATCCAGATGCATCAGATATTGATGTTTTAGAAGTAATATTACAATATTTTAAAAATATTGAATCAGAATTACTTGAGTCCAATAAGAATCTCAGATATGAGAATGATAAATTAAAATCTAATATTAACCTATTATTACGAATGAAAAGATAAAAATATGACATGTCCTAATTGTGGAGAACACCTTTATTTTGATGGAAAATGTTTTGTGTGTACTGACTGCGGATATTGGAGTTATTAATATTTTTTTTAAAAAGGGAAAATGATATTATGAGTAAGGATTTTTTACAATTATATATTCAGGGAAATTCCAACAAAAAATATTATTCTATTTATCTTGAAAGTGAAAATTTTGCAATTATAAAATTTAAAGGTGGTTCTTATTGGAGTGGTATGTATGGAACAAAATATTGTAAGTCAATTTATACTCTTATAAAAAAAGGATCAACCACTTGGTCTGGATATAGAAAATATATACACGAAGGTAGATTAACCAATCAGGATAAGATAAATTTTAATGAAATATTAAACAACCATGAAGGAGGATTAAATGGATGAATTTGAAATAATGGAAAAAATAAAAGTTTTAGCAATAAAAATGTGCGAGTCCAATTTTGGATTTGCTGGATTGGCTGAATCAGATGATTCGGTTTTTATTAATTCTGGAAACGAAAAGCAACTTAAAATAAAAATTTATATTGAAGATTAATATTAAAAACAGGAGATTTTTAATGACTCATATAGAAATATTAAAAATAATGATAGAAGAATACGATAAAAGAGGATGTGGATATTCTCAATACGTGGCGTTAAAAGAGGCTGTTGAAATTATGCAGAAATTTAAAAATAGAAGTGTATTTAGTGCTATGGACAAGGATAAAATTAACTCCATGGGTATACCATTAACTTCTGCTCAGTGGAAAGAAATAGATTTTATCATACTTAGTCAAAACAATAGAATAAAATTACTTGAACTAGCCATTAAAAATGCTAACAAAGCATTGGCCGATAAATGTGATGAATTTGATAGATATGTTAAGACAAATCAGAAAGAAGATAAAATTAAAGTGCTTGATGACGAAGTTTTTGGTCGCAATGGCTACATAAAAGAAAGTGATATAGAGATATGCGATTATGTTATTGATGATGGAACGGGTAGTTCTTGTAATTTTGATGTCTGCAAAAAATGTAAGAGTTATAATAATGAAGGATAAAACACTAATTTGTAATTAGATATTTTTTTATGAAAGGAACAAAATGAATAAAATATTTTTAACACTTATTATGATGGCCATAATTATAAAAGTTGGTTATTCCGAACAGATAGGATTTACGCATTTAACTTATTGTGGTATGCCAAGCAATCAATCTTTTAGTATTAAATCTAGCAATTCATCTTATGCTGTAAACTTATATTATCCTTCGGACACAAAAACATTCGAATATTCTGGTAAAATATTTGATATAATAAAATTAACACCTAATTATATTATAATAGAAAAAAGGAAATAAAAATGACAGACAAAGAAATTCTTAAATTGGCACTTAAACAGGCTGGATTATTTTGTGAATCAGATTATTATGATGTTTATGATACTTGGAGTTTAACAGATTTAACATTATCTTTTGGATCATATGATGATTATTGTCAAATTTCTGTTAGAGATTTAATTTTAAAGCCAGAATTTGCAAAGGCTTTTTGGGGTAATAAAAAAATTGAAATTGATCAATCTATATTTGATGGAAAAGGTTTATATAGGTCACATTTTTATGTTAAATCGTGGCAATATCACCTTCAACAAATGGTAATATTAGATAATCCAATAAAATATTTAGAATCATTTTTAAAAAACAACAATAAAGGAAAAATAAATGAAAATAGATAATGTTTTTTATTTACCATCAGGAAGAATTTTTCTTTTAGACAATAACAGATAAATTTATTTGACAAAACCTGTTTTTATATGGTATATTTAAAGAAAAGGAGATAATGATGAAATACGATAGTGAAATAGAAACACGAAAACATATAGCAACAGTTGGAAAATTTTTATTAAGTGTTGTTGATTGTTTAACATATAGAACAGAATGGCATGACTACTCTAAACTATCTAAAGAAGAGAAACCGATTTTTGATAAATTTACACCAAAATTAGCAGATAGCACATACGGAAGTGAACAGTATAAAAAATATCTTGAAGAAATGAAACCTGCATTAGATCATCATTACGATAATAACACACATCATCCAGAACATTATTTTAGAAAAAATCATTCGAATTATACTGGAATGATAGGTCTTAATGATATGAATTTAATAGACATAATTGAAATGTTATGTGATTGGAAAGCGGCAACTCTTAGGCATAAGGATGGAGATATTTTTAAGAGTATAGAAATAAACCAAGAAAGATTTGGTTATAGCAATGAATTAAAATCAATTTTCATTAATACAGCAAAATACTTAGGTTTTTAAAGGATTAAAATGAATAATCTATTTTTTAGAAATATATTGAAATACACAATAGGAATGCCTATTTTGATTCCGTCAATTTCTATACTTATTGTGGTAGGATTGTGGTTTCTTTCAATTGTTTTATTAACGGACACTATAGGTTTTATTTGTGGTGGATATGATGATTATTATGGTTCAAAAAGTGTTGTAAAAAATATGATTAATATGATATCTGATATTATATCACCAATTAAATAAAAATAAATTTTTAAAGAAAGAAGAAGAAATGAAAAAACAACAAACTAGTAGAGGCTTCGAATATTACGAATTTATAGATCGTTATAATACTAAATGCTCTCTTCAAAAATCATCTTTAGCTTTTGAAGATTGTATCTGGTTGGGTTGTGATGATGCTAATCCTAAAAAAAATGGTTACAGGAAAAGGATGGGTAGAAATTAAAACATCTGATAATATTCTTTATACTACACGCATGCATTTGACAAGAAAACACGTGTTAAAATTATTACCTATTTTAATTAAGTTTATTTGTACTGGACGAATTTAAAAATGACAAATTTTTCTAAATTATCAGATTATAGAATTCATAAAATATGGACTTTGAATGTTTTTGATTCTCTCAAAGAAGTACATGATTTTAGAAAAGAACTTGTAAAAAGAGGATTTGTTTCTTGGGACGAAATAAATACTAAATTTGAATGTAAACCAACAATTAATCAAATCAGTAACGATTTATTTTTAGAAATATGTTATGCCTTTAAAATTGATAAATTATGTAAATGGTTAAATGATATATTGGAGAAAATATGAGAATTGCTTTATACGGAGGGTCATTCAACCCCATACATAATGGTCATTTAATTTTAGCTAGTTTTGCGAAGCATGAATTAAAATTAGATAAGGTTATTTTTGTTCCTTCTAACATCACTCCAGGAAAAGAAAAAGAAATAATAGATGCTCAAACTAGATTTTATATGGTTTCTTCTCTTTTTGATGATGATAGTGATACATATGATGTTAGTGATTTAGAAACAAGAAGATTGGGAACATCATACACAATAGATACTGTTAAAATTTTTAAAGAAATTTATCCTAATGATGAATTGTTTTTGATTTGTGGGCCAGATGCAATACTTACAATAGAATATTGGAAAGACGCAGAAGAATTAAAAAATTTAATAGGTATTAAAATTGCAAATAGGGATTTTTATTGTCCAGATGTATCAATCAGATCAACACAGATTAGAGAATTGTTAAAAAACAAATTACCAATAACTCATTTGGTGCCGAAATCTGTTGAAAAATTTATAATTGAAAATAATTTATACGGAGAAAATAATGAACATTTTTTGTGATATTGATGGCACATTAACCGATGATGGAGAACATAGAAATGGTATTCCAAATTTATATAGGATATGTAAAATAAAACATTTATCACTTACTAATACTGTTTATTTGTGGAGTGGAAACGGACAATCATATGCTGAAGAATTTCGCCTTAAACATGGTTTGATTCTTTGTACAGCAATAGGAAAACCACATTTAATAATTGATGATAATCCAACTATAAGACCAAACTGGGAATCATTAATCAATAAACCCTATTATTTAGACAAGGAATAAAAATGATAAGAAGTAAAATGACTAAAGAAGATAAGGCATTTTTAAATGCAATACGCTATTTTAATGAACATGGCTCTATTTGGTTTTATGATGTTATAGATGAAGAAGGGAATAAAGTCTTATGCAGTTCCACTTTTAAACCACAATTTAAAATACAAGGTCTTGGATTAATTAGATATTATGATAAGAATAAAAAACATATTAATGATCTTTATTATAATTAAATACAAGGAGTAAAATAAAATGAATTGCAAAAAAGAAACAGAAAAGATCGTAAAATTTATTCAAACTTATTTTAAAGAAGCCGGATTTACTAACGCAGTGTTGGGGATTTCTGGTGGCATAGATAGTGCTGTTGTTTGTGCTTTGCTTGTAAAAGCGTTGGGCAAAGAAAATGTGTATGGATTTTCTTTACCTTGTGGAATTCAGTCAGATAAAAACGATGCAAATTTAATAGGTGGTACGTTTGAAATTTTGTATGAAACTATTAACATAAAAAAGATCGTTGATAGTATTAAATATACACTAAACTATCAAACAAAAGATAAAATAAGTGAAGGTAATATTAAAGCAAGGGCAAGAATGATAGTTTTGTATGATATGTCTTCTTTTCATAATGCTTTGGTTGTCGGAACAGGTAATAAAACAGAACTGATGCTTGGCTATTTCACACATTTTGGTGATGGAGCATGTGCCTTAGAACCAATCGGGGGTTTATACAAAACAGAAGTAAAAGAATTGGCAAAATATCTAGGTGTTCCTCAATCAATAATTGATAAACCACCATCTGCTGGTCTTTGGGATGGGCAAACTGACGAAGATGAATTAGGTGCCACATATGAACAAATAGATGAGTGTTTAGAAATGATAATAGAGGACAATATACAGGCAAAGGATATGGAAGGACTTCCACAATTTTATACTGAAGAAATTAGACGTAATAGAGAAATTATGTTAAAACTTATTAATATGATAGAAAAGAATAAATTTAAATCACAACCACCAGCACAGATGGAGAATTAAAATGAATAAAATTATTTTTTGGGCAGTAGACTGTCAACAGGACTTCATAAACCCAGATGGAAAACTTTATGTTCAAGATGCTGAAAAAATTAAACCTAACTTAAAGTATCTTACTGATTTAGCAATAAAAAATAATATTCAAGTTGTTAGTACAGGAGATTGGCATACAGAAAAAGATGTAGAACTTTCTGATAATCCAGATTTTTTAAATACATTTCCTGAACATTGTATGGCTGGATCAGATGGTGCTATGCTAATAGAAGAAACTCGTAGCGGAATTACTAATTTCGATAATACAGTTGTTGTAGATTATAACAATAAAGAATTAGATATTCCTAAAATTTATGACGCAACAGATATACTGATACAAAAGAACAAATTTGATGTTTTTGAAGGTAATCCATTTACCGGTCAAATATTAGACATACTCGGGCCTGACATAGTTGTAGTTTACGGAGTAGCGACAAGTTTCTGTGTGCATTATGCTGTTAAAGGTTTAATTGATCGAGGAATAAAAGTTGTGGTTGTTGAAGATGCAATAAAAGACCTTCCCAATATTGATACTAATAAAACAATGGATCAATGGAAAAATTGGGAAGTACAAATAGTACCATCAAAATGGGTAGAATTTTTAGTAAAAATAACAAAGGTGGATGGATATGATAATTAACTCATTATTAGATACTGATTTTTACAAATTCACTATGGGGCAATATGCCTTTAAATATTATACTGATACTATTGTGAAGTACGCTTTTACTAATAGAACTAAAACAGTAAAATTGGGAAACATAATAGATATCGAACAACTTAAAAAAGAAGTCTTTCATGTAAGCACTCTTCGTTTTACTTTTGATGAGCTACAATATTTAAGAGGATTGGGTATTTTTTCTGAAGAGTATTTACGACACTTAAATACAATAAAACTTCCTCCTGTTTTTATTGAAGAAAAAGATGGAGAACTTTTAATAGAAACTACCGGTTTTTGGCAAGATGCTATTTTCTGGGAAACTTTTATTCTTAGTATTGTTAATGAAATGTATAATATTTCCAATTATAAAAATAATTCTTTTTGTGGGTCTTCAAATCTTTATGATAAAATTGATAAAATAAATAATAACGATTTTAAGTTTATTGAATTTGGTACTCGTAGACGTTTTACTCATGATTGGCAAGAAAATGTTATATCGATATTAAAAGAGAAAGTTCCATCATCTAAATTTATCGGGACATCAAATGTATTTTTCGCTAAAAAGTTTGGGTTAAAACCAATTGGTACTTTTGCTCATGAGTTACCTATGATTATTTGTGGAATAAATCTAGCAATGTTAAAATTTGCACATAGATTAGCATTAAGTCAATGGTATGATCTATATGGTGAAAAATTATCTATTGCTCTTACAGATACATTTGGTACTGATTTTTTCTTTAAAGAAGGATTAGAATCACCAGAAAAATGGAAAGGTCTTCGCCAGGATTCGGGAAACCCATTTACGTTTGGTGTAAATGCTATAAATTATTATGAAAAAATTGGAGTTGATCCTAAAGAAAAACTAATTGTTTTTTCTGATGGTTTGGATATTGATAAAATTATCAAATTAGAAAATCAATTCAAAGGAAAGATTGGTTTATCATATGGATGGGGAACGTCCCTAACAAACGACTGTGGAATTGCACCATTATCAATTGTTATGAAAGCAACCAAGGCAAACGGTCATCCATTAGTAAAGTTAAGTGACAATCTCGCCAAAGCAATGGGCGATGAAGAAGAAGTAGAACGATATAAGAAAGTTTTTGGGTATGATAATGATTTTAATGAATTAACAATTTATTAAGAAAGGACAAATAAAATGCCAGAATATGTTAAACGTATGGAATTATTACAAAAAGAAATTAGACAGGAAAATTTTGTACTAGAAAACGAATTAAACGAAGTATTATTTAGTTTTTCAAAAAGAACAGGGTTATCAGTTTATAGTATTGAAATAAATCGTAACTATGAAATTGGTAGTTTTCCGTGTGTTGGATATCATGTAACAGTTTTATCAAACACATAAAGGGGAAAATATGAAAAGAGTATTACATGAAGGAAAATTTATAAATTTAGTAAGTTACGATAATTGGGAATATATCGAACGATCAAATTGTACAAATGTGGTTGTTATTTTTGCTGTAACTAAAGATAACAAAATGTTATTGGTTGAACAATATAGAATTCCAGTAGCCAGTAATGTTATTGAATGCCCAGCCGGACTTGTTGGAGATAAAGGAATAGAGAATATTGAAAGTGGTGTAAGACGAGAATTATTAGAAGAAACAGGTTATGCCTGTCAAAAAATAAAGATATTATTTAAAGGCCCATCTTCCGCAGGTTCTAGTTCTGAAATAATCACATTTGTACAAGCTATGGATATAGAGAAGGTTTCTGACAATATTGGTGATGGTGACGAAAACATAATTGTTCATGAAGTGCCATTGGATAATGTAGAAGATTGGTTAGAACAAAAGGAAAAAGAAGGTAAAATGATTTCACCAAGAATTTATATTGGATTGCATTTTTTAAGGGAAATAAAATATTATGGTTTTGAAGTATCAAAAGGAACAAAGGATAAATTTAAAATATATACAAGTTCGCCTATTGTAAAACAAGAAATTGAAAAACTTAGATATTGGCGAAAATAAATATGATAGATAAAATAACATCTCAACATTTAAAAGTAGCATTAATGCATTACTACAGATATACTCGTCAATTTATTTGTTGTGATGAGGTAAAATCATTTGGAAGAGAAAAAGCTGATATTTTAGTGGATACAGGTAAATTTTTTATTGAAATTGAAATAAAAACAAGTAAGTCTGATCTTTCACAAGAGAAACATAAATCTAAACATCGTAAGAATGAATTAGGAATTACTAAAATAGAAAATTCTAAATGTGCTACATATTTTTATTTGTGTGTTCCTAAAGAATTAAAAGACTATACCGAAATATGGATAGAAGAAGTTAATCCTAAATATGGACTCATAACTTTTAATAGTGAACGTTTTTTAAAAGACATAGAAAATAAACGATTTTTTCATTGGGAGTTATATTTGTGGAATTGCCGAAGAGCAAAAAATTAAATGATTCTTATTCTCCAAATCTAAAGAAAAATATGGTTAAAAGATTGTCATCTGCACTTACACGTGCGTATACGGATAATATTATGAAAGGATTAAAATGAAAAAAATAGTTACACCATTTAATACAGTCGTTTTTTTAATTAGTATATTTACCGGATTCCTAATAACATATCTTTCTGGATCAATGCAATGTATTGTTAATTCAGAAAATGGTTCTTTAGAAAATTCTGTTATAAGAGTAGCGAATGCTTTTGAAATTTATAATAAAAAACGGTTTAAGGAATAAGGAGATAAAATGAAATTATTGTTAAAAAGAATATTATTTATTATTAAATATGTATTTATTATACCTTTAGCTATTGTTTTTAACTTCGGATATTTGTTTATCAATATCGTTGATAATATATCATATGAATGGGATAAGCTAAATGTCAAATAATAAAATCAAAATTCTAATAGTCGATCAACCTCATTCGAATATTGCAAAGGCATTACAAGAACATATTCTTACTTCAAAAATTAATGCTGAGATTATTGTTGATCCTAATTTTGATTCCAAAATATTAGAACAAGAGTATTCTTTAGATAATTTTTTGAAAACGGTAAAATCTAATAAGAAAGAAGTTGACTCATGGCCTCTTTGGAAAAAGAACATTGTTATTAATGCAGAATCTGCTAAAACAGGTAAATTTATTAAGGATAATAAAAATGACAAATAATAGAGAAAAACGTATATACACAAAATCAGTTCATCTTTTTCTTGCTTTACAACGAACATCTAAACAAGGAAAAAAGAATTGTATTCGTGTTGTTATTGAAGATGAAGAATTAGATTTAAAAATTTTAGAAGCTAAACTAAAAATAATTGGTGGTGAATGGTGTATACATAAAACAGTGAATGCTAGGGATGTTGAAAAATCAAGAAAATGGTTAATAAAACATCTTATTGATTATCCAGAAAATGCTAGTTTTGCTGATAGTGCATTTAGAACTGCACTTTTACAGAAAGCACATATTTATGGTGAAAAACGGTTCATGTTAGATGTTGATACACAGGATAATAAAAAACTTTATGATATAGAACCTTTTTTAATTGGAAAAATTATTGAATCATATAAATCACCTAATGGATGGCATATTATAACAAAACCATTTGATACAAGAGAAATTTGTAAATTAGATTATGTTACACTATTACGTGATGGTTATTCATATGTTAAAACTGTAGGAGAAAATAATGATTAAGCATATAAAAACAATAGAAGATGACTCTGGAATAGTATTTAAACTTCTTTTTGAGGATGATGGTGCTATCGCTGAAGCCGTTGTTTATAGATATGGATGTAGAGGAGTTATTTGTTTCAGTGTGCAGTCTGGATGTAAAGTTGGTTGTTCGTTTTGTGGTACAGGTAAGAAATTTATTAGGGATTTTTCATGTGAAGAAATGTTTATTCAAATAAAAGAAGGATTAAAATTACTAAATGGATACGATAAGATACAAATTATGAGTATGTCTATGGGTGAACCAATGGATAATATGTATGAAATATCAAATTTAATTCCTCGACTTTTAGAAGAAATACCAAAACATGATTTTTTCCTTTCTACTGTTGGATTAAGAGATAAAAGATCGATTTTGCAATTAGTAAATTTATTTAAATACGATCATTTTGGCTTACAGTTTAGTTTACATAACCCTTACGATATAAAGAGAAAAAAACTTCTAGGAAATTATGATAAATTGTTAAACGTTCAAGAATTGAGAAGCATAGCAAATGTGTTTAAATCGGTAACAGGAAAAAGAGCTTATTTTAACTATATAGTTTCGGGCAATGAAAGCTATAAGGACATGGAAAAAATTGTGAGGATTGTTGATGGACATCATTTAACATGCTCAGTTTTATGTAGTACAAAAAAATTAATAAAAGGTAATCAAACAATAGCTGATAATTTTATGGCTAAGATTTCTGATCTGTCTTCACTGATTGATATAGAATTTTCTACGTTTAATCCAGCAGGTCAAGACACAATAGGAGGTGGTTGTGGTCAACTATTGTACGTTCAAAAGAAATTAAAAAATTATAAAGGAGAAATAAAATGATACAACATTTTTTTCACGAAGATATAAGAAATATTTTTGATTTATATCCAATTTATAAAATTGACGGATTTGAATTTAGTTTATATCCGATAGAATATATTTCTAATTTTTGTGTACCTAATGAAATAAGATTTCATGTTGGTACTAAAGCTGGAAAATTTAAATATGTAAAATTTGATACTTGGAGAAAAGTTTCAAATGAGATTAAAAAATTTATAAATACTAAAATGTATAAAATAACTTATTATAATGAAGATATATCAATAGAAGATTCGAGTTTTGAAATTACCGTAAAATATTGGGATTTGGATTTATCAAACAAAAAGGAGAAATATATTGTTTCGAAAGATTAACGAAATTTTTAAAGATAAAAAAATATATCTTGTTGGTGGATCAGTAAGAGATAGAATACTTGGTAAAATACCAAAGGACTACGATTTTTCGACTCCTCTATCACCTGAAGAAATTGAAAATGTAATTCGTCAAGCTGGTAAAAAACCTTACTTGGTAGGTAAACGATTTGGAACTATCGGAATGAAGGTTGATGGAGAAATGATTGAAATAACAACATTCAGAACTGAGAGTTATAAAAATGGTAATCGTAAACCAGAAGTTAATTTTGTCAAAGACATAACCGCCGATTTATCAAGACGTGATTTTACAATTAATGCCATGGCTCAATCATCCACAGGAAAAATAATTGACCCTTTTGGTGGTATTGACGATTTGCAACGAATGACAATTAAATGTGTTGGTCAACCATCTCACAGATTTAAGGAAGATCCATTACGAATGTTGCGAGCAGGTCGTTTTGCTAGTCAGTTAGGATTTGTTGTTGAAGAAAAAACCCAATCTGCCATCAAACAACTTAATCATAAAATTCTTGAAGTTAGCAAAGAACGATGGGTGATGGAATTAGACAAAATGCTTATGACGGATAAACCAAGCATAGGTTTTGATTTTTTAATGGAAACAAGATTGATGAATTTTATGATACCCGAATTAGCACTACAATACAATTATGACCAAAATTCTATATACCATAATTTAACATTATGGGAACATACTAAAAAAGCATTAGATTCTACACCTGATGATATAATGCTTCGGTGGTCAATTTTATTTCATGATTTAGGAAAACCATTCACTCGTACTGATAAATATACTGACGGAAAATGGGTAAAGGCAAATTATATAAAACACGATTTAGTTGGTGCTGAATTAGTTGAAAAAATTGCTAAATATTTAAAATGGTCAAATGAACGAACAAAGACAGTTGTTAATTTAGTTAGGAACCATTTAAATGATGATAGTCCGCTTAGAGAATACGATCAACAAGGAAAGTGATAAAATGAAAAATAACCTTTTTAAAGATTTATTAAAGAGTATTTGTCAAGCTAGAAAAATTCATAAAACAAGAAAGTTCGGCCCACCAAATCCAATACCAACTCCAAAACCCAGACCTGTTTATAAATTTGATATTCATGGTTTGCCTATTATTGAAAAATATAAAGAACCACCAAAAATGAAACGGCCCGTATCCGAAAATATAGAAGTGTCTAATGATTATCTAGAATGGGTAAAAAATGGGCAAAAACATCTTTATATTCTTTGTTCTGCAATATGGGTTGATGATAAAAAAGATTATGCTCATCAACCAAAAAATATACCTTCGGGTTTTGCTGTTTGTGGACAAAGACATTGTAATTGTTTTGCAATATTACAATTAATAGGTATTCCTTATAAAAATAGATGTATACAGGGATTTTTAACATCAGATACCAGATTTGTTGATCGTATCGAAGGAGCAAAAATAGCTTTTAATGCAAATCAAACAGAAGAAGATTATGGATATTTACAAAGCGAGGATTTATACTAATGACAAAAGATCAGGCAATTTTTTTAATAAAAATAATAACCGATTCTGGATATAAACCATTATATGAAGAACAAAAATTATTTGATTCTATCACATTAATGGATTGGGATTTAAGCTGGAAACAAGAAAAATGGTTAAAGAGTATTCGTGATAAATCATTAAAGAATAGTGCCCATTTGACAAATTAGATTTCAATATGGTATAATTAAAGAAACGAAAGGAAAAATATGCACGAATTGTATGTTGTGGGATGTTTTGTTTCATTGGGTTTTTATTTAGGAACAATAGATCAAGATTTTATTGAAGAAAACACTGGAGCATGGTTTTTAGGTGTATGGGTTTGTACATTTTTAAGTTGGGCTTCTGTAATTGCTGATATTATCAATGAAGTTAAAAAGGAAAATAAATGAACAATTTAATACATTATAAAGAAACACCACATTCTATATCTGTTGAAATAAAAAAATCTACATTACGATATTTAGATGAATTCATAAGATTAAAATGATCTCCTGATTTATTGGCTTTAAAACTTTTCCCTAATGCAAAAGAAATAACTGAATCTATGGCTGTTTATAATACTGTCAGAAAACACTTACAAAAAGATTTTCCATTAAATGATTCTAACATAACTTGTTTGGTTGTTGGAGATGGTTATAAACCAAGAACAGGTACACTTTTTGCTTTTCGTACAAATTGGAATGTTATTTCTGTTGATCCGAATATGTTAAAAAATAAATTAACAACATTTGAAACAGATAAAATAAATAACATAGATCGTTTATCTATTTTTAAATGTAGAATAGAACAATTAAACCATTTACCAAATTTAATAGATAGTAAAAAAGTATTAGTTGTTTGCGTTCATTCACATGCAAAATTGACCGCTTGTGTTGAAAAACTAAAAGGAAAAGAAATAACTATTATTTCAATGCCTTGTTGTGTTCCTGATGATCTAAAAATAGAACCAGATATCTCTTATGATGATTGGGGGATTCATAGTGAAAAAAGAAGAATTAACATTTATAAAAATATAGGTGTTTAATATGGATAATAGATATAGTATTTTTAAAAAAGAACCGTGTTTTATTTGCAAGGGAGAAAGATATATCTTTGTAGAATATAAACTAAAAGGTAAAAAATATATTGGAAAAACACTATGTCCACATTGCGGTGGAAAAGGTTTTTTAAAAATTTTAAAAAGTGATTATGATTATTAAGACAAAAACAGCATTTAATCGCTTCTAACGGCTTTTTGTTATTTTTATACATAATGCACCGAATAATCATATATCGTTCAACCTTGGGCAACCTGGCACCATTGGTGGGTAGTTTTTAAGCATTATACTAAACAAATATAAGGATAATATGGGTAATTATTTTAAAAAAACAAAAAGTAATTTTATGGTTCCACATTCAGTAGTAGTTCATCCTAGATTCAAAAAAATGCCATTGTGTGCAAAACATGTATATACTATTTTATGTAAGATAGCTAATAACAATGCTGATAAAGATGGATGGTTTTGGCATGGTATAGAACAAATATCAGAAAAGGCTGGATTGGATATTAGAACAGTATCTAAGGCAAAAAGTAGACTATTAAAAGAAGAATTTATTAATGTAAAAAGAGGATATTCAGAGCATTCTAATAAAAGACGATTCGATTTTTATCAATTAAATGGGTTTGTTTTTAAAGGTGATTCTTAAAAGGCTATATGCACGTTTTGTAAAAAAATTATACATAACGTACATATGGCATAGTATATAATAAACCTTTATAATAAACATATATACATAGCGAGGTTACAAAATGTTATTTATTCACTGCTAAATCGCAGTGATATCAAACTAAAGTTTGATTGATTTAAAATGCTTTTTAAAAAATAATTAAAAAACCGATGAAACGGAATAACACTACTGAGCGTTTTTCTGGTTTAAACCAGAATTAAGGAAAAATATGAACTCTTTACTTTATGATATAGATATAAAAAAAGGCGAAATAGGAACCACGATTAGAAAAGGAAGACACAGCTATGATCTTTTTGATTTTGGAGAAAAAATCCAACTTTGGATTTTTGACGAAAACTATAATGAAAAAATAATCGGAGAAGCAGAAATACTTTTTTCTTTTATTGAGACATATAAAAATATAGATAAAAAGCTATTAAAACATATAAAATTTCCTGATTGTTATGAACAAGAAGAAACAGTAACTATAATTTTTTATAAATTATTAAAAATAAAGAAACAAAAAAGTGAAATATATAAATAGAAAAATTACAAATAATGTAAATTTGATTTATGGATTTGAAGAAGAAAAACCTAGATATTCTTTAATAGCAACCTGTCACAGAATTTACAATAAAACAAAGATTTATGGATTGTTAAGTAAACATTCTTTAAATATAAATGATTTTATTGAATTTTGGAAGTTCTTACAAAAAGTAACTAAAACAAAATATATAGAGATCGAAGCTATAAAATCTGATACTAAAGTTTATAGTGTATTTTTAAATCCTATAAAAACAGTTTCTATAAAAACTTTTAATGGATATGATGCAGAGCAATTATTGATTTTAACAAAACAGAAAATTAAACTTAATAAATAACGGAGATAACATGTTAAAAAAGATTATTCAAATTTTTAAAAACAGTTTTGATTTCGAACCAACAATAGTAAATCCTTTTAACAGAAAAAGTATTGGTGGTAAAATAACATTAAAAAGTAGAGATGAACGTAGGGAAGCAAAAATACGTGAATTAATATCAGATATGCCCTATTTAGGAATGAATAAAAATATTTTAGATACAGATAATTTAAAAAACGATTTATCTTTTGACTCACTTGATTGTGTTGAACTTACAATGTTACTTGAAGAAAAATTCAATATTGAAATAGATGATGAAGATGCCGAAAAAGTAGAAACAGTAAAAGATGTATATGCTTTGGTTGAGAAATATCTAAAATAATAAATATACCTTATGAGGTATAAAACAGTATAAAATTAACAATTTTTAATAAATTCGTTCAATGGAGGGTATAATGAATAACTTAAAAATTTTAGAAAAATTTTCTCATGAAGATTTAAAAGAAATATCTAAGGCCATTCATTATTATTTTGATCTTGCTAGTTCTGAAAGAATTTATCTTCTTATTTTACAAGTAGATTCTATTGATACAGCGTTACACTTATTAATGTGCCATAAAAATTTAGATATTACTTTAGATAATATAGTTTTTCAATTTTTACAAGCAAAGGATGAAGCATGAAAAAACCTAAATTTAAAAAAGGAGATAAAATTAAAGTTAATAATATTTCTTGTCTTGTAACTTTTATTGTTAATAGAGTATTAAAAATTTCGCACACCATAACGATAAAAAATAAAAAAACAAAAGGATATCATTATATTTATTATCCAGAAAACGATTCTTCTGGTGGATATTCAGAATTGGTATTGGAGAAATATAATGATTGAAAGATAAAATTTTAGAAGAAATAGAAAGGAAATAGGAATGAAAAAAATTTATATGGATGATGTAAATAACACAACCTATCTAATAATAGATAAGATAAAAGAAAAATTAGATATTGAAATAGATTCTGATAAAGAAGATGAACTTTTTAACGAAGTGCAAGCAGAAATTGATAAACTTTGTGGATTTCCAGAATATAATTCGTATAATTAAAAAGGAATAAAATGGACAAAGAATTTTATGATTTAGTACATGAAGCATACATGAGTGGTAAAGACCCAGATGCGGTAAGTGAAGATGCCTACGAAATGTGTAAAGATAGAGGGTTTTATCCAGACGAAATCAAATTAAGAGATGTTTATCCAAATAAAGATAACTAAAAAGGATTGATATGAAAATAACACAAGAAGCAGAAGCATCACCACGTTTTTATTTACCATGCAGAAGACAGTTTATGTCTAGAAAAACAGAATGGTATCCGTTTATTTATGCACCGATTGTAATATTATTATATATTATATACGATATTTCTAGACAAGTATGGTATGATTTAATTGATATATCAATACAATGGCAAAAATTAGCAGATGATAAGAAAAAAAATAAAGGATAGATAAAAAATGTATAAAATGATCATAAATAGAAGAGATTCAATACCCATTGATAAAATTTATGCGGTGGAGAAAAAAAAATGGGGCACTGTTTGGGTAAGATATACAAACGAAAAAGGAGTCCATCTTGTTGCGGTGACGAGAGACCAGTTTCGTGATTTTTGTATGAAATTACAAATGCAAAGAGCGTGTAATCGTACAACTACCAAATTAGAAATGAGGAATGAAAGCAATGACTGATAAAGAAATATTAGAAAAAATAATTGAAAAAGCAGAAGAAAAAGGGTTTGATTTTTCAGATCATATCGGAGGGCTTTTAGATGGTCAGATAAAAACATCTTTAACAAGTATGAAATGGTTATGTAAGGAGAAGATTATTTTTTCTCATGAATTTGCTAAAGTATTTTGGGGTGAAAGTTGTTATTATCAAGATGAAAATCAATTGTTTGATGATAGAAAAAATTGGCAATATCATCTTCAACAAATGGTGTTAGAAAAAAATCCATTATTATATTTAGCGACATTTTTAACTTCACCATGTTGTAATGCACCAATAAAATATACTGAAAATTCAGGTGTTTATATATGTCCTGGAATATTTTGCGATAAATGCAAAAAATTACTTTAGATAGGAAATTTTTATAATGAAAATATGTGCAATATCAGATACACACGGAAAAGAAAACCTATTATCTATTCCAAAATGTGACGTTTTACTTTGTGCTGGTGATTACGATGTTCAGACAGAATGGGATTTGGACAGGTTAAACTTCTGGTTCGGAACATTAAAAAATAATGGTGTAAAAAATATAGTCTTTATTGGTGGAAATCACGATCGAGCATTAGAATCATCAAACAAAAAACACACAGATGATATTTTTACAAATGCTATATATTTACAGGATTCTTCTGTAACGATCGATAATATAAAGATTTATGGATCACCGCATTCTCCAAAATTCATGTCATGGTCATTTATGTATGAGCGATGTTCAAAAGAAGCAAGCGAAATTTGGAAAAGAATACCAAAAGATACGGATATCCTTCTTACGCACACAATGCCGTATGGTATACTTGATTTAAATTCAAACGGATATCATTGTGGATGTGATGTTTTAGCAAGAGAAGTGTTTAATAAAAACATAAAGATACAAATTGGAGGACATTTACATGAAAACTTCGGACAATCAATAATAAAAAACGGAATAGATTTTTATAACGTGTCAGTTTTGAACCAACATTATGAATTAGTAAATGAACCAACAATCATTGATTATGTCTAAAATACAAAAATATTTTAAAATAAATTTATTTTTATAAATCATTACCTACCAATAACTTACACAAAAACCCAAGAGAAAAACTGTATCTAGCCCTTGACAAAACCATACCCAATATGTTATAATTGTAGTATAAAGTGAATAATTACAGTAAAAACTAGAGTGGTTGTTATCCAAAGAGAAATTGTCTCTTTATCCATAAAATCGAACAGCCACCGATGCTGTAATAACAAAACCGGCTAGAGTTCTCGATCTCTATATTTATTCTACGATTTTTGTAACAAAAAACGTCTTTATTTGTTACATCCGCAGGTATCACATTTCTCATATGAACTAAAATGTTCATAATCCAAAGTTTTACAATAATAACAAACCATCATAAGAAAATTGGCTAATGGCATCTCAATTACAAAAAGAAATAAATAAACTTTCTTCTTTAAAACAGTATAAAGATAAGCCAGAGGATTATGTTAAAAAGATTGCACAAAAAAACATAACTCTTGATGAGCTTATCGAATCTGGTAATTTTGTTGATACATTAGAAAAAAAAAGAGCAAAGTTAATTTTTGAAAAGTATCTTGAATCAAAAGATTTTACTGATTCATCAGAATTATCAACTTTGTCAATGTTGGTATATAATAGAATCCTCGTCGAGAGAATACAAAAATCTATCAATAACCAAAAAAACAAAGAAGGTATTTTTTTAATTAATGATAAGTTGGCAAAATCGTTGCACGATGCCGAAAACCAAACTTTACTACTTGAAAAAAATTTAGGTTTAGATTCTTTAACGTCTGTTGAAAATGACCTTACTGCTTTACAGCGAGGCAAAAAACAGTTCCATGCCTGGATTCAGTATAATCGTCATGAATACAGTACCGTATGCAGTAACTGTGGGTTTCCATTATTGCTTCGCAGAAAATGCGAACCTAAATTTTGGGAAGTAATAAAACATCCTTTTTTTAGCGGGCGTTGGTATTATAACCATCGAGCAATGCAAGATGTGAAAAATGGGAAACTTACTAAAGAACAATATGCTGATTATTTTCACACCAGTGTTGACTATGTTGATTGGTGTTTAAAAAACGAAGGTATGATTTTAGCGATTAATGATATACCAAAACAAGATATGCAGAAATTTATGAAGGAAAAATGGTATTTAAAAGATTTTGCAGATAAAATAAGCGATTAAATAAAACTATAAAGTGGGTATTTTTAATATGATTTACCAAAATGTACCAAAAGGTGTTGCATTTAAATTAGTAGCATGTTCATCAGTAATATATAATAGATTAGCACCAGCAAATCAAGGAGCTTTAGATATAGCCACAGCAAAAATAAGCAAAAATAAGCAAAAATAAGCAAA
>Ga0172382_10003470_pt1 | contig 24975 bp, 28 predicted proteins | sample Leawel138RmetaG_FD_122245 | JGI IMG/M metagenome (GOLD analysis project Ga0172382, IMG submission 122245) | Leachate microbial communities from a municipal landfill in Southern Ontario, Canada - Leachate well 138R metaG | ecosystem: Engineered > Solid waste > Landfill > Unclassified | place...
AGTTCGGCCCGGCGGTGACGTTGCGGGTGGCGGTCGCCTCGGCCACGGCCTTCCTCGCCTCGCAGACCTCCGACATCCTGATCTTCAACCGGCTGCGGCGGCAGGTCTGGTGGCTGGCGCCGCTGGTGGCCTCGGCCGCGGGCTCGGTGGTGGATACCGCGGTGTTCTTCGCCACCGCGTTTTCCGGCGCGCTCGGCCTGTTCTTCCCGGCGGGCGCCAATGCCGCGGTCGCCTGGGCGCAGGAGACCAGCCCGCTGCTCACCCTCGGGCCCGGGGCGCCGATGTGGGTGTCGCTCGGACTCGCCGATCTGGGGGTGAAGCTGGTGATCGCCATGGTGGCGCTGCTGCCGTTCCGGCTGGTGGTGGCAAGGGTGCTCGGGCAACGCCCGGCCTGAGGCATCCGCCGGCGGCGGAAATTCATTTGACATTCATCCTGTCCATGCCACCTTGCCCCCATCTGCAACCCAGCGAAAGGAGGTGATCCAGTGTCGAGAAGGTCATTGGAGAAAGGCGTCGGGACAGTCCGGGGGGCGAAGATCTGAGGCAGCCCTCGGATTTGCAAACCGCGGGTGGATGCGTCTAACCGACCCCACCTCCTGAACTTTCGAGGGGCCGCACCGGAAGGTGCGGCCCTTTCGCGTTCAGTGGCCCACCCGCAGGGCGGCAAGGAACTCGGCCTCGGTCTGGTCGATGGCGGCCAGGATTTCGGCTTCGAACTCCGCCCGGTGCAGGCGTTCGTCAATCTTCAGCAGCGTATAATCGGAGGCGAGCCAGCCGCCGATAAATAGCGTTGCGCCCCCCACAACGGCCCCGACCGCCGTGCCCGCCCCGGGAACCACGCTGCCCGCAGCCCCACCGCCCAGCGCACCTGCCCCGGCCCCCGCCAGCGCCGCGGCAAGCCGCCCGCCTGCGATCTTGGCCAGCGTGGTGGCAGCCGCCTTGAATGCAGTCCCGACGACGATCTTGCCGCCAACGGCGCCGATGATCGCCCCGCCAAGTCCTGCGCCGATACCAAATGCCGAAGCACCAGTGACACGGGTAAAATGCGCCTGATCCGCAAACGCAGGCAGAGTGAGCACGGGTAGCTCCATGCTGTCCGTGATGACCAGGTCAACATCGCCGTCGGGCGGTGCAGCATCGCATCGCGCCAGAAGCTCCTGCTTGTTGACAAACGCGGCTCCCAGCTCGTTCTCGGCTGCACCGATCAGCCGTGCCGCCAGCCCGAGGGGATCATCAGCGCCCAGATGCTTGATGATCATTTCCTGCAAATGATCCTCAGCTGACCCCGTCAACAGGTTCAACGTTCGTATGTAGTCGGCAGACAGGCTATAATAGGCGTCAAGAAACACTGGCACGTTGCTGCGTATCCGCTCAAAGCCACGCCGTGCAGCGGTCTCGATCCGTGCCTGATAGTCCGGCCCCAGGCGTCGAATGGCGGCCTGATTATCCGTGAGCAACGCAATCGTCCCCACAGGGCAGAACAGTGCCTCCTCACCGCCGACCAAAACCCGCTCTCGTTCGATCTTCGTGCGAAGCGCAGAGGGGGCAAGACTGGCCAGCATCTCGAATAGCGACTGGCTTTCGGTGGACGCGGATTCCGGGAGCATCGTTGCTTCACCCCGTGCCTGCGAAAAGTCCCGCGCCTGCGCCTCAAGCGCCGCAGCCCCTTCGAGCACCACCAGCACCAGTGCCGCCAGCGCCACGCCGGACAGGCCGAATGCCAGCGCGCCCGGCCTGCCGTCAGCCTGCAGGATGCGCAAAGCCGCGCGCGGCGGCACCAGCAGCAGCGCGAAGGCCGAGGCAAGGCCGAACCAGACCGAACCTTCAAGCACCAGCCCCAGCGCAAACGCGCGCCAGCCTGCGCCGCGCAGCAGATCAACCACTCCGGCCGACAAAGCGTGCAGATCGAACACCTGCCCCAGTAGCGCGCTGGTCCCGGTGTAGCGCATGGCGTGGGCGACGCCTTCGCCAAAGGATTCGGGCGGGGCCGATGGCACCAGCAGCGACAGCACCAGCGCCGCCGCCCCCGCCAGCGCGATCACCGGCGGCAGCAAGGCGCGCAGACGCTGTTCGGCGATCACGTTTCGGTCGATGGTGCGCGCGACCAGCCACCCGATCAGCGGCATCAGCGCCGCCACCAGCGCCGCCCCGGCCAGCGTGCGCCCCGGCTGCGCCACCAGCGCCACCACGATCCACAGCGCCGACCAGAGCGCCACCGGCAGCGCCGCCGCCATGCGCAGCAGATGGCCGCCGGCGACAAGCCGCAGCCACGACCCGCGGCGAAAGATGCGCAGCCGGTGCGCGCGCGCCGCCGCCGACATCACCCCGAGCACCAGCCAGATGCACAAAGCCACCACCAGCATGGCGCCGAGGAACGCGATCAGGGGAACCGAGGTCCCCTGCCGCAGCAACGCCGCCACGGCAAGCGCCGCCAGCGCCGGGATCACCGCCTGCCCTGCCCGCACCGCACCCTCGCCATCGCCGCCGATCCGGTGCAGGATGGCGCCCCGCCTCCGGCCTTGCAAGAAACCATGCTCCACATCACCCCCGACATCGCCATTGCCGAATGGGAGCTGGCCGAGCAGTTCGTGCGCGCCAGCGGGCCCGGCGGGCAGAATGTGAACAAGGTCGCGACCGCGGTGGAGTTGCGGTTCGAGGCCGCGCGCTCGCCCGCGCTCTCCGATGCCGTGAAGGCGCGGCTGCGGCGGCTGGCCGGCACGCGCTGGACCCAGGAGGGCGCGATCGTGCTGTTCGTGCAGGACACCCGCAGCCAGGCCCGCAACCGCGAGATCGCGCGCGAGCGGCTGGCCGCGCTGATCCGCGCGGCGCTGGTGGCGCCGAAGCGGCGGCTCGCCACCCGCCCCACGCGCGGCTCGGTCGAGCGGCGGCTGGCCGCCAAGCGCCACCGCGCCGCCGTCAAGGCCGGGCGCAGCGATACCGGCGAGGAGTAGGGCGGGGCCCTGCCCGCCGGCGCGGGGCGGCGAAGCGGGTGCGGTGATCCCTTTGTCCCGCATGGATTGCCTCGCTGCGCAATGACGACATGCCTCCACCATTACCCCTCCCCCGTCATTGCGAGGCGGCGCAGCCGCCGCGGCAATCCATGGGACCGGGCGCATGGATTGCTTCGCGGCGCCCGCAATGACGAAGGAGGGGCGGGATCGGCCCGGGCCGGCGAGACCCCGCCTTGACCGTGCCGCGGCCTTTGACTACCCCGCGACCGATCACCCAGCCCGAGGGAGCATTGCCGTGGCCAATCCGTCCATCCTGATCCTTGCCGGCGACGGCATCGGCCCCGAGGTCATGGAAGAGGTGAAGAAGGTCATCCGCTGGCTGGACGCGAAGCGCGGCATCGCCTTCGACCTGGGCGAGGATCTGGTCGGCGGCTGTTCATACGACGCCCACGGCACCCCGCTCACCGACGAGACCATGGCCCGGGCACAGGCCGCCGATGCGGTGCTGCTCGGCGCCGTGGGCGGGCCGAAATACGACGCGCTCGACTTCAGCGTGAAGCCCGAGCGCGGCCTGCTGCGGCTGCGCAAGGAGATGGACCTCTACGCCAATCTCCGCCCGGCACAGTGCTTCGACGCGCTGGCCGATTTCTCGAGCCTCAAGCGCGAGGTGGTCGCCGGCCTCGACATCATGATCGTGCGCGAACTGACCTCGGGCGTCTATTTCGGCGAGCCGCGCGGCATCTTCACCGAGGGCAACGAGCGCGTCGGCATCAATACCCAGCGCTACACCGAGGGCGAGATCGCCCGCGTGGCCCGCTCGGCCTTCGACCTTGCCCGCAAGCGCGGCAACCGGGTCTGTTCCATGGAAAAGGCGAATGTCATGGAATCGGGCGTCCTGTGGCGGCAGGTGGTGCAGGAGGTGCACGACCGCGAATATCCGGACGTGGAGCTGTCGCACATGTATGCCGACGCGGGCGCCATGCAGCTTACCCGCTGGCCCAAGCAGTTCGACGTGATCGTGACCGACAACCTGTTCGGCGACCTGCTCTCGGACCTTGCGGCGATGCTGACCGGCAGCCTCGGCATGCTGCCCTCGGCCAGCCTTGGCGCGCCGATGGCGAACGGGCGGCCGAAGGCGCTTTACGAACCCGTCCACGGCTCCGCCCCCGACATCGCGGGGAAGGGGCTGGCCAATCCGATCGCCTGCATCCTCAGCTTCGCCATGGCGCTGCGCTATTCCTTCGACCTGGGCGACGAGGCGACCCGGATCGAGCGCGCGGTCGAGACGGTGCTGGCGGACGGGCTGCGCACCGCCGACCTGATGGGCCCCGAGGGCGGCACCCCGGTCTCGACCGGCGCCATGGGCGATGCGATCATCGCCGCGATGGACGCGAGCCTCTGAGCGGGAGGGCCGCGAACCCCGGCCCTCGCCAGTGCGCGGCCGCATGGCGGCCGCGGCAATCCGGCGCCGGGTCCGTGGATTGCCTCGCCTGCGGCCAGCGATGGCGGGGGTGAGGCCCGTCGCCTCCCCCCTCACGCAGCGCCGCAACAGGGACCGTGCCCGCCCGTAGCTGCCATTGACGCGGCGGTGGTGCTGGCCCAATCCTGCCGGAAATGCCCGGAGCCGCCCCGGCGCCGGACACAGGCGGGAACAGGCAATGGGGTCCAATGCGAAGGGTGCGCTGTTCGCGCTTCTGGCCTTCGGCGTCTATTCGACGCATGACGCGGTGGTGAAGTTCCTCGGCGCGGAATATTCCACCTTCCAGATCATCTTCTTCTCGGTCGCCTTCTCGTTCCCGCTCGCGGTGCTGACCATCATCGGCGACCCGCGGCCGGGGACGCTGATGCCGGTGCATCCGCGCTGGGTCGCCGGGCGGACCGTCGCGGCGGTGATCTCGGGGATGTCGGGCTTCTACGCCTTCACCACCCTGCCGATGGCGCAGGCCTATGCGATCATCTTCGCCACGCCGCTGCTCGTCACGGTGCTGGCGATCCCGGTGCTGGGCGAGACGGTGCGCATCCGCCGCTGGCTCGCGGTGCTGGTCGGGCTGGTCGGGGTGATGATCGTGATCCGGCCGGGGCAGGCGGCGCTGGGGCTCGGGCATCTCGCGGCGCTGGCGGCGGCCGGGGCGGGGGCGTTCTCGGCGGTGGTGATGCGCAAGATCAGCCCGGACGAGCGGCCGGTGGTGCTGCTGCTCTACCCGATGCTCGCCAATCTCGCGCTGATGGCGCTGGCGCTGCCCTTCGTCTACCGGCCGATGCCGGTCACGCATCTGGGCCTGCTGGGCTGCATGTCGGCGCTGGGCTGGTCGGCGGGGCTGATCCTGATCCGCGCCTACCGCTCGGGCGAGGCGGTGGTGGTGGCGCCGATGCAGTATTCGCAGATCATCTGGGCGGCGGTGTTCGGGCTGCTGATCTTCAGCGAACGCCCGGACGGCGGCACCCTGCTCGGGGCCGGGGTGATCATCGCCTCCGGCCTCTACATCGTGCTGCGCGAGGGCCGCAGCACCGCCTCGGCCACCCGCCCGGCGCTGCATACCCGCGGCCGGCCCGAAAGCCCGGCGGCACCGCGCTCGTCGCTGTTGCAGCGGTTCGGCCGCCGCGCCGAGGGAATGGCCGGGGAATGAAATGAACGGCCGCGAGAGCACTTGCAAATCCCGGTGCGGGACGATACCTGCCCCCTCACGGTCGGAGCGTAGCGCAGCCTGGTAGCGCACCTGCTTCGGGAGCAGGGGGTCGGAGGTTCGAATCCTCTCGCTCCGACCAGTGACGCGAATCCCCCCTCGAGATCAATGCCCTGCGGGGCGCCGCCCCGGCGCGGCCGGCGGGCATTGCCGCCCCTCCCGCGACTCGCATGTATCGGACAGGCCCGCCCCGCGGGCCGGGCGGCGGGCCCTATCCCGCGGCCGCGTGGGTCGCGGCGGCTTCGGCGATCAGGGTGATGGCATGCGCGGCATCCGCGTCGGTCGCCAGCACCTCCAGCGCGACCTCGTGTTCCGAGGCTTCGGCATAGAATTCCACCACCGCCCGCGCCACCGCGGCCGCACCGGCCGCGCGGGGCGCGAGGGTGGCGGCGACCCCGGCAAGGACCGATTGCTCGAGCTGCTCGGCCTCAAGCTCGAGCGCCTTGACCCCGTTGCGCAGCGCCTGCCCGTCGGCGCCGTATGGCGCGCGCTTGAGGGCCCGGCGCACCTGGCGCAGCGGCGCCACCGCCCCCTCGCGCAGCGGCCGGCCGGCGGCCTCGAGCGCCGCAAGGCCGGCGCGGTCGGGCGCCGCACCCCGGCAGACCGTAGCATGAAGCGCCAGCAGCAGGACGTTGACATCGACGCCGTAGCGTTCCTGGAGCAGCAGGCAGGCCCGCTCCACCCCGGGCGCGCCGTAGACGGCCCATGAGAAGGCCCAGTGCGGGCCGGTCATGCCGGTATCGGCAGCCCCGCCTTCGGGCGGCATCAGCGCTGCCTCCGCCGGACCACGGCGCGCGGGGCCACCGCCTCGGGATCACCGGCGGCGGCCGGCGGCGGCCCGGCAGCATCGGAGCCGCTGTCGCGCCAGCGGCGGACGATGCCCGGGTCGATGCCGAACAGGTCCAGCGCCCGGCCCACGGTCTGGTCGATCACGTCCTCGAGGCTTGCCGGGCGGTGGTAGAAGGCCGGCACCGGCGGCATCACCACCGCGCCGTTGCGGGTCGCCTGGCCCATCAGGGCGATATGCCCCTCGTGCAGCGGGGTCTCGCGGAACAGCAGCACCACCCGCCGCCGCTCCTTGAGGCAGACATCGGCGGCCCGCACGATCAGCTCGTCGTTGTAGCTGCTGGCGATGCCGCTCAGGGTCTTGACCGAACAGGGGGCCACCAGCATGCCGAGGGTCCGGAACGATCCCGAGGACACCGAGGCGCCGATGTCGCGGTAGCTGTGCACCTCGTCGGCGAGCGCCCGCACCGCGTCGGCGGTCCAGTCGGTCTCCTCGGCCAGGGTGCGGATCGCCGAGGGCGACAGGATCAGATGGGTCTCGATATCGGGCACGAGGCGCAGCACCTCGAGCGCCCGCACCCCGTAGATGACGCCCGATGCCCCGGTGATGCCTACGATCAGGCGCCGCATGCCGGCTCCTTTCCAGTGAATCCGCCCCCGGCATGGCCCGAAGGCGGTGCGGGCAGCCCCGGGGCTGCCCGATCCGGTCTCAGAACCCGTATTCCTTCCAGCGGCGTTCCACGAGGTCGGAATGTTCCTGCAGCGGCACCACGGTCGGCGGATACCGCTTGCCGTCGTATTGCGCCTGCGGCTTGAAATCGAGGTTCTCGGTGGCGTCGATCAGGACCCGGCACCACTTGCCGGTGCCGAAGGCCGGGTCGCGTTCCTCGAGCGGGGTCGAGGGATCGAGGAGCGAGCCGAAGGTGCCCGGGAAGAACACGATGTCGTCCGCGGCCGCGTTGACGCGATAGGCGAAGGCCCAGTCCACCGAGGCATAGTCATGGATGTCGATATCCTCGTCCACGACCCAGACATGCTTGAAGCGCAGGTGCGAGGCGTTGGAGCCCCAGATCGCCGCCGCCGCCTGCTTGGCCTGGCCGCGATAGGTCTGCCGCAGCTGGATCATCAGCGTGGTGCCGTTGTTGGCGGCCGGGCAATGGACATCGGTGACGCCCGGGACGCCGGCGGCCTTCAGCACGTTCCACGCCACCCCGGCCCGCTGGATCGAGCTGGTGACCGAGTTCTCGTTGAGGCGCTTGGGCAGCGTCCCCTCGAGGGTGCCGCGGAAGATCGGGTTGTCGCGCATGGTCACGCAGGTGACCTTGGTGACGTGCTTCGGCCCCTGATCGCCGCCGAAATAGCCGGTATATTCGCCGAACGGCCCCTCCATCTCGAAGGTGGCGGGATCGGGGTCGATGAACCCCTCGACCACCATCTCGGCGCCGGCCGGCACCATGATGTCGCTGGTCTCGCATTTCACCAGTTCCACCGGCTTGCCGCGGATCGCGCCCATCACCTCGTATTCCGAGACGCCGGTCGGGATCGGGGCCGAGGCGCAATAGGGCAGCACCGGCTCCCAGCCGTAGATATGCGCGACCGGCATCTTCATGCCGCGGTCGGCCCATTTCTGGAAATGCACGCCCCAGTGCTGGGCCTTCCAGAGCAGCACCGGCAGCGTGTCGGGATGCGCGCCGAGCATGCCGCGGTAGATGCCGATATTGTGCTCGCCGGTATCGGGGTCGATGGTCACCGTCCCCTGATAGGTGTTGATGTAGCGCCCGCCGTCGCGCCCGTGCCAGCGCGGCACCGGGAACTTGTAGAGATCGATGTCGGCGCCGGTGAAGATGTTCTGCTTGACCGGCCCGGTCGCGACCACCTCGGGCTTCACCCGCTGCGAGAAATAATGCTGCGTCGCCAACACCATGTCGGTGATCGAGGCATCCTTGGGCAGGCCCAGCATCATCGCGATGCGGCGATAGTTGGACAGGCCGCCGGTAAAGACCTGGCGCGACCACACGTCGTCGTCGGGGCCATAGTCCTTGATGCGCTTGAACAGCAGCGCCGGGCCGTCGCCGGTCCCGAAGGCCTTGCGGGCGATGGCGCCCAGCTCGCCGTCCCAGTCCACCTCGGCCTCGATCTCGTGCAGCTCGCCCTCGGCGCGCAGCGCGTCGATCCAGCCCCGCAGGTCGCCAAAGGCGCGCGGCCTGATCCTGTCGGTAATCGGCTCTCTCTCGCTCATCGTCCCTCGTTCCTCTCCGGTCCGGCCGTCCGGCATCCGGGCTTCCGGGCGCCTTGCGACAGCTTCGGCCTGTCAATGGCACAGGTTCATGCTATTTATGAAATCGCCATTTCTGATCCGGATGATAAGCGTGGTGAATATCAACTCCTTCGACTTCAACCTCCTGCGGGTGCTGGACGCGCTGCTCGAGGAGCGCAACGTCACCCGCGCCGGCGAGCGGCTGCATCTCTCGCAGCCGGCGGTGAGCTCGGCCCTGCGGCGGCTGCGGCAGGCGTTCGAGGATCCGCTGTTCGTGCGCGCCCAGCGCGGCATCATCCCGACGCCGCGCGCCCTCGCCCTCGCCCCGGCGGTGCGCGAGGTTCTGGCCCGGGTCGGGGGGATGATCGACAGCCGGCCGTTCGACCCGGCCACGGCCGATCTGGCCGCCACGGTCGGGGCCAATGACTACGGGCAGTTCTCGGTGATCGCGCCGCTGCTGCGGATCCTGCGCGGCCGGGCCCCGGCGATGACGCTGCGCGTGGTGCCGCTGGATGCCGACATCGGCCGCCAGTTGCAGAATCACAAGGCCGATCTGGCGATCACGCTGCTGACCCGGCCGCCGCCCGGCACCCATTCCGTGCCGCTGTTCGAGGAGAATTTCCTCTGCGCGGCCCGGATCGACCACCCGGCGCTGGCGGGCGGCGGACTCACGCTCGACGGGTTCTGCGCGCTGGACCATGTCCGCGTCTCGCCGGCGAATGCCCGGCTGACCGATCCGGTCGACCAGGCGCTCGCGGCGCGGGGCCGGTCGCGGCGGGTGGTGCTGACGGTGCCGAACTTCTTCCTGCTGCCGCGGATGCTGCGCCACAGCGATCTGGTCTCGGTCATCCCGGCCCGGCTCGCGCGCTATTTCGACTGGACCATCAGCGCGGTGCCGCCGCCGCTCGAGATTCCGGGCTTCACGATGAACCTCGTCTGGCACGAGCATACCCACGACAGCGCGAGCCACCGCTGGCTGCGGGCGCGGATGCTCGAGGCGCCGCGCATGGAGGGCTGACCCTCCACGCCGGGCCGGCACCCGTCAGGCGGCGTGCCGGTTCACCTCGCGCTCGGCGATCATGGTCAGGAGGTGGTCGGTCTCGCCCTCCTCGGCAAGCGTCCGGTCCAGGAGATCGGCGGCTTCCCGCATGCCGAGCTGCTCGGCCCACTGGCGCAGGGTGCCGTAACGGGCGATCTCGTAATGCTCGACCGCCTGCGCGTCGCCGATCAGCCCGGCATCCAGCGCCGGCGAGTCGCGGAAGGTCTCCATCGCCTCCTCGCCCTCCTCGAGGATACCGTCGATGGCCGGGCATTTCTTGCCCCGCGCCGGGCGGCCGAGAAGGTCGAATACCCGCTCCAGCCGCTCGACATGCACCTCGGTCTGGTCGCGGTGGGTCAGGAACGCCTCGCTCAGGCGGTCGGAACCGGCCGCGCGCGCCATCTTCGGCAGCGCCTTCAGGAGGCGGCGCTCGGCATAATAGATGTCCTTCAGCTGTTCGTGAAACAGGTCGACAAGGTCCTTGTCTTTCCCGGCCATGGCGGGGCTCCTTTCCTGCGGCCCGCGATCGGCGGGCGGTTGCACCGGCCCTGAACCGCCGGGCCGGGGAAAGGTTCCGGGCCTGCGGGGAACAAAGCGCGCGCTTGCGGGTTCATCCCCGGTCCGCAGCCAAGGTGCCCGAGATGACCGACCGCCCCGATGCCGAGTTTCCCTTTCCGCCGTTCCCCGAGCAGCAGCAGGAGCCGCCCGGCAGCTTCCGGCGCATGGACCCCGTGCCCGACCACGGCGAGGAGAGCTGGCGCGGGGCGGGGCGGCTCGAGGGGCTGGTGGCCCTGATCACCGGCGGCGACAGCGGCATCGGCCGCGCGGTCGCGATCGCCTTCGCCCGCGAGGGGGCCGATGTCGCGCTCTCGTGGCTCGAGGAGACCGACGATGCCGCCAGCACCGCGGCGCTGGTGCGCGAGGCCGGGCGCGACTGCCTCTCGCTGCCGGGCGACATCGCCGATCCGGGCCATTGCCGCGAGATCGTGGCGAAGGTCGCGGAACATTTCGGCCGGATCGACATCCTCGTGAACAATGCCGCCCACCAGGCGCTGTTCGACCGGATCGAGGATATCGGCGACGAGGAATGGCGCCATACCTTCGCGGTCAATATCGACGCGATCTTTCATCTGTCCAAGGCGGCGGTGCCGCATATGCCGGCGGGCGCGGCGATCATCAACACCGCCTCGATCAATTCCGACCGGCCGAATCCGAAGCTGCTGGCCTATGCCGCCACCAAGGGCGCGGTGCAGAACTTCACCGCCGGGCTGGCGCAGATGCTTGCCGGGCGCGGGATCCGCGTGAACGCGGTCGCCCCCGGCCCGGTGTGGACGCCGCTGATCCCGTCGAGCATGTCGCCGGAGAAGGTGGCGCGGTTCGGCGCCGACACGCCGATGAAACGCCCCGCGCAGCCGGTCGAGCTGGCGGCGGCCTATGTCATGCTCGCCGAGCCGATGGCGAGCTATGTCTCGGGCGCGACCATTGCCGTCACCGGCGGCGCGCCGATGATCTGAAGTGACCCGAGAGGAGGAGAGACCATGAGTGACCGGACCACCACCCCGCAGGACACCACTACCGGCAAGAGCCGCGCAAAGGACGATACCCCCGGCAAGGACCGGGAGCAGAAGGACCGGACCGCGCCGGATGATGCGAAACGCCCGGACAAGGCCGGGAAGGACCATGCCGACGTCCGCGTGGCCGGCCGGCGCGAGATGCGCGACCCGCCGCGCCGCTGGGACCGGGTGGACGAGCAGGGCGACGAATCCTTTCCCGCCAGCGATCCGCCGGGGAACTACTGAGCCGGGGGGCCGGGCCCGGGAACAACCGGGCCCGCCGCCGGTTGAGGCGGCACCACCCCCACCAAGCCAGGAGGACAAGATGAAACAGCATCCCGAAACCACACCGACCAACCCCGGCCAGAAGAACCAGCAGACTCGTGGCCAGGGCGGCGGTCAGGACGGCGGACAGGGCAATGAGCGCGCGCAGGGCAACCCTCGGCCCGGCACGCATCAGCCCGAAACGGCCCGCACCACGAAGCCGGGCACCGGCGACGATGGCCGGACCGGCCATCAGGGCGGACAACGCCGCTGAAGCGGCATTGCCGGCCACCTGACCGACCAGGGGAGCGGCGGCAGCAATGCCGCCGCTTTCCGTCCGGGCCCGGCTTCGCGCCTCAGTCCGGGCCGCTGCCGTCGGGCCCGCGCTCGCGCGCCTGCGCGAGGGCAGCCTCGAGCTCCTCGGCAAGCTGCCGCAGCCGCGGCGGAATCGGCTCCTGCCCCGCCTGTGCCACCAGCGCCGCGAGCGTCTGCTCGAGCTCGGCCTCGCGGGGCGGAACCCGTCTTTCCCGGGACATGGGCATCTCCTCCCGGTTGTCTCCGGGACAGGAGTTAGCGCGATCCCGGCCCGCGCCGCAACCCTTGTTTCCTGCGCCATCCGCCGCCGTCCGGGCGCGAGAATGCGGGAACATTCCCCGGGCTGGGGGGTTCTCCAGATCCATGGCGGCAGCGCGGTGCGGCACCCAGCCGGACCTCCGCGACCGCCCGGGCCCCGCGCATCGCACGGGGATCGCACTGCTCCGGCCGGAGCGGCGCAAACGGGGCCGCAGATGCGGCGCCACTGGAAAAGCAGGAGGCTACCATGCCGAGATACGGGAACATGCCGGAGCGCGACGAGATGGGGCGCTTCGTGAGCGACGACGACCGCGGCGGCTCGCGCGGGCGCTACGACGACGACCGCGACCGCGACAGCCGCGGCCGGTTCACCAGCGACCGCAGCCAAGGCCGCCATTCGCGCTACGACGACGACCGCCGCTATTCCTCGTCGCGCCGCTATGACGACGACGACCGCCGCTATTCGCGCGACCGCGGCCATGGCGGCTGGTTCGGCGATTCGGAAGGCCATGCGGAAGCCGCCCGGCTGGGCTGGGAACGGCGGGAGGAGGACGATGACCGCTATTCGCGCGGGCGCGGTTCGCGCCGGGACGACGACGATTACCGCCGCTACTCCTCGTCGCGCCGCGATGATGATGACCGTCGCTATTCCTCGCGCGACCGGGACGATGATCGCGGCTACTCGCGCGACCGCGGCCAGGGCGGCTGGTTCGGCGACCCGGAGGGCCATTCGGAAGCCGCCCGGCTGGGCTGGGAACGCCGCGAGGACGACGATGATCGTTATTCTCGCGGGCGCAGCTCGCGGCGCGACGACGATGACGACGACCGCCGCTACGGATCGCGCGGCCGGCGCTGACGCCGGATGAAAAGGGGCCGCAAGGCCCCTTTTCCACGCCCGGGGCCGGCCGGTTCAGCCGGCCGGCCAGCGCTCCAGCACCTCGTCCAGACGGGCGGTGCGCACCTGCTGCGAGAACCGGCTGCGGAAGATCGTCATCGCCGCGTCGTGGCCGGCATCGCTCGAGGAACAGAGCGCGTCCTCGACCAGGATCACCCGATAGCCGCGGTCGATCGCGCCCAGCACGGTGGCATTCACGCAGATCTCGGTCTCGCCGCCGGTGACGATCAGGCCCGTCACCCCGCGCCGGCGCAGATGGCGGTGCAGCCGTCCGTCCCGCCACGGCGAATACACCATCTTGTCGAGCACCCGCGCCGGCGGCACATGCGCGGCGAGCTCGGGCAGCAGCTCCAGCCAGGCCGGGTCCATGCGGGCGCGCAGCACCTCGGGCCAGCGCGCGTAATAGCCGGCCCAGGCCCCGGGCGCATCCCCGGCCCGCTGCGGCGGGATGAAGCGGGTGAATACCGTGCGTTCGGGTCGCGCGGCGACGAGACTCGCGACCATCGGCCGCACCGTCTCGATCCACGGCACCCGCCAGGGCGAGCCGGCGCCGAACAGCCGCTGCATGTCGACGCAGAGATGGACCGCATCGGCAAGCGGGCGACCGGAAAGGGAAAGCGGGGTGTCGGGCATGGCGGGCCGGCTCCGGAACTGTCGGGGCGACAAGTCCGCGACCCCGCCGCTTGTTCCCGCCCCCTGCGAACCACCGCGCGAATCCGGCCCCCGGACCCGGCCCCCGGATCCGGCCCCCGAATCCGATTGCTTGTTGCGCGGGGGTGGTTAATGCTTGGCGGTTGACATGAATCACGTCGGCGCCGGACCGGCTCCCGACTGCGATCGACAATATTGCGGGAGGGGGCGGGCGGGGGTGGAGGAGCGGCTTCATTTCCTTGACGGCGGCGGCGAGATGGCCGACGCGATCCGGACTCACGACTGGGAGCGGACCCCGCTGGGGCCATTGCGAAGCTGGCCCTCGGCCCTGAAGATCGCGCTGTCGATGGCGCTCAATTCCAAATTCCCCAAATGCATCGCCTGGGGGCCGGAACTGGTCAGCTTCCACAACGATGCGTTCCGCCCGATCCTCGGCAACAAGAAGAACGCGCTCGGCCGGCCATTTCCGCAGATCTGGCGCGAGGTATGGCCCACGGTCCGGCCGATCATGTTCCGCGCATTGCAGGGCGAGGCGACATTCGTCGAGGACATGCCGCTGCTGGTCAATCGCTACGGATTTCCCGAGAAGTGCAATTTCACCTTCTGCTACAGCCCGATCCGCGACGAATCCGGCGTGGTGCGCGGGGTTCTCGACACGGTGGTCGAGACCACGGACACGGTAGCGACCCAGGAGCGGCTCCGGCTCCTGAACGGCGAGCTCGGGCATCGCATCGTCAACACGCTCGCCGTGGTCTCGGCGATCATCAGCCAGACCCTGCATGCCCATGTCGCGCGCGGCGATCTAGCCGCCGAGTCGTTGCAGAAGCGCATCCGGGCGCTGGCCCAGGCCCAGGCGCTGCTGACCGGGCCCGGGCGGTCGGGCGCCAGCATCCGCCGCGTGGTCGAGCAGGCGCTGGCGCCGTTCCAGGGCGACCACCCGCGCTTCCGCATCTCGGGCCCCGACCTGCGACTGCCGGCGCGTCCGGCGCTGACACTGGCGCTGGCCCTGAACGAACTGGCCACCAATGCGCTGAAATACGGCGCGCTCTCGGTGCCGGAGGGCCGGGTCCGGCTGCACTGGTCGGCCGGCCGCCCCGGCAGCGACGAGATGTTCGTCATGACCTGGGAGGAATCCGGCGGCCCCGGCAGCCGCGAGCCCGGCGAGAGCGGCTTCGGCTCGATCATCATCGAACAGGCACTGGCGGCGGATTTCCGGGGCGACAGCCGCCTCCATTTCGAGCGCGCGGGGCTGCGCCATGTGCTGCGCACCCGGATGCGCAACCTCGACCCGCCCCATCCCCCGCCCGACTGAGCCCGGACCCGCCGGAACATTTTCCCCGCCCTGCGGTTGAGAAGCCATGGCCGTCACCGACGGCCGGCGCACAGCTGGATATGGAGGACGCAATGGCGAATCAGGACTGGCGGAACGACGATCGCGACCGGGAGCACGACCGGAACCGCTACGGACAGGGCCGCGACCAGGGTGGCTATTCACGTTCCGGCTATTCCGGCTCGGGCTATTACGGGCGCGGCCAGGACTACCGGCCGGGCTATCCGGGGGGCCCGGGCGGTTACTACACCGGCAGCGGCTACCGCGGCAGCAACTGGCGCAGCGACGATGACGACGACCGGCGCAACGACAGGTTCGCGGGCCGCTACGGCGGTTCGAGCTATGGCGGCGGCTACAGCGGCGGGCGCATGGTCCGGGACTATGACCGCGATTACGGCCGCGACTACCAGCGCTACGGCGACCGCGGCTGGATGGACCGGGCCGGCGACGAGGTCGCCTCGTGGTTCGGCGACGAGGATGCCGAGCGCCGCCGCGAGATGGACCGCCGCCGCGACGAGACGGAAGATTACGACGAGAACCGCTATTCCTCCTATCGCGACCGCAGCCGCTACGGAGACCGCTGGCGCTGGTAACGCCGGCGCCGGCCCGGCCATCCCTGCCCGGTCCGCATCGCGGGCCGGGCCATTGTCGTTTATCGTCGTTTATCCAGAGCAAAACCGTCGCTTCGTCAGATGTTTGAGCGGATTTCCACCATCGCCGGGCCGATCAGGGAGATTCACTTGCACTCGCCCCAGGGATGAACGACCCTACCTGCGGACCACCCGGGAGACGAGGCGCTGCCCTGCACGGAAAGCGCCGGCCGGAGGTGCCGGTGGTGGCCCGGACGACGGCGGCGTGACCGGATCTGCCGCCATCACACCAGGGGGGAGGGTAATCTTGCGCATCCTTGTCGTGGAAGACGACTTCTTCATCGCCAGCCAGCTCGCGAGCGAGATTCGCAGCTTCGGGGATGAGGTTGTCGGGCCGTTCGCGGAGGCCGGCGATACCTCGGAGCGGATCGGCCTGGCCGACGCGGCGATTCTGGACATCCAGCTGCGGTCGGGCACATCATTCGGCATCGCCGACCGGCTGCATCTCGCGCAGGTGCCGTTCCTGTTCCTCACCGCCGGCGGCACCCGGCCGATGCCCGAACGGTTCCGCGGCGCCGGGCTCTACCACAAGCCCGGCGATACCGACGAGCTGCTGAGCGACCTGCACGGCCGCCTCGCGCTGCAAGACCACGAGCCGGTGCCCGAGGCCCCCTCGCTCGAGAGCGTGGTGGCCGAGCTGCTGCTCCATGCGCGGCAGCGGATGCCCGATGCCGGCTCGGCCGAGCGGGTGGTCGAGGTGGCCCTGCGCGCCGCCATCGCCCGGGTCGAGCAGGGCCATGACACGCCGGACATGCGCCGGCTGCTGCTGCGGCTGGTCAATCTGGAATGCGGCACCCGGCCGCACAGCCACCTCCACTGACACCTCCACCGACGGCGGGCGGCCCTCAGGCCGCCTCGCCCATCGCCTCCTTGAGAAGGCCGCGCGCCCGGCTTACCCGGCTCTTGATCGTGCCGATGTCACAATCGAGAATGCGGGCGGCGTCGATATAGGATTCCCCCATGGAGCCGACCAGAATCAGCGCCTCGCGGTAATAGGGCGGCAATTGCTGCAGGACCTCGCCGACCTCGACGGCACGCATGTGCCATTCCTGGTCCGGCTCGACCGAAACCTGCAACGCGACGCAATCCGCGGCGCCGGTCCGCTCGCGGGCCGATTTGTGACAATTAGTGAAAAAGCGATTGCGCATGATCGTGAAGAGCCAGGCGCGCATGTTGGTCCCGCTCCGGTATTGGTCCGCATGTTCGATGGCCCGCAACAGCGTTTCCTGCACGAGATCATCGGCATCCGGCACCGACTTGCACAGGACGCGCGCATAGACGCGCAATGCGGGAATGTATTGAAGAACGTCATCCGACATGTTTCACCTTCCTTCGTCATATAAGGTTGGGGTCGGATCGCGCAGCGTCAATTGGCGCCCGGGGCGATATCCATTCGCGGGCCAGTTTCCGCCGGTCAGCCGGATTTCCCGGCAGATCGCCGCTCACCGGTCGCCGGCGCCTCGTCTCCGTCGCCCGACGCGGCCCGCGCGCGGGCGAGGGCGGCCTGGAGCTGCAGGGCCAGTTCGCGCAGGCGGGGGGGAATCTCCTCGCGCGCGACCTGCGGCATCCCGGGACCGGGACCGGGCGCGCGGGGGCGGCTGCGATTGATATTGTCGGACATCGGACTTTCCTCGGCCTGTATGTTGCGGCCCCCAACCCGCCAGCCGCGGGATTTGAGCCCGGGCCGGACCACAAATCCGGAACCGTTGCCCAAAGGACACGGTGACGGCCGGGAACTTTCGCCGGGGCCCGCGGTTCACAGGGCCCAGAGCAAGGAGGCTTCCATGGCCAAGGACACCGAACCATCCCGCAACCCGGGCGGGCCGGAGGACGAGTCGAAGGAGAAGGACTCGAAGGACGCAGCCCGTGACGACGACAAGACCGGCTCGGGCTCGGGCTCCGGCTCGGGCGGCGGGCAGGACGAGAATGACGGCTTCGCCATGCTGCGCAGGGACCACGAGGAGCTGCGCAGCCTGCTCGAGGACTGCCGCAAGGCCGGCGAGGGCGATGCCGCCCGGATGCTCGAGCGGGTGGCCGCGCAATGGGCCCGCCACAGCGCCGCCCACAGGGCGCTGCACGACTGCGCCGAGGATGCCGGCCTCTCGGAATTCGCGCCGCTGGCCGAGGCCGCGATCGAGACCGACCTGATCTCCTTCCTGCTGCGCTGCCCCGCCCATGACCTGCCGCGGGCGATGCAGCTCGGCACCCTGCGGGTGGCCGACCGGATGATCACCGCGGCGATCGAACGCGAGGAGAAGCCGCGCGCCGGCCTGCTTGCCAAGGTCAAGGCCGCGGGGGTCGAGGCCGATGATCTTGCCGAGGAGATCGAGGATTGCCTCGACGACCTGCCCGGCGGCCGCGGCGTGCGGCCGGAGCTGCATCACCTGAAGGCCGGGGACGAGGATCACCGTTTCGGCGGCCGTTCCGGGCGCGGGATGCGCGATCGCGACGACGACCGGCAGCGCCGCACCGGGCGCGGGCAGGACGATCCCTGGCGCGGCCGCCGCGACGAGGATCGCTTCTCGCGCGGGCGGATGTCCGGCGGCTGGCGCGGCGAGGACGAGGACCACTGGCGCGACAGCGGCGCCGGCCGGTGGCGCGAGGAGCCGCGCGGGCAACGGGACATGGATACCCGCCGCGAGGACTGGCGCGAGGACGACCGCTCTTTCCGGCGCGGCGGCCATCCGCAGGATGACGACCGCTGGTCGGGCGGCTGGTCGGGCGAGCGCGATCCGCGCCGCAGCTATGGCTACGGAGGCTACGGGCCGGGCCATGGCGGCGGCTGGCATGGCGGACCCGGAGAATCCGGCGCCCGCGACCGCCGCCGCGACACGGACGACGACCGCTGGTCCCGCGACCGCCCGCGCTGGCGCGACGAGGACGAGCGCGGCGGCCGGCGCTGACCGGACGGCCGGACGGCATGGCAGGGGGCCCCGGGGCCCCCTGTCCCATGCCCGGCGCGGGCCCGTCTCACCCCGCTTCACATTCCCGGGAACAAATCCGCCGCCGGCCGGTTGTTCCCCTGCTGCGGCGGTGCGCGGCGGGCCGGTTCGTGCCCCCCGCGGCTGGTGTGGATGAATCGTGAAGAGGTGAACAGCATGAACAGCATCATTTACCTGGTCGGCCTCGTGGTCGTGGTCCTGGCCATCCTGTCCTTTCTGGGCATCCGGTAAGGGGAGGAGAAAATGGAACGCAACGACACCCTGACCGCCGCCGCCGCGCCACGGCGCGAACTTTCGGGCGGCTATCTGGACTGGACCGCGATCCTCGGCGGCGCGGTGGTCGCGGCCGCGATCGCCGGGCTGCTGATGGCTTTCGGCACCGCGCTCGGCCTCGCCTCGATCTCGGTCGAGCCGGGGGGCGCCTCGTTCAGCCTCTGGGCGCTGATCACCGCGATCTTCATGGCGGTGTCGCTGGCGCTCAGCTATCTGGCCGGCGGCTATGTCGCCGGGCGCATGCGGCGCCGGGTCGACGAGGCCAGCGGCGACGAGGTCGCCACCCGCGACGGGCTCAATGGCCTGGTGGTCTGGGCGCTGGGGGTGCTCTTCACGGCGGTGATGGCGGCCGGTGCGGTCGGGCATCTGACCTCGGCCGCGGGTTCGGTCGCGGGTAGCGCGATCGAGGGCGCCGGCGCGGCGGTGGGCGGGGCGGCGCAGGGCGTGGCCGAAGGCGTGAGCGGCGAGGCCGGCGAGGGAATGCTCGGCTATCTCAACACCATGCTGATGCGCCCGACCCTGAGCGGCACGACACCGGCAGCCACCCCGGGCACCCCCGGGACTCCCGCCGCGGGCGAGGGCGACCTTGCCGCCCAGACCGCAGCGATCCTTGGCAACGTGCTGCGCACCGGCGAGATCCCGGAGAGCGATCGCGCCTTCCTGATCTCGGCCGTCGCCGCGCGCAGCGGCCTTGACAGCGACGAGGTCGAGGCCCGCGTGAACGAGGCCGTGAGCGCGGTGCAGGATGCCCGCACCGAGGCCATCGAGACCGCGCGCAATGTGGCCGAGACCGCGCGGATCAGCGCGGTGCTGACCGCGTTCCTGCTCACGGCCTCGGCGCTCATCGCCGCGGCGGCCGCGGTCGGCGGCGCGGTCCGGGGCGGCCGGCATCGCGACGAGGGCCGGCTGTTCGGCGGGCTGGCCTTCAGGCTCTGACCCGGCCCCGGGCACCTGAATCTGCCAAGGGGGGGCGGCGCATGATGCGTCGCCCCCGCTGTATCCGGCAGATCGGCAGCATTACTCCCGATGCTCGGGCAGGCCCTTGCGCGGGGTGGCGGCGAGCTCCTCGAGCTCGGTCTCGCTCATCGATTCATACATGTCGCGCGAGGCACCGCGCAGCTCGCTCACCGGGGTCTCGCCGCGCTTGGCGGCAAGGGCCGCGCCGGCGGCCTTCTGCTGGGCTTTCGAGGTGGCAGGCATGTCGGACTCCTTTCCGGCCCGGCTCCGTCCGGGCCCGGGGCGACAACCCGCCGCCAGCGGAATCGTTCCGGTCGGGCCGGTTGTCGCCCCGGGGCCGGGCGGTTGCGGGAACCTTTCCCCCGCCCCGCGGTTGATGGCCCGTAATCCGACCGAAAGGAGTGGACCATGAACTACCTGCTTGCCACCACCGCACTGGTCGCGGCCTTTGCAATGGGCCCGGCCCTCGCGCAGGACGACGCGACGCCCGCGCCCATCGACACCCAGAACACCCTGCCGCCGACCATCAGCCCGCCCGAGGGCTATGTCGAGGCCGACATGGTGCTCACCAGCGACAATCTCGAGGGCGCGGCGGTCTATGACGCCAACGACACCAATATAGGCACCGTCCACGGGGTCGTGTTCGCCAATGGGTCGGCGGCGCTGGATGACAGCTTCGATGACCTCAGCCACGATTCCGCCGCGCAGAACGCCAACGATCTGGGCGTGAACGTGGAGGACGTGACCGGTCAGGGCCATGCCGACCAGAACGCCACCGACCAGAACACGGCTGACCAGGACATGGGCGACCAGAACGGGGTCGACCAGAACGCCGCCGGACAGGGCGCCGTGGATCAGGGCGTCACCGATCAGGACCTGACCACCCAGGGCGGCAGCGATGCCGGCCTTGCCGACCAGAACGCGACCGAGCCGGGCGGCGCCGGGCTTGATACCGATATCGACAACTCGATGCCCGCCGATGACGGCATGGCGCCCGATACCGCCGGCGACCAGCCCGACATCACCGCCACCGACGACACCGCGACGCCCTCGATGAACGATGGCACCACCGACGGCGACGGCATGAGCGATATGGCCGATACCGGCATCGATGGCACCGACACGACGACCGCGGATGCGATCCCGGATGCCCCGGCGCGGGACGATTCGGGGACCATGGACGCGACCCGCGTGACCCATGCGATCATTGATGTCGGCGGCTTCCTCGGCATCGGTGTGCATCAGGTGGCGGTGCCGCTCGAGGATCTGCGGATCTATGCGAACGAGAACCAGGACATCCGCGTCTATCTGCCCTGGACCCGCGAGCAGCTCGAGGCGATGCCCGAGTTCGACGAGACCATGCTCGCTCCGGTGACGGACTGAGCCCGGCCTGCCCCGGGTAACCCCGGTCCCCGGGGCCGACGACGGCAGACCTTCCCTCCCTGAGGTCATGCCGGCAGGCGCTGCTCCGAGAAATCGGAGCAGCGTTTGCGTGGGGAAGGGGGTTCAGGGCTGGTCCGGCACCGGCTCGACCGGCGGGGCCGGTTCGGCCGGGGTATCGCCCGCGGGGCCCAGAAGCTCGCCGCCGTTGTCCTCGAAGGTGGACTGGCCGGGCATCTCGGGGTCGTCGGTCTCGTAGGCCACCCACCAGAAGAAGCCGGCAAGGACGAGGATCACGAGCACGACGACCCCGTAGATCGGGGTCCGGTGCTGGCGCACCTGCTTTTCGGGGTCGGTCTGTGGCGCTGACATGGGGCACCTCCGTTCTGCAGCGTGATGGTCTGACCCAACCCGCGAGCGCCGGTTCTGTTCCCGGCGCCCGCACCCGCGGAGAGCCGCACCGGCGGGGAACATCGGCGCCCACCCGGGGTTTGCGGCTCCGGCATCTGCGGGAGGATCGAATGGACGCAGCGGACGAACGGCGGGATGACGACGAGGCCGCGGCCGCGGCCCTTCATGCGCGGCTGGTCCGGCTGCTCGGGGAGGACGCCACGGGGGGGGCGCCGCTCTCGCTCGCCGGGGCGGACCCGCAGGCGGTCCTCGCGGCGCTGGCCCGGCTCGACGATACCCAGATCCGCACGGTCTTCACCCGGCTCGATCCCGACAGCTGCGCGCGGCTGGTCGCCAGCCTGCCGCCCGAGGAGGGGGCCGAGGCGGTCGGCGCCTGGGACGCGCGCCGGATCGGCGCGGTGATCGCCACCATGGCGCCGCGCGATGCCGCCGGGGTGGTGGCCGATGTGGCGCCGCAGTTGCTGGCGCAGATCGTCCGCGACCATCCGCTCGCCGCCGAGGTGGCGCGCGACGCCCGCAACCGCCGCAGCTTTCCGCCGGGGACCGCCGGGCGCCTCATGACCACCGATTTCGTGCGGCTCGAGCCCGGCCTGACCGTGGCCGAGGCGATCGGCCGGATGCGCCGCACCGATCCCGCCCGCGACATGCCCAACAACCTCTATGTGGTCGAGGCCGCCGGCGGCGGCGAGCGCCTGCTCGGCGCGGTCTCGCTGCGCGACCTGGTGATGAGCGCCCCGGAGCGCCCGGTGGCCGAGGTGATGGCGACCGAACTCGCCACCCTGCCGCCGGAGGCGAGCGACGAGGCCGCGGCCGGGCTCCTGTCGGAATTCGGCCTGCTGGCGCTGCCGGTGGTCGATGCCGGGGGCCATCTGCTCGGGATCATTCCCGCCGAGGATGCGATCCGGGTGGTGGCCGCGCGGCTGCGGCGGCTCTATGTCCGCTCGGTCGGCGGCGATGCCGAGGCGATGGCGCGCATGACCCCGCTCGAGGCGGCCCGCAGCCGCACGCCCTGGCTGCTGGGGACGATGGCGCTCGAGCTCGGCGCCGGGCTGGTGATCGCGCAGTTCGACGCGGTGCTGGAGCGGGTGATCCTGCTCGCCTCGTTCATGCCGGTGATCTCGGCGGTGTCCGGCAATGTCGGGCTGCAGGCGGCGGCGATCACGGTCCGGGCGCTGGACACCGGCCGCCTGCCCGGCCGCCGCCACGCCCTCGCCCGCGAGGCCCGGACCTCGCTGCTGATGGCGCTGGTCTGCGGGCTGGTGCTGGGGGCGATCGCGGCGCTGTGGTCGCGGCATGCGATGCTCGCGCTGGTGATCGGGGTGGCGATGGCGGTGTCGATGCTCACCGCCGGGCTCATGGGCACCGCGATCCCGATCCTCTCGAAACGCCTCGGCTTCGACCCCGCCACCACCGCCGGCCCGTTCGAGACCGCCTTCCAGGACGTGATCGGCTTTGCGGTGTTTCTCGGCCTCGCGACGCTGATGGTGGAGCACATCACATGAGGCGCGATCGCCATTGCGAGGCGGCCCCGGCCCGGACGCGCACCGCTTGCCTCCGGGCCCGCCACCAGTCCCGCACCGCGTCCGCATCCGGCTCGAGCCGGAGCGCATCGGGGGCGAAGGCGGCCCAGGCCTCGGCATGCTTGTCCGAGACCGTGGTCAGCAGCGGGGTGCCGGCGGCGATCACGGCGGCGAAGGCGGGGCGGAGGCCGGCGCCGGCGGCCTCGGTCTTGCCGAACTTGCTCAGGACCACGAGATCGGCGCCGGCGATCCCGGGCAGCAGTTGCGCGCAGGCCGCGTCGAGCCCGGCGGGATCGAGATGGCAGATGCTGCCCCCGGGTGCGGCATCCAGCTCGATCGAGAACCGGCGCCCGGTGGCGATGTCGTGCAGGAAGGCGGCGCTGCATTCGCCGGCGGTATGGCGGTTCTCGGCCAGCAGGCCCGCGACCCGCACCCCGGCCGCGCGCCAGTCGCGGACCGCCGCCGCAAGGAGTTCCTGCGAATCCCGCCCCTCGCGGTTGGCGATGGCGGCTATGGCACGGGGCCCGGGCATGGTCCGGGAATATCACGAAACCGGCGCCGATCAAGGACGGAACGCCCCGGCCATCTCCCCGGCCGGCCGCGTGGACATTTCCGGGGCAGTCCGGGAAAATGGCGGGGGCATCGGAGAGGCAGGGAATGGACGGTATCTTTCGCACGATGATCGCGGTGCCGGAGCTTGCCGCGCGGCTGGGGCAGGTCGTCCTTGTCGACATGCGGCACCAGCTTTCGGACCCGGGCTGGGGTGCGGCGCAATATGGACAGGGCCACCTGCCCGGCGCGGTGTTCATCCATCTCGACCGCGACCTCTCGGCCGTGCCGGACGTGGGCAACGGCCGCCACCCGCTGCCCGGGCGGGCCGGATTCGCCGCGCGGGCGCGGGGCTGGGGGATCGACGGGCGGCGGCAGGTGGTGATCTACGATCAGGACAGCGGCGCCTTCGCGGCGCGGCTGTGGTGGATGCTGAACCGGTGGCTGGGGCTCGACTGCGCGGCGGTGCTGGACGGCGGCCATGCGGCCTGGCTGGCCGCGGGGCTGCCGCTCGAGAGCACCCCCGTGACCCCGGCCCCCGCCGCCGACACGATCGCGCTGCCGGCCGGGGACGGCGGCCTCGTGACCATGGCGGCGCTGCGTGCCGGGCTCGGGCAGCCGGAGCTCATGCTGGTCGATGCGCGCGGCGCCGCCCGCTATCGCGGCGAGACCGAGCCGCTCGACCCGGTGGCCGGCCATATCCCCGGGGCGCTGAACCGGCCGTTCACCGACAATCTGGGCCCCGACGGCCGGATGAAGCCGCCCGGGGAACTGCGGCGCGAATGGCTCGGGCTGATCGGCAGCCATGCGCCGGAGCAGGTCGTGCATCACTGCGGCTCGGGCGTCACCGCCTGTCACAACCTGCTGGCGATGGAACATGCGGGGCTCGGCGGCGGGCGGCTCTATGCCGGGTCGTGGAGCGAATGGTGCTGCCATCCCGGCAATCCGGTGGTGCGCGGCCCGGCGCGGGACTGAGCCGCCAAGGCCGCCGGGGGGCGGGGTTCCGCCATCTGCATGGCGCGGCGGAACCCCCGGGCCGGCGGGCCGGCCCGTTCAGTGCAGCGCGCCGCGGATCGCCGCCAGCGAGACATCGAGCAGCAGCCCCTCGGCCCCGGCCCGGCTGCCGGCGAGATTGGCGATCTCGACACAGCCGCCCGGCGGCGCATAGGCGGGATCGACCGCCACCCGCAGCCGGGTCAGCATCCCGCCCTCGACATAGGCGCCGGCCACCGCGCCGATCATCTGGCTGGCTGCGGTCAGCACCGGCACCCCGATCAGGAGATCGTAATTGCCGGCCGGCGCGCAGGACA
>Ga0172382_10003471_pt1 | contig 24970 bp, 18 predicted proteins | sample Leawel138RmetaG_FD_122245 | JGI IMG/M metagenome (GOLD analysis project Ga0172382, IMG submission 122245) | Leachate microbial communities from a municipal landfill in Southern Ontario, Canada - Leachate well 138R metaG | ecosystem: Engineered > Solid waste > Landfill > Unclassified | place...
GGGCGCGGTGCAGGGCGTCGAGCAGGTCCACCCGCGTGCCCGGCCGCAACCCGGGGTAGAGCGCGGCGGTCATGTGCAGGGCGGCGGCCAGCTCCCCGGCCTGGATGAAGCGGTTGGGCAGGGCCAGCCGCTGGCCCAGGGCCCGGGCCAGGGGCGCGCCCAGGCGGTCGTGCCCGTGGTGGCGGGGGTGGCTGTCCCGGGGGGTGGCGGTTTTGCCCAGGTCGTGGGTCAGTGCCATCCAGCAGGGCAGCTCGTCGCCCGCCAGGCGGTCCATGACCTGGGCGGTGTGCTCCAGGGCGCTTTCGTCGTGCCAGGGGGGCGGCCCGGCGGGAACGGCGCCGGCCGCGGACAGCTCGGCCAGCCAGGGCGCCAAGGCGTCGGCCCGGGCCAGCAGGCGCAGCAGCCGCCCCGGCGCCGGGCCGCGCAGGGCCTTGCGCACCTCGGCGCCCACGCGCTCGGGGGGCAGGGCGGCGAAGCCCGGCCCGGCGGCGGCCCGGCGCATGGCCGGCACCAGCTCCGGGTGGGCCTCGAAGTCGGGCAACTGCGCCAGGAAGCGCGCCGCGCGCAGCACGCGCAGGGGGTCGGCGTCCAGGGCGGCGGGCCCGGCGGGGCGCAGCAGGCGCGCGTCCAGGTCTTCCAGGGCTCCGGGCAGGCCCACGACCAGCTCGCGGACCCGGGCCGGGCCCGGTTCGGCCGGGTAGTCGGGCAGGGGCAGGGCCAGGGCGTTGACGGTGAAGTCGCGCGCCAGGAGGTCCGCCCCCAGGTCGGCCAGCAGGTCGCAGCCCTGGGCGCCGCCGCAGCAGGGCGCGCGCCCCGATTCGCGCGGGAAGGCGAACTCCACCCCGTCCACCAGGAAGACGGGGAACGTCTTGCCCACCTGGTACGCCTTGGGAAACCGGCGCTGGAATTGGGCCGTTGTCGCCCCGAGGACGAGATAGTCCCTGTCGTTCGGCTCGCGGCCAAGGAGCATGTCGCGGACTGCGCCGCCAACCAGACAGATGAGCATATCCGCCTGGATAGCAGGGTCGCGGACCTTTGCCAACCGCCCCGCCTGGCCCCGCGCGGCCGTCGCCTGTCGTGCCCGGCCGCACGGGCGCCGCCGCCCGTGGCCCCTTGCGCCGCCCCGTCCCGCCTGGCCCCGCCGCCCTTGCAGCCGTCGGCCCCGGGCGCCGCCTTTGCACCTGGCCGCGCGCGAGGGCGCGCCCGGCCAAGGCCGGGCGAAGGCTTGGGCCGGACCTTGCGCTATTGACCGCGCGCGAGGGCGCGCGTACAACCCGCCCATGCGCGCGCCAGCGGGAGTGAGCCTCCTCGGGCCGGGCCTGGACGGCCTGGCCGCCCCCCTGAGTCCCGATGATCTTTGCGCCGTCCACCCCCTGTGGGCGGCGGACGTTGGCGCATACGGCCCCTGGGCCCGCGACGGGCAGGGCCTGTACCGGGCCGCCGGGGCCCCGGACGGGCCCGCGCTGTGCGTGTGCGGCCCGTGCGCCTCGGCCCTGGACGTGGGCTGGGCCCTGGTCCGGGAGCAGGGGCTGCCCGAGTGGGGCGCCGTGCTGGCCACGGCCCAGAGCGCCGGGCGCGGGCAGCTGCGCCGGGCCTGGAGCAGCCGCCCGGGCGATCTGCTGGCCGCGTGGCGCTGGCCCCTGCCGCCCGGCCCCTGGGCGCCTTTGCTGCCGCTCCTGGCGGGGGCGGTGGTCTGCGAGGAACTGGCCGCCCGGGGGGTGCCCGCCCGCGTCAAATGGCCCAACGATCTGCTGGTGGCCGGGCGCAAGGTCGGCGGCATCCTGGTGGAAGAGCGCGGCGGGGCGGTCCTGGCGGGCCTGGGGCTGAACATCGGCGGCGCCCCGGCCGACGAAGAACTGCGCGATCCGTCCGTGCCCCGGGCCGGGCGCCTGGAGGCCGGAACGACGATCAAATCGGTGATCGGCCTGTGGCGGACCCTTGTGAACCGGGCCGAAAACTGGTACATCTCGCATGTTTCCGGCGGCAGTCCTGCACAATTTCTGGAAAGTCTCAGCCTCCGCCTGGCCTGGGTGGGCCGGGAGGTGAGGGTTTGCGGAGCGCAAGGTGAGTTCGTGGCCCGGTTGCTCGGCCTGGCCCCCGACGGGGGGCTCGTCATCGAGCGGGATGGCCGCAGGCTGACCCTGCACTCCGGGAGCGTCCTTCCGTCTTGATTCGCGGGGCGGGCCGGCATGCACGGATGGTTAGGATCATCAGCCCAAAGGGAGTGTGTGGAGTTGTCTGAGCAGCAGAGGCGTCCGAAGCCTTTCAAGGAAGTGCTGACGGAGCTTTCCGGCAAGAAGATCCTGGTTGCCAACCGCGGCATCCCCGGGCGGCGCATCGCCCGGACCATCCGCGAAATGGGCGGCGCCGTGGCCATCATGACCGCCACGGACGTGGACAAAACCTCCCCGGTGCTCTCCGGCGTGCAGGAGCTGATGCTCCTGGGAGACAACCCCCGGGCCTACCTGGACATCGACCGCATCATCAGCAAGGCCAAGGCCCGGGGCATCGTGGCCATCCACCCCGGCTGGGGCTTCGCCGCCGAGGACGAGTCCTTCCCCGAGAAGTGCAAGCGCGAGGGCATCCTCTTCCTGGGGCCCGAGGCCGAGGCCATGCGCCTTCTGGGCAACAAGGTCGAGGTGCGCCGCCTGGCCAAGTCCCTGGACGTGCCGGTGGTGCCCGGCTCCGAGGGCGCGGTGAGCATCCCCGAGGCCCGGCGCATCGCCGAGGAGATCGGCTACCCCATCATGCTCAAGGCCGAAGGCGGCGGCGGCGGCCGGGGCATCTACGAGGTCTTCCGGCCCGACCAGCTCGAAGACGCGTTCTCCAAGGCCTCGGCGATGGCCCAGGCATCCTTCGGCAACCCGCGCCTGTTCGTGGAGCGCCTGCTGACCAGCGTGCGGCACATCGAGATCCAGGTGGTGGCCGACCGCTTCGGCAACGCCTTCGCCTTCGACGAACGCGACTGCACCGTGCAGCGCAACCACCAGAAGCTCGTGGAGATCACGCCCTCGCCCTGGGCGGGCATGACCCCCGAGCTGCGCGAGCGGCTCAAGGAATACGCCATCCGGCTGGTCAAGGCCGTGAACTATTTCTCCCTGGCCACCGTGGAGTTCCTGGTGGACCAGAGCGGCACGCCGTACCTCATCGAGGTCAACACGCGCCTGCAGGTGGAGCACGGCATCACCGAGATCCGCTACGGCGTGGACCTCGTGGAGGAGCAGATCGCCGTGGCCTTCGGGGCCAAGCTGCGCCTGAACAAGCGCGACACCAAGCCCCTTAGCCACGCCATCCAGGTGCGCATCAACTGCGAGGACCCGCAGAAGAACTTCGCGCCCAACTCCGGGGTCATCACGCGCTACGTTTCCCCCGGCGGCCCCGGCATCCGCCTGGACTCCTGCATCACCGCCGGGTACGAGTTCCCCTCGCAGTACGACTCGGCGGCCTCCCTGCTGGTGGCCTACGGGTCCTCGTGGAAAAAGGCCCTGCGCGTCATGGACCGCGCCCTGCGCGAGTACCATATCGGCGGCGTGAAGACGACCATCCCCTTCCACCGCCAGATCGTGCATCACCAGGCCTTCCGCGACGCCGAGTTCGACACCAATTTCGTGTCCCGGCATCCGGAACTGATGGACTATGTGGACCGGGAGCACGAGGCCCTGCGCCTGTCGCGGCTGGTGGCCGAAATCTCGGCCAAGGGCTATAACCCCTATGTCCAGCTCGGCGAATACCGCGGCCGGTGCGACAAGCGCATGGGGCGGCTGGACGCGGTGCTGCCGCGCATCTATCCCAAGGCGTACAAGTATCCCTACCCGCGCGGCGACCGCCAGGCCACCCTGGACTATGTGCGCGACGCCGGGATCGTCCACTTCACCGACACCACCACCCGCGACATCACCCAGTCCAACAGCGGCAACCGCTTCCGCTGGGCCGAGGACAAGCTCGTCGCCCCGTACCTGGACAACTGCGGGTTCTTTTCCCTGGAGAACGGCGGCGGCGCCCACTTCCATGTGGCCATGCTGGCCAACATGACCTACCCGTTCACCGAGGCCGCCAACTGGAACGAGTTCGCCCCCAAGACCCTGAAGCAGATCCTCATCCGGTCCACCAACGTGCTGGGCTACAAGCCCCAGCCCTCGAACCTGATGCGCAAGACCGGCGAGATGATCGGCGAGCATTACGATGTCATCCGCTGTTTCGACTTCCTGAACCATGTCGAGAACATGCGGCCCTTCGCCGAGGTGGCCCTGGCCAGCCGCCGCAACATCTTCGAGCCGGCCATCTCCCTGTCCTGGGCCAAGGGCTTCACCGTCCAGCACTACCTGGACGTGACCGAGGCCATCGTGACCCTGGTGCGCCAGGTGGCCGGGGTCAGCGCCAAGAAGGCCCAGCGCCTGTTCATCCTCGGCCTGAAGGACATGGCCGGGGTCTGCCCGCCGCATTTCATGCGCGAGCTGGTGGGCGCCCTGCGCCGCAAGTACCCCGACCTCGTGCTGCACTACCACCGCCATTACACCGACGGGCTGTTCGTGCCCGCCGTGGCCGAGGCGGCCAAGGCCGGGGCGCACATCGTGGACACGGCCATCGGCGCCAGCGTGCGCTGGTACGGCCAGGGCGAGGTGCTCTCCACCGCGGCCTACATGGAGCAGGAGCTCGGGCTCAAGACCGGCCTGAACAAGGAGATGATCCGCACCTGCAACTTCGTGCTCAAGCAGATCATGCCCTATTACGACCGCTACACGGCGCCGTATTTCCAGGGCGTGGACTACGACGTGGTCGACCACGGCATGCCCGGCGGGGCGACCTCGTCCTCCCAGGAAGGGGCCATGAAGCAGGGCTACATCCACCTGCTGCCCTACATGCTCAAGTTCCTGGCCGGGACGCGCCAGATCGTGCGCTACCACGACGTGACCCCCGGCTCGCAGATCACCTGGAACACGGCCTTCCTGGCCGTCACCGGGGCCTACAAGCGCGGCGGCGAGCGCGCCGTGCGCGACCTGCTCGACGTTCTGGACTATGTGGTGTCCACCCCCGAGCGCGACATGTCCGACAACATGCGCCGCGAGCGGCTGAGCATCTATTGCGACGCCAACGACGCCTTCCGGGGCCTGCTGCTCGGCCAGTACGGCCGCCTGCCCCTGGGCTGGCCGCCGGACTGGGTCTACGAGAGCGCCTTTGGCCGCGACTACCGCAAGGCCCTGGCCTCGCGCACCGAGGGTTCGCCCCTGGGCACCCTGCACGAGACGGACATGGACGCCGAGTTGGAGGCCCTGCACGGGCACATCAAGCGCGAGCCCTCGGACGAGGAGTTCGTCATGTACCTGAACCACCCCGGCGACGCCCTGAAGACCATCCAGTTCCAGCAGAAGTTCGGCGACCCGAACAACCTGCCCCTGGACGTGTGGTTCGAGGGCCTGGAGCCCGGCACGGAGCTGACCTTCCAGGATTCCCGGCGCAAGCCGCATATGATGACCATCCTGGACATCTCCGAGCCCGACGAGCGCGGCATGAGCATCGTGCGCTATGTGCTCGACGCCGAGACCCTCTCGGAGCAGGTCAAGGTCGCCCAGGCCACGGGCGTTGCCAAGTCCACGGTGGAAATGGCCAACCCCGACGACCCGAACCAGGTGGGTTCGCCCTCTAACGGCGACCTCTGGATCATGTACGTTTCCCCCGGGGATGTGGTAAAGGCCGGGGAGGAGCTGTTCAACATCTCGATCATGAAGCAGGAAAAGGCCGTGCTCGCCCCGGTGGAGGGCGTGGTGCGGCGGGTGGTCAAGTCCGCCAACTACAAGGACGACAAGAAGATGGTCCCTGTGGTGGAAGGCGAGCTGCTGGTGGAGCTTGGGCCCATTCCAAGGACCTGCCCCACCTGCAGGAGCCACGTCATCGACGAGCGATTCAAGTTCTGCACCGAGTGCGGGCAGAAGCTGTAGCATAAGGCAAGCGCGCCGGGCGGCCCCAACCCTCCCGGCGCGCGCATCCGTGCGAAGCGCGACGGGCCGCGATCCGGAAACCGGCGGCCCCAACGAGCATTTCCGTACCATGCCGTAAGGAGGAGAGCATGGCCAAAGCCAAGAAAGCCGAGCAGGGGAAGAGCGGCGAGACCGCGGCCAACCTGGCCGCGACCCCCGGGGCCCAGCCCGGGACCCAGCCCGGCCCCCAGGCCGGAACCCTGGACGTTGCCGCCCTGCACAAGCAGATCGTGCTGACCGGGGCCGAAATCACGGCCATCGGCGAGGAGTCCGAGATCCTGGTCGGCGGGAAGAACTACAACACCGCCATCATCAGCCAGGTGCAGGGCATCCGCGCCCCGCAGTTCCGGGCCATATCCTCCATCGCCTTCCACAAGCTGCTCGACGAGACCAAGGTCAACGCCGCCCTGGTCCGCTCCACCGTGGACGCGGAGTACAACCGCGTGGACTGGAGCGACGAGGAAGTCAACAGAGACACGGACTTCCTGCAGAAGTTCGTGCGCAAGATCGCGCGCGTCGTCCGCGAGGGCGCCGCGGAGGGGCCGCTGGTGCGCCTGCGCACCTTCGTCAACAACGTGGTCGACGGTTTCGCCACCTCTCCCGAGGGCATCGACCAGTTGCGCAAGCGCTCGGTGCTCGTGCAGTCGGCCATCCTCTCCGTTGAGCTGCCGGCCGAGGTCGACCAGGCCGTGCGCGCCGCCTACCTGGGCATCTGCAAGGAGGCCGGGCTGGAAGATGTTCCTGTGGCCGTGCGCTCCTCCGCCGCCGGAGAAGACAGCCGCAAGAAGGCCTTCGCCGGGCTTCAGGACACCTACCTGAACATCGTTGGCGAGAACATGTGCGTCGAGGCCTACCACTGGGACTGCGCCTCGGCCTACAACCTGCGCTCCATGACCTACCGCCGCGAGGCCATCCTCGACGCCATCGCCCGCGCCGAGCGCACCGGCGACGACGAGTACGCCGCCCAGGCCAAGAAGGAATGGGCCATCGAGAACACCTCGCTGTCGGTGTGCATCATGCGCATGATCAACCCGGTGATCTCGGGCACGGCGTTCTCCGCCGACACCGCCACCGGCTGCCGCGGCACGGACAAGAAGGAGCTGGTCTCCATCGACGCCAGCTACGGCCTGGGCGAGGCCGTGGTCGGCGGCATGGTCACCCCCGACAAGTTCTACGTCTTCGAGCGCGAGGACGGCGCCGAGGTCGTCATCCGCTTCATGGGCTTCAAGGACAAGAAGATCGTCTACGACCCCGAGGGCGGCACCAAGGTCGTCAAGGTCGGCGAGCTGGAAGCCTATCAGTGGGCCCTGTCCCTGGCCCAGGCCGAGGAGGTCGCCCGCGGCGTGCGCGGCATCTCCAGGGCCTACGGCGGCATGATCATGGACACCGAGTTCTGCATCGACAGTTCCGACCGGCTCTGGTTCGTCCAGGCCCGGCCCGAAACGCGCTGGAACGAGGAGTTCGAACAGCACCCCAACACCATCTTCATGCGCCGCCTGGAGGTGGACCCCAAGGCCCTGGCCCGGGCCGAGGTGGTCATCGAGGGCAACGGCGCCTCGCGCGGGGCGGGGCAGGGCACGGTGCGCTTCCTGCGCTCGGCCCTGGAGCTGAACAAGATCAACAAGGGCGACGTGCTCGCCGCCGAGCGCACCGACCCGGACATGGTCCCCGGCATGCGCATCGCCTCGGCCATCCTGGCCGACGTGGGCGGCGACACCTCCCACGCGGCCATCACCTCGCGCGAGCTGGGCATCCCGGCGGTCATCGGCATCCAGCGCGCCGAGGTCCTGCGCAGCCTGGACGGCCAGGAAGTCACCGTGGACGGCTCGCGCGGCAAGGTCTATCGCGGCTGCCTGCCGCTCATGGAGGTCGGCGGCGAGATCGACACCGCCGCGCTGCCCGCCACGCGGACCAAGGTCGGCCTGATCCTGGCCGACGTGGGCCAGGCCCTGTTCCTCTCGCGCCTGCGCCAGGTGCCGGACTTCGAGGTCGGGCTGCTGCGCGCCGAGTTCATGCTCGGCAACATCGCCGTGCATCCCCTGGCCCTCGAAGCCTACGACAACCGCAAGCTGGAGGTGCTGGTCAACCGCAAGCTCCGCCAGCTCGACACCGAGCTGACCAAGATCCTGCGCGAGCAGCTGGCCACCGGCGTGCAGACCCTGGACCTCAAGCTGCGCGATTATGTGGGCGTGGTCAGCGGCCTGGGCCCGGAGATCGCCCGGCTGGCCGACCGCGAGGGCTCCCGCGGCGGCACCGAGGAGGTGCTGGCCATCCACCGCCGCCTGCGCGAGCTGGACAAGAAGCTCGATGTCCACCTGGAGCTGGCCACCCAGCGCATGGAGGTGCTCAAGACCTCCGAGGATCTGGAGGCCCATGTGGCCGTCATCATGGGCTACACCGAGCTGCTGGAGGCCCCGGGCAACGACCCCGAGGTCGACCGCCGCCGCCAGGACGCCCTGGAGGCCGTGCAGGCCCACTGCGCCAAGATTCAGGACGAGCCCATGGTCCAGGATGTGCTGGAGCGCATCGGCCGCCTGCGGGCCGAGGTCGCGCGGCAGGTGGGCCTGGAAAAGGAGATCGAGGACGTGCGCACCCTGCCCGGGAAGATCCGCGACCTGATCCGGTCGCGCGGCTTCCGCAACGGCAAGGAGCACTACGTCCAGACCCTGGCCCAGAGCCTGGCCCTGTTCGCCATGGCCTTCCACGGGCGCGACATCATCTACCGCACCACAGACTACAAATCCAACGAATACCGCAACCTGCTGGGTGGCAGCCTCTTCGAGGCATTCGAAGACAACCCCATGATCGGCTACCGCGGCGTGTCGCGCAATCTCCACGACTGGGAGATCGAGGCCTTCAAGCTGGCGCGCGGCGTGTTCGGCGGCAAGAACCTCCAGATGATGCTGCCCTTCGTGCGCACCCTGGAGGAGGCCCGCAGCATGAAGCGCTACCTGGAGCAGGTACACAAGCTGCGCAGCGGCAAGGACGGCCTGAAGCTCATCCTCATGAGCGAGATCCCGGCCAACGCCATCCTGGCCAAGCAGTTCCTCCAGGAGTTCGACGGCTTCTCCATCGGCTCCAACGACATGACCCAGATGGTGCTGGCCACCGACCGCGACAACGCCCGGCTCCAGCACATCTACGACGAGGAGGACCCGGCGGTGGTCTGGGCCATCCTGGTGACCATCTTCAGCGGGCAGAAGTACGGCAAGAAGGTCGGCTTCTGCGGCCAGGGCGTGTCCAACAGCGTGATCATCCGCGGGCTGGTGGCCATCGCGGGCATCGTCTCGGCCTCGGTGGTGCCCGACACCTACCACCAGACCAAGCTGGACATGGCCGCCGTGGAGGCGCTGAACATCCCCACCGCGCGCCTGGGCGCCTGGATCCGCGAGCAGCACCTCAACCGGCTGGTCAAGCTCATCGAGGAGCAGAAGTACGGGCATATCCTCAAGAAGTACAAGACTTCCGCCGACTTCATGGAGTGGTACGAGGGCGAGCTGGCGCGCTTCGCCGAGCAGCTGCGCGACAACCTCGACGCCGACAAGGAGGAGTTCTATCGCCAGGAGATGGGACGCTTCCGGGCCCTGTTCCACAAGCCGGTGATTTATGCCGACTGGGACTGGGAGTCCACGGTGTCCGACGCCCTGCACCAGGCCGGATTCAAGGACTTCGAGGAGCAGACCAAGGCCCTGGAGGCCCAGCGCCGGAAGAACCTGTAGCCGCAACCGCAGCAAAGCGCCGTGTCGAGCCCCCCTGCGGCCATGCCCGGGGGGGCTCGTTTCGTCCGGCGCCCACGGAGCCGCCATGCCCCGCCGCGATCCCCTGCGCCGTTGGCGCCGCCACGTCCCCGCCCTGGAGGCGGGCCTTGCCGAGCGCCTGCTGGAGCGCGTGGACGCCCTGCGCGCCGGGGGCGAGGTCTTCCCGCCCCGGGGGCGGGAGCTGCGCGCCCTGGAGCTGACCCCCTTTTCCGCCGTGCGCGTGGTCATCCTCGGGCAGGATCCGTACCACGGCCCCGGCCAGGCCCACGGGCTGGCCTTCTCCGTGCCCCGGGGCGTGGCACCGCCGCCGTCCCTGCGCAATATCTTCAAGGAAATCGGCGCGCCGGCGGGCATGAGCCCCGACCTGACCCCCTGGGCGGAGCAGGGCGTGCTGTTGCTCAACGCGGTGCTTACGGTGGCCGCCGGGCAGGCCGGGTCCCATGCCCGCCTGGGCTGGCAGGAGCTGACCGACGCCGTGGTCGCGGCCCTGGCCCGGGGCCGCGAGGGCCTGGTGTTCCTGCTGTGGGGCGCCCAGGCCCGGGCCAAGGCCGCCCTGGTGGACCCCGGGCGCCATCTGGTGCTGGAGGCGGCCCATCCCTCGCCCTTGTCGGCCCATCGCGGCTTTCTCGGCTGCGGGCATTTCGTCCGGGCCAACGCCTGGCTCGCCGCCCGGGGGCAGGCGCCCGTGGACTGGATTACCTCAACCTAAGGAGTTGTGTCCCATGCTTCCCTTCGTCGTTCGCCGCGTCCGCCCCGAGGACCTGGACGCCTGCCACAGGCTGGAACAGTGCTGCTTTCCCCCGGCCGAGGCCGCCTCGCGGGAGAAGGTCGCGGCGCGCATCGAGCGTTTTCCCGAGGCGTTTCTGGTGGCCGAGGCCGACGGGGTCGTCGTCGGGCAGGTCAGTTGCGGCGCGACGCACAAGGACGACATCACCGACGAGGCGTTCAAGGCCCTGATCGGCCATCATCCCGACGGGCGCAACCTGGTGGTCTTCACCCTGACCACGGACCCGGGCTGGCGCAAGCGGGGCGTGGCCTCGGCGCTCATGGCCCGGCTGCTGGCCGACGCGCGCGCCCGGGGGCGCGCGCGGGTACTGTTGCTGTGCAAGGACGACCTCAAGGGCTTCTACCAGGGCCTGGGCTTTGCCGACGGCGGACTTTCGGCCTCCACCCACGGCGGCACGACCTGGAGCGAGATGCGCCTGGACCTGGGCTGACCCCCGGGGGTGGGCGGCCCGCCGGGCGGGACATGAAGGCGCTCCGGGGCACAGGCCCCGGGGCGTTTTTCTTTTGGCCTTTCGCCGCCAGAGGCGCCCGTCCGGCGAAAGACATGGACTCGGCGCCCTGCCTGGGCACGCCGCCTTCCGGGGGCGGCGCGGTTTCCCGGCGGTGGCCGCCGCTGTGGCGCAAAGGAAAATCCGTCGGGGAGGTGGAAAAAAGTCCCGGGTTGTTCTACAATATCATGCAGTCAATAATTTCGATGTACTAACGGAAAACCGTGTCTGAGGGGGCGCGTGTGGGCATAGCTTCGCGGTTGACGCTTGTGGTGTTGGTTCTCTTCGGTTGCACCCTGGCCCTTGGCGGGGCCGCGTGGATGTCGTCGGCCGCCCAGGACGCCGACGGGCTGGTCATCAACCTGGCCGGGCGGCAGCGGATGCTCAGCCAGAAGGCGTCCAAGGAGGCCCTGTTCCTGCTGCACGCCCGGGCCGCGGGCCAGGATGCCGACGCCATCGCCAGGACCTTGGGCGCCAGCGTGGCGGTGTTCGACAGGACGCTGGAATCCCTGCGCCTGGGCGGTCCGGCGCCGTTGACCCTGGACCCCAAGGGCCCCGCGGCGAATCTGCCCCCGGCCTCGCCGGAAATCGCGGCCAAGCTCGTGGAAGTGGAGCGCATGTGGCATCCCTTCCGCGACATGCTCCGCGCGCTGGACCAGGGGGCCGACCCTGCGCGCATCGTCCGCGACGGCACGGCCGTGCTCACGGCGATGGACCAGGCCGTGGTCATGTTCCAGCAGGAATCGGAGGCCAAGGTCCACCGCCTGCTTTTGATCCAGGCCCTGGGCTGCGCCCTGGCCCTTGTGGTCGCCCTTGCGTCGGCCTGGTTCGTGCGCGCGTGTGTGGCGCTGCCCATCCGGCGGCTGACGGAGTTCGCCCGGTGCGTCGGCCGGGAGGGCAGCGCCGCCGCCTGCCGCAGCGGGCGCTACGCGGGGGAGCTCGGTCGGCTGCGCGACGCCCTGCTGGCGATGGTCGCCTCGCTGGAGGAATCGGTGCGGGAAGTGCGGGCGAAGGAGAGCCAGGCCGCCGAGAGCCTGGCCGAGACCGAAGCGGCCTCCCGCCGGGCCGAACAGGCCCTGCAGGAGGCCGAGCAGGGCCGGAGCCGGGGCCTGTACGACGCGGCGCTGGGCCTCAAGGAGCTGGTCGAGCGCATCGGCGTCGCCACCCGGCGGCTGAACGCCAGGATCGACGAAGTGGGCAAGGGCGCCGCCCTGCAAAAGGAGCTGACCATCGAGGCCGCCGCCGGCCTGCAGAGCATGGACGCGGCCAGCCGGGAGATTTCCGACAGCTCCGCCCTGGCCGACGGCGACGCGGGCGCCGCCAGGGAGACCGCCGAGCGCGGCACGTCCACGGTGGCCGAGGTGGTGGAGGCCATCCGGGCCGTGCAGGAGGGCACCGACCGCATGAAGGTCGGCATCGACACGCTGAACCACCGGGCCGCAGGCATCGCCCAGGTCCTGACCCTGATCACCGACATCGCCGACCAGACGAGTCTGCTGGCGCTGAACGCGGCCATCGAGGCCGCCCGGGCGGGCGACGCGGGCCGGGGGTTCGCCGTGGTGGCCGACGAGGTGCGCAAGCTGGCCGAGAAGACCATGACCGCCACCACGGACGTGGACGCGGCCGTGGCGGCCATCCAGGAGGGCATCCGCAACACCCTGGCGGATATGGACCAGGCCCTGGCGGCCGTGCAGCGCAGCACCGGGCTTACCGACGGCGCGGGGCGGGCCCTGCGGGAGATCGTGACCATCGTGGCCCAGACCTCGGCCCGGGTGCGGCCTTTCGTGGCCCTGACCGGGGAGCAGGCCCGGGCCGGGGAGCGCATGACCCGCAACATGGACCGCATCGCGGAAATCGCCTCCCAGTCCGTGCGCGGCACCGCCGACTGCATGGGCATCCTGGGCGCCCTGCTCGGCGCGACCAACGAACTCGAGGACATGGTCGCCCGGCTGTCCGGAAACCGGCTGGCCGTGGTCTACGACGAAGGGAGCCTGGCGGGCGCCGTGGCCCGCGAAGGGGAGTTCGTGACCTGGACCCCGGCCATGTCCGTGGGCGTGGCCAATATCGACGAGCAGCACCGGCACCTGGTGCGCATGATCAATCATCTCTACGCCGCCGTGCGCGGCGATTCGTCCGAGGCCGTGATCCGGGAGCTTTTCGACGGGCTCAAGAAGTATGTGCAGCTGCATTTCACCACCGAGGAGCGCCTGCTCAAGGGCATCGGCTACGACGAGTACGACGCCCATGTCGCCCGCCACCGCCAGCTGGCCGCCGAGGCCGCCGAGCTGGAGCGGCGCTGGCGCACGGCGGGCCCGGCGGTGGGCATGGAGGTTCTGGCCTTCCTCAAGGACTGGCTGGTCAACCACATCCAGAAGGTGGACAAGCGTTACAGCGCGGCCTTCGCCCGGGCGGGAATCTCCTAGGCCCGCGCCTCCGGCGGGCGGCCGTGGGGACCGCCGCCGGAGGCCCGCTTTGGGGCTCTGGGTCCGCACCTCCGGCGGGCGGCCGCCGTATCCGCGCCGGGCCTCCGGGGCCGCTCCCGGCGCGGGCGCTGTGTTGTCTCACCCGCTCCGCGCGGGGCTGGAGCGTTCCCGTGATCGTCCCGGCGATCCGGGCGTCTTCCGCGCGTGGGGCGTTCGTCCAGGGTGCCCGGCGTTTCCGGGCGCCTTCCGCGCGTGGGGGCCCGAGGCGCCTTCTCCGCCGTGAGCCGCGACGCGGCGCGGCCCTGGCGCGCGGATTCCCGGGGCCTGGGCCGGGGGACGAAAAAGCCCCGGGGCCGCGTTTTGTGCGGCTCCGGGGCTTCTTGTCGCGCGCGGGGGCGGCTATTGGCCCAGGCCCACGCGGTCGGCGACGTTGTTGCGGATCCAGTTGGGATCCCACCATTCGATGGGGTTCACGGCCACGCCCGAGATGTAGGCGCCGTAGTGCAGATGGTCGCCGCCGGCGAGGCCGGTGGTGCCGGTGCGGCCGATGATCTGGCCCCGGTCCACGGTCTGGCCGGTTTCCACGTCGATCTGCGAGAGGTGCGAGTAGATGGTCATGAGCCCCAGGCCGTGGTCGATCATCACGTTTTCGCCGAAGATGCCGTTGAAGCCCGCGCGCACCACGACTCCGGCGTTGGCCGCGGGCACCGGCGCGGCCTGGACCGAGGCCAGGTCGACCCCCAGGTGGGTCTGGTGGTCCACCACCTCGCCCTTGTAGAGGTAGGTGCGGGCGTCGGCGAAGCCCGCCCGGGGCGCGGCGTTGGGCAGGCGCAGGAAATCGCCGCGCCACAGGGGCTCGGGGGCGCTGCGCTGGCCCAGCTCCAGGATGGCGGCGTTGTCGCGTACGCGCATCTCGGTGTTGACCTTGAGGTATATCTCCAGGGGCGAGGTCAGCCCGGGGTAGTCGGCCTCGTACTGGGGCATCTTGGCCTCCAGGAAGCTGTCGGGGATGTTCAGCGTGTCCTGGCGGAAGGAGCGGTCGTTGACGTGGAAGGGGAAGGACTGTTCGCGCAGGTTGCCCGCCAGGTCTTCGCCCTCCAGGCGCGGGGCGAACTCGGCCGGGGTCATGTCGTAGGGGAAGGCGAACAGGCAGGCGTAGTCGCCGCCGGGCAGCCTGTAGCCGGGGAAGAAATGGGGGCCGACGCGCACGCCGGTGCGCGCCAGGTCCTCGTTGGCCGTGTAGGAGATGCAGCCCGCACCGCCCCGGTTCAGGTTGTGCTGGCCGGAAAGCACGGAGAGGTGCGGCTTTTTGGTGTCCAGGACGAAGGGGAAGACCGTTTCGCCCGCATTGCCCTTGCCCAGGCTGCGAAAGGACGCATCCACCGCCGAAACCACGATTTCGATGGGGCCGTCGGGCAGCTTGGCCTCGCCCAGGGTGAAGGGGATGCTGGCCGCGGGGGTCTTGTCGAACTCCTGCGAGGCGAGGACCACGGCCCCGGAGCCCGAACGCAGGGAGACGATGACGGTGCGCAGGCCCGAGGGGTCAGCGGCCTGGAGGGTGAAGGCGGTGCCCCGGCCCACGGTGCCCGAGCCGGGCTCGAGGGTCAGCGCCGGGGGCTGGCCGTCGGAGAAGTGGAGCAGGGCGACGCCGCCGGCCAGGGCGACCAGGACGACGATGAGCAGCAGGGAAAGCGTTTTCTTCATGATCTCTTGAAACCTCGGCTTGTGTGTTGTGCCCGCGCCGGTGTGGCGCCGGACCTTCCGCAGGGCAGCCTACCCGTTTCGCCGTTGGCTGCCAAGGGTGGCGGCAGGGGGGAACGGGGCTGGGGCTGGCGGGGGGCCGCTGTGCGCCAGGCAAGAGAAAGAGAATCATTGTCAATCAAAGCGGAAGAAGAATTGTGCAATGCAGCGTCACAGGTGATACCCATTGTAGTATTAGTGTTACCATTCGGCATAACAATGCACCAAACATGTAAACTACCGGGAATACGCCGAAAATCAGCCTGGAAAATCTGGTTTTCGGTTGACGCCTTCTTGAAATTGTGGTCAGAATCCATGCAAAATGAAGCCGACGCATGAAGATTCATAAACCCTCAACCAGGTTGGAAGAAAGGTTTGCCATGTTGGCGGGCACGTGCCCACCGATTGTTTGGTAACTATGGAGGTGTCTTATGAAATGTTCCATTGGAAGCGGTAAGAATGATGTGATGAAGTCTCTGGAAGAGAAAGGTGTCTCCCGCCGTGACTTCATGAAGTTCTGTGCCGCTGTGTCCGCCGCCATGGCTGCGGATGCGACGTTCACCCCTGCCAAGGTCGCCGAGGCCCTGACCTCCGGCAGCCGCCCCCCGGTCGTGTGGCTGCACTTCGCCGAGTGCACCGGCTGCACCGAGTCCGTGCTGCGCACCACCGAGCCCGACATGGCCACCGTGCTGTTCGACGTGATCTCGCTGGACTACCACGAGACCCTGATGCAGTGCGCCGGCGAGGCCATTGAAAAGGCCCTGCACGACACCATCCACAAGCATGAAGGCAAGTTCGTCCTGGTTCTCGAGGGTGGCATCCCCACCGCCCAGGGCGGCATCCACGGCAAGGTCGGCGGCAAGACCATGCTCTCCATCCTTGAGGAAGTGTATCCCAAGGCTGCCGCCACCATCTGCATCGGCACCTGCGCCGCCTACGGCGGCGTCCAGAAGGCCGCCCCGAACCCCACCGAGGCCAAGGGCTGCTCCGAGGCTCTCGGCGGCGCGACCATGGTCCAGGTTCCCGGCTGCCCGCCCAACCCCATCAGCTTCATCGGCACCGTGGTCTACTTCCTGACCAAGGGCATGCCCGAGCTGGACGACCTCGGCCGCCCGACCCTGTTCTACGGCGAGACGGTCCACGACAACTGCCCGCGTCTGCCGCACTTCGACGCCGGCGAGTTCGCCCCCTCCTTCGATTCCGAGGAGGCCAGGAAGGGCTACTGCCTCTACGACCTGGGCTGCAAGGGTCCGGACACCTACAACAACTGCCCCAAGGTGCTCTTCAACCAGGTCAGCTTCCCGATCCAGGCGGGTCACCCCTGCATCGGTTGCTCCGAGCCTGACTTCTGGGACGAGATGAGCCCGTTCTACCAGCCCCTGTAGGGCCGGACGGATTCATTTCCTCTCCTGAACAACGAGCAAGAACAAGAGCAACCTTTTAGGAGGATAATATGGCTGGTTGTAAAACGAGCAAAATGCCGGTGACTCCCGTCGGCAATTACAACGGCAAGGTCGTCATCGACCCGGTGAACCGCCTCGAAGGCCACCTGCGCATCGAGGTCGAAGTCGAGAACGGTCGCGTGAAGAACGCCTGGTCCAGCTCGCAGCTGTTCCGTGGCCTGGAGATCATCCTTCAGGGCCGCGACCCCCGCGACGCCAAGCACTTCACCCAGCGCGCCTGCGGCGTGTGCACGCACACCCACGCCCTGGCCTCCACCCGCTGCGTCGACAACGCCGTGGGCGTCCAGAAGAGCATCCCCGAGACGGGCCTGGTCCTGCGCAACCTGCTGCTGGGCGCGCAGTTCCTGCACGACCATGTGGTCCACTTCTACCACCTGCACGCCCTTGACTGGGTGGACGTGGTCAGCGCCCTGTCGGCCAGCCCCAAGAAGGCCGCCGAGATCACCAACACCGCCGGCCTGGGCCACCGCCAGCACACCGTCGAGGAGCTGCAGGCCACCCAGGACCGCATCAAGAAGTTCGTGGAGCAGGGCCAGCTGGGCATCTTCGCCAACGCCTACTTCCTCGAGCCCCACGCTTCCTACAAGCTGCCCGCCGAGCTGAACCTCATCGCCACGCACCACTATCTGGAGGCCCTGAAGATCCAGATCCTGCCCGCGCGGATGATGGCCATTATCGGCGGCAAGAACCCCCACACCCAGAGCCTCTACGAGGGCGGCATCACCTGCTACGACGCCCTCAAGCCCGAGAACATCGCCCAGTTCAAGGCGCTGTTCAAGCAGACCATGGAGTTCGTGAACAACACCTACATCCCGGACGTGCTGGCCGTCGCGCCGTACTACCTGGATTGGGGCGGCATCGGCCACACCACGCACTTCGCGGCCTGCGGCGAGTTCCCCATGGACGAGTCCGACCTGGCCTCCCGCTACCTGCCCGCCGGCGTGATCTTCAACAATGACCTCTCCGTGGTCCACGACTTCGACCCCGACAAGGTCATGGAGCACGTCGCGCACAGCTGGTACAAGGACGGCGCGCCCAAGCACCCCTGGCAGGGCGTTACCGACCCCATGTACACCTCGCTGGACGAGATGGAGACCGGCAACACCGGCAAGTACAGCTGGATGAAGGCCCCGCGCTACGACGGCAAGGCCACCGAGGTCGGCCCCCTGGCCCAGGTGCTCATCGCCTACGGCAAGGGTCATCCGCGCGTCAAGCCGGTGGTCGACCTGGTGCTCAAGCACCTTGGCGTCGGCCCCGCGGCCCTGTTCTCGACCCTGGGCCGCACCGCTGCCCGCTGCATCGAGACCAAGGTCATCGGTGACGAGATGGTCGCCTGGATCGAGAAGCTGGAGGCCAACGTGGCCGCTGGCAAGACCGACATCGTCGCGCCCTTCAAGATGCCCGACAGCGCCTTCGGCGTGGGCTTCGTGAACGCCCCCCGCGGCTTCCTGTCGCACTGGATCGAGATCGAAGGCGGCAAGATCAAGAACTTCCAGCTGGTCGTCCCGACCACCTGGAACCTTGGTCCGCGCTCGGACGACGGCACCCTCTCCCCGGTGGAGGAGGCCCTGATCGGCACCCCGGTGTTCGATCCCAAGCGCCCGGTGGAAGTGCTGCGCACCATCCACTCCTACGATCCCTGCATCGCCTGCGGCGTGCACATCATCGACCCCAAGACCAACGAAACCTACAAGTTCAAGGTCTGCTAGGGTAGACAGAACCGGAATCCAGGTTATACAAAGGGACCCGGCCCCAATGGGTCGGGTCCCTTTCCTTTGCGAGGAGGCCCAGTGGCTGACGAGAAGAAAAGCATCCTGGTGCTCGGAGTCGGAAACATCCTTTTGCGCGACGAGGGCGTCGGCGTGCGGGTGGTGGAGCGCCTGGGGCGCGAGTTCGCGTTCTCCGACAACGTGCGGCTCATGGACGGCGGCGTGCGCGGCATGATCCTCATGGACCCGATCATCGAGTCCGATCATGTGGTCATCATCGACGCCGTGGTCAACGACCACCCCCCGGGCACGATCTACCGCCTGGACGGCGACGATCTGCGCCTTTCCGTGGCCTTCAAGAACTCCGTGCACGACATGGATCTTCTGGAGACCATGTGCTGCTGCGAGTTGATCTCCGGCAAGCGGCCCAGCGCCGTCATCGTCGGCATCGAGCCCAAGGACTACCAGTCCGACCCGCTGGTGGAGTTGAGCCCGGAGATCGAGGCCAAGATTCCCCGGCTCATGGAACTGGCCCTGGAGGAGATCCGGGCCGTCGGGGGCGATTTCGCCCCCAGAAGCGACAACTAGACCAGGAGGGAGCGCCTATGTGCCTGGCCACGCCATGCAAGGTCGTCGAATACATTGACGAGGACATCGCCCGGGTTCAGGTCGGCGACAGCGAGACGTTCATCAAGTGCGCCTGCATGCTGCTGCCCGAAAAGCCCGAGCTGGGCCAGTACGTCCTGGTCCACGCCGGGTTCGCCATCAACGTCGTGGAAGAGGAGGAGGCCCGCAAGACCCTGGACCTGCTCCGCGAGATGTCCGAACTGACGGGGGTCAAGCCCGTGGGCAACACGGCCTTCGATCTGTCCGAATAGGTCCCCGGTTGCGGCTTTGCCGCTTGCGTTTTTTTGCGCAACAAGGTGCCCCGGCGGCGAGAGCTGTCGGGGCACCTTGTTTTCCGGCCGGTTGCGTGTCGCGCCAGCGTCGCGCGGCGCGAAAAAGAGTCGGGCAATGCCTGGCGCGATAGCCTGGCCAGGGGCGGGTTTGCCGGAAAAACGGACTTCGCGCAGACGCTTTTTTCTTGAAAATCGCGCAAAAACGGGCAGGGCGAGGATTTGGGCACATCCGATGCAACAAGGAGGGCATCGACACGGCAATTGCAGCCAAGGAGGAAGATCATGGCTCTTACCGTCACTGTTCACGGACGCTCCTGCGACCTGGCCCTGCACCCGGTTTCCGCGAAGACCGCGAGCATGATCCGCCGCCTGGGTACGGGGGTGTACCGTGAAAAGCCCCTGCGCTGGTGGCGCAAGGGCAATACCGCCACCTGGGGCATGAAGATCGACGACGAGTGCAACGTGCGGGTGGAACTGGACGGCCGTCATGTGCCGTTCGACGAATCGCGCATCGTTGCCGATCCGCTGCGCCTGCGCAGGCGCATGTTCCTGGACAGCAAGGCCCGCTATCTCTGCGTGCTCGGCTACGACAACGAAATCTGCAAGTTCCAATGGATATGGGACAACGTGACCGAGTTCGACCCGGAGAAGTTCAACTTCATGGTCCACAAGTGGGACCGCATCATGGGCGTGCGCGACTACTACATCCTGGACGAGATCCGCTACGGCGGCGCGTTCGCCGACCGGCACGACTGGTGTGAGGCCAGCGGCTTCACCCTGGTGGCCCCCAAGCTCATCGACCTGGAGGCGGTTCGCGCCCAGTATGCCGGAACCGGCCTGGACCCCGTGGACGTGGACCTCGACGCCAAGCTGCCCGCCCCGCCCGAGGAAACCCCGGCCTGAGGCATTTCGGGCCGTAACCATAGAACGGGGCCTCCCGCCAAGGGCAGGCCCCGTTCCGTTTGTTCGGCGGGTGCGGGTCTACAGGTCGGCCAGGTCGCCCTCCAGGGCCTCCATGAGCCGGATGGTCAGCTTGAGGAAGTCGGCCTCGGTGATGATGCCCCGCAGTATGCCGTCCTCCACCACGGGCAGGCAGCCGTACTTGTGGTTGAGCAGGATGTCGGCGGCGTCGCGCAGCATCATCCCCGGCGGGACGATGGTCACGTCGTGGCGCATGACCTCCAGGACCGGGATGCCCGCGTCGATCTCGTCGCGGGTGCGCTTGTCGACCTCGGCGAACTGCGAGAGGGTGGCGGCAAGGATGTCGCGGTGGGTGAGCAGGCCCAGGAATTCCATGTCCTTGCCCACGATGGGGATGTGCCGGATGCGCGCCAGCGACATCATGGACCTCGCGGTCTTGAGCGTGTCTGTCGCGCGCAGGGTGAACACGTCCCCGGTCATCAGGTCGGCCACTGTGAGCATGGGCATACTCCTTTATTGGCTTGCATAATCCCGCATCGCCCGGGGCCTGTCAAGGGCCGGACCGGCGCGCCGCGCGGCACGGGCGTTGACTTGCGCCCCGAAATCTGGTGGGAAACGCCTTGCGCGGCGCCGGGGCGCGGCGTATGGATTGCGCCGGAAAGGGGAGTGACGATGCGAGTTGACATGCGCCGCAGCCGGGAACGCATGGTCCGGGAGCAGATCGAGGCCAGGGGCGTGCGCGATCCGCGCGTCCTGGCGGCCATGCGCAGGGTGCCCCGGCACCTGTTCGTGGACGAGGCCCTGCACGGCCAGGCTTACGCCGACCATCCCGTGCCCATCGGCTTCGGCCAGACCATTTCCCAGCCCTACATCGTCGCCCTGATGACCTGGTACCTGGAGCTGGAGCCGGGCATGAGCGTGCTGGAGATCGGCACCGGCTCGGGCTACCAGGCCGCCGTGCTGGCCGAGGCCGGGGCCCGGGTCTGGACCGTGGAGCGCATTCCCGAACTGCACGCGGCCGCCCGCGACCGGCTGGCCCGCCTGGGGCATTCCGGGGTGCGCTGCAAGCTCGACGACGGCACCCTGGGCTGGCCCGAGGCCGGCCCCTTCGACCGCATCCTGGTCACGGCGGGTGGCCCCGACGTGCCCCTGCCGCTGCTGGACCAGCTGGCCGACCCCGGCATCCTGCTCATCCCCGTGGGCGCCTCGCGCCGCGACCAGCGCCTGGTCATGGTCCGCCGCCAGGACGGCCGGACGCTGCGCGAGGACAAGGGCGGGGTGCTTTTCGTCGACCTGGTGGGCCGCCACGGCTGGTAGCCGGGCGACGCCCCCACGGAAAGAAGTATGACCTTCAGGCAAGCGTGGCTGCGCGGCCCCGGACCGACGACCCTGCCCCAGGCCCTGCTGCTGGCGGCCAAGGGGTTCTGCATGGGCGTGGCCGATATCATTCCCGGCGTCTCGGGCGGCACCATCGCCTTCATCACCGGCATCTATGCGGACCTGCTGGCGGCCATCCGCTCGGTCAACGCGCGCTGCCTCGCGTCGCTGGTCCGCCTGCGGCCCCTCGACGCCCTGGGCGAGGTGCATCTGCGCTTCCTGGCGCCGCTGCTCCTTGGCCTGGGCGCGGCCCTGGTGGGCATGGCCGGGCTGATGCACCACCTGCTGACCACCCATCCCGTGCAGATCTGGGCGCTGTTCCTGGGGCTCATCGCGGCCTCGGTCCTGGTGGTGGGCCGCGAGGTGGGCCGCTGGGACGCCCGGACCCTTGGGGCCCTGGCCCTGGGCGCCGTGGCCGCCTGGATCATCACGGGGCTCATTCCCGTGAGTACGCCCGAGGCGCCGTGGTTCCTGTTCCTGTGCGGCGTCGTGGCCATCTGCGCCATGATCCTGCCGGGCATCAGCGGTTCCTTCCTGCTGCTCATCCTGGGCAAGTACGAATATGTCACCGCCGCGTTGCGCAATCCCCTGGAGCCGGGCAACCTGCTGGTCCTGCTGGTCTTCGGCTGCGGCTGCGCGGTGGGCATCGCCGGGTTCTCGCGGCTTTTGTCCTGGCTCCTGGCGCGCTGGCACGCGCCCGTGGTGGCGCTGCTCACGGGCTTCATGGCCGGTGCGGCGCGCAAGGTCTGGCCCTGGAAGGAACCCCTGGAGACGGTGGTGGTCCGGGGCGATGTCCATGTGCTGCGCGAGGCATTGGTCCTGCCGCGCGGCCTGGACGCGGCGACGTTCTGGGCCCTGGGGCTCATGGCCGCCGGGTTCGCGGCGGTGCTGCTGCTGGACGCGGCGGCCGCGCGGGCGCGGGGGAAATGATTTTCGGCCCCCCGGCTTGCAGACAGGGGCCGGGGGCGTGTGCTAGACAGGGACAGGCGGACGGCGGGCCCGCGCGCGTCGCCCGTCCATACACAAGTCAACCACGACGAGGAGAAGATATGGGTTCCTGCGGTTCCTGCTCTTCGGCGTCCTCGTGTTCGTCGGCCCAGAAGGGCGGCGGGTGCGACGACCCCAAGGAGACAAAGCTCAAGGTCCAGGATCAGGTCATCAGCAGCACGCTGTCGCGCATCCGCTACAAGCTGTTCATCATGAGCGGCAAGGGCGGGGTGGGCAAGAGCTCCATCACCGTGAACACGGCGGCGGCCCTGGCCCGGCTGGGCTACAAGGTCGGCATCATGGACGTGGACATCCACGGCCCCAGCGTGCCGCGCCTGCTGGGGCTTACCGGCGGCGGCCTGGAGACGGGCCGGGGCAACCTGCTCGTGCCCCGCCGCTACGACGACAACCTGGCGGCGGTGTCCATGGATTCCCTGCTCAAGGACCCCGACCAGGCCGTGCTCTGGCGCGGGCCCATGAAGACCTCGGCCATCCGCCAGTTCGTGTCCGACGTGGACTGGGGCGAGCTGGACTTCCTGGTCATTGACTCGCCCCCCGGAACGGGCGATGAACACATGACCGTGCTCAAGACCATCCCCGACGCGCTGTGCGTCGTGATCACCACGCCCCAGGAGCTGTCCCTGGCCGACGTGCGCAAGGCCATCAACTTCCTGCAATACGCCAAGGCCAACATCCTGGGCGTGGTGGAGAACATGAGCGGCCTGGTCTGCCCGCACTGCGCGCAGGAAATCGCGCTGTTCAAGAAGGGCGGGGGCCGCGAGCTGGCCGAGAAGTACGGGCTGCCGCTGCTGGGCGAGATTCCTCTGGACCCGGCCACCGTGGTCGCCAGCGACCTGGGCACGCCCGTGGTTTACCTGGAGGGGCCGTCCCCGGCCAAGGACGCCCTGCTGGCCCTGGCCAGAACCATCGCCACGGCCGCCCAGGACAGCCTGGAAGCCGTGGCCTCGGCCCACGTCTAGGGACCGCGGCCGCCGGGAAGCCGGCCGGCCCGTGGAGGAGACCATGCCCCGCAAGGCCGCCTTCATCGCCCCGTTGGCGCTGGGTGCCGCGCTGCTCTGCGCGGCGCCCGGCGCCGATGGCGCGGGCATGTACTTCTACAAGGACGGCGCGGGCAGCTTCCACTTCACCAACCGGCCGACCAGCACCACCTATCGGGTTTTCGCGGTGTTCAAGAACTTTCCCGACGCCCGCAAATCCGATATCCTGCGCGTGGTGCGCTCCAAGGCCGACGCCTACGGGCTGGACCACCGCCTCGTGCAGGCCGTGATCCAGGTGGAGTCCAATTTCCAGCCCGGGGCCGTGTCCGACAAGGGCGCCCAGGGGCTCATGCAGATCATGCCCTCCACCGGGGCGGACCTCGGCCTGGCCGACCCCCACGACGTGGAGGGCAACATCGAGGCCGGGGTGCGCTACCTGCGGATGCAGATGGACCGCTTCGGCAGCCCGGACCTGGCCCTGGCGGCCTATAACGCCGGGCCCGGGCAGGTGGAGCGCTACGGGGGCGTCCCGCCCTTTCGCGAAACCCAGGACTATGTGCGCAAAGTCCTTTCGTTGTACAAGAAACTCAAAGGCGGTTCGTGACCATGCTCAAGCGACTGAACCTGGCCAACAAGCTGACCCTGGGGCGCATCCTCGCCGTGCCCGGCCTGGTCATTCTCCTGTCCTTCCCCAACCGCGTGACCTGCCTGCTGGCCATGCTGCTGTTCATCGCCGCCTCGCTGACCGACCTCGCCGACGGCTACGTCGCCCGGCGCTACGGGCAGGTCACGGCCTTCGGCAAGTTCCTGGATCCCCTGGCGGACAAGATCCTCGTGGGCTCTGCGCTGATCATGCTCTCGGCCCTGGCCTGGGTTCCGGCCTGGGTGGTGGTGGTCATCCTGGCCCGCGAGATCACCGTCACGGGGCTGCGGAGCATCGCCGTGGAGCAGGGCGTGGTCATCGCCGCGGACCGCTACGGCAAGATGAAGACCGTGATGCAGATTCTGGCCGTGTGCCCGCTGCTGCTGCACTACCCCTGGTGGGGCTTCGACCCGCAGCCCCTGGGACTGGTGTTCCTGTATTTGGCCCTGGCGCTGACGGTTTTCTCCGGGGGCAATTACTTGTACACTTTTTACAGGAATTGGGTATATACAGCCGAAAAGGAAGCATAAGGCGGACCGGCGCCACGCGCTGGGCCGTCTTCCCGTGAATTCAACCTGACCGGGGGGAGCCATGGCCCAGATAGACGCGTTCTTCAAGATGGTCCACGACATGGGTGCGTCGGACCTGCACCTGTCCTCGGGCAACCAGCCCATCATCCGCCTGCACGGCGACCTGGAGCGGGTCAAGTACAAGGTTCTGGAGCACGACGAACTCAAGCGCCTGCTTTACGAAATCACGCCCGAAACCAAGATCAAGGAGTTCGAGGAGGCCGGCGACATCGA
>Ga0172382_10003474_pt1 | contig 24957 bp, 19 predicted proteins | sample Leawel138RmetaG_FD_122245 | JGI IMG/M metagenome (GOLD analysis project Ga0172382, IMG submission 122245) | Leachate microbial communities from a municipal landfill in Southern Ontario, Canada - Leachate well 138R metaG | ecosystem: Engineered > Solid waste > Landfill > Unclassified | place...
TCCAGGCCTTGGTTATCCTCGCCAGAAAGCTGGCCCGCGTTGCCTTCGCCTTACTCAAGAACCAAGCCGACTATCGGCCAAAATCACTTCAGGAGGCTTGTCCGCAGACATAGAATCTCCTACAAAGCCACGGCCGCGTCGGACCTTAGCCGACCGGCAGCCACACCTCGGCCAGCAGGCCGCCCTGCGGTGCCTCGCCCAGCCGCACCTCGCCGCCGTGCATCTCGGCGATGCGCAGCACGATGGACAGGCCCAGCCCGCAGCCCTGGGCATCATGACCGAGACCGCGATGGAAACGTTCGAACACCCGCTGCCGCTCGGCGGCGGGAATGCCCGGCCCGCTGTCGGCCACGGCGACGACGGCGTGCCGCCCCTCGCGGCGCAGGCTGACCTCCACCTGGCCGCCGGACGGCGTATAGCGCAGGGCGTTGTCGATGAGATTGCGCACCAGTACCAGCAGGGCCAGCGGATTGCCCTGTACGTCGAGCGCCGCGGCGTCCCCCAGGCCGAGATCGATCTGCTTGCCGACCGCCAGCGGCATGCACAGGCCGATGGCCTCCTCCGCCAGTGCGCGCAGCGCCACCGGCAGGACCTCGCCCGGCCCCTGCTCCGGATCGAGACGCGCCAGGGTAAGCAGCTGTTCCACCAGGTGACTGGCACGATCCACGCCGCTCAGGATCGCCGTGAGGGCGTGGCGGCGATCCTCATCGTCTTTGGCGCGCAGCGCCACCTGGGCCTGGGTCTTCAGGCTGGCCAGCGGCGTGCGCAGTTCGTGGGCGGCATCGGCAGTGAAACGGCGTTCGCGCGCAAAGGCCTCTTCCAGCCGTGCCAGCAGATCATTCAGCGCAGTCACCAGCGGCTGCACCTCCTGCGGCACACGGCTGTCGCGACCGAAGCGATCCAGCTGGGTGGCCGAGCGCTGTTGCACCTCCGTGGCCAGCTGCCGCAGCGGCCTCAGGCCGCGGCCGATGCCACCCCAGATGGCGAACACCAGAATCGGCAGGGCCAGGATGATGGGAACCAGGACCTGCTCGGTGATTTCATTGATCATCGGTTCGCGCACGGCATGGCGTTCCACCACCTGCACCATCAGGTCGGGCTCCGCCACGTGCATGGCGTAACTGCGCCATGCCCCGTCTGCATCCGCGATGTCGGCAAATCCAGCCCGCTGCGGCCGCTCCGACGGCGGACTGCCGGAGGACTGCAGGAAGGGACGGCCACGCAGCCAGACGCGGAACTCCAGCTTGGCGGCATATTTCTGATCGAAGAACAGCTTCTCCAGCTCCGCGACCTCTTCCTGCAGATCATGCGCCGTGGGCTTTGGTTTCACGCCGCCGGTTGCCGGTTCCTCCAGCTCATGCAGCACCATGCCGGCCAGCACATGACCGGCCCGCGCCAGGTGGGCGTCGTAGACCTCCTCCGCCTCGTGCGCGGTCTTCCACCAGGTGACATACACAATGCCGAGCCACATCACCAGAAAGATGATCAGCAGCAAGGACAGCAGGCGCAGCCGTATCGAATTCATTTCAGCACCATGTAGCCGACGCCGCGTACGGTGCGGATCAGGTCTGCCCCCAGCTTCTTGCGCAGGTGATGGATATAGACCTCCAGCGTATTGCTCTCCACGCCCATGTCCCAGCCGTACAGCGCCTCCTCCAGCCGGCTGCGCGACAGCGCCTCGCCGGCATGCTGCAACAGCAGATGCAGCAGGGCGAATTCGCGCGCCGGCAGTTCCACCGGCGCGCCGTTGCAGGTAAGGGTATGGGCGGCGGGGTCGAGCACCAGCGCACCGTGCTCGATGGCGGTGGTGGCGCGGCCGCTGCGGCGGCGTGCCAGGGCACGCAGGCGCGCCGCCAGCTCGTCGATGTCGAAGGGCTTGGTGAGATAGTCGTCGGCGCCGGCGTCCAGTCCCTGCACCCGATCGGCCACGGCATCATAGGCGGTGAGGATCAGCACCGGCGTGTCGTTGCCGTCCCGGCGCAGGCGCTTGAGCACCTCCATGCCGGGAAGGCGCGGCAGGCCGAGGTCGAGCACGATGAGGTCGAAACGATCCGAGGCACAGGCCTGCACCGCCGCCTCGCCGTCGCGCACCCAGTCCACGGCATACCCCTCCTGGCGCAGACCGGCACCGATGCCGTCGCCCAGGAGGGGGTCGTCTTCAACCAGCAGTAGTCGCATCGCTCAATAGACAGGTTCGTTCATCTTCTTCCTGGCGAGTTCGAGAGCCGCCATGACCTCCTTGCGCCGTCCCGCGTCGGCGACCTCGCGCCCCGGCCGCGGTGCCGCCGTCAGCGCCTTTTCCAGCGCGGCGAGGGCCTTCTTGTAGTCGTGCTCGGCGATGAGGAAGTCGCCGTAGAAGTAGTTGGGGTCCATACCGTCGGGATTCATCTGCAGCGCCTTTTCCAGATAGGCGCGTGCCTGGTCGTCGTCACCGAAACCGATGGGCCAGCCGGGCACCTGATAATAGAGGCTGCCCAGCGAGGTGTACACCGATCCGTGCAGGGCTGCAGCATCGATCTGCTCGGCCTTGAGCAGGAGGTCGCGCGCCTCGGTCACCAGACTGAGCGCACCGAGGCCACCCTTGGCGCCGGCATAGCTGGACAGCACGATGGCCTGCCAGATGAGCGGTTCGGCGCGGTTCGGCATGGCGGCGCTGACGGCCTTGGCACGTTCGGCCAGGTCGGCCAGTGCCTTCTCCTTCGCATCGCCCTGCAAGGTGAAGTTGGCGGTGTCCCAGTCGCGGATCAATTGTGTCAGCGGCGCGTCCCCGGCGGCGTGGGCCTGCATGGCACCGAGGGACAGCAACAGAACCATGAACAGTTTCTTCAGCATGATGGCGTTCTCCTTGTGGCGTGTTTTCAGCTTTGCGCGTAACGGCGCATGACGGCGTTCTGGCCGCGCAGGGCGCGATCCACCAGACGCGGCAGCAGCGCATTGAGGCGGGCGAAGAAGGATTCCGGGAAACCGACATAGGCCTCGTCGCGATCCTGCTGCAAGGCGCGCACCACGGCCTGCGCCACCACCTCGGGCGGGTCCATGTTCATCTTCACCTCGCGCGCCATGGCCATCACCGTGCCGTTGTTGATGGCGGTCCTGGCGGCGCGCGGCGCGACGTAGGTGACGCCGACGCCGCTGCCGTCCAGCTCGCGGCGCAGCGCCTCGGAAAAACCGCGCAGACCGAACTTGCTGGCCGAGTAGCTGGTGAAGCAGGCAAAGCCGATGCTGCCGAAGGTGGAGCCGATGTTGACCACGCGCCCCTCCCCCTGCGCCAGCAGGTGCGGCAACACCTCCCGCGTCAGCAACATCGGGCCGAGCAGGTTGGTCTGCACGATGCGTTCGATGGTGGCCGGGTCCTGCTCGGCGAACAGGGTGAACTCCAGCGCGCCGGCGTTGTTGATCAGCACGTCGATGCCGCCCAGTTGCGCGCGCGCCGACTCGACCATCTCACGGCACTGGGCGGCATCGGTGATATCACCTTCAATGATGTGCGCCTGGGCCGGCATGCTGCGCAGGCGGCGCGCCACGGTATCGAGGGCATCACGGCGGCGGCCGGCCAGGGCGAGGCGCGCGCCGCGCGCGGCGAGGGACTCGGCGATGGCGGCGCCGAGGCCGCCGCTGGCGCCGGTCAGCAGGATGCGACAGCCTTCGAGATTCATGCGGCCTCCTGGCGCGGTGCGTGCGGCAGGTTGCGGAAGATGTCGCCGTACAGGCGGTACATGGCGCGGGCACAGTGGATCACCGCGGCGCGGTCGTCGGGGTCGCCCAGCCGGTCCATCAGTTCCTCGTAAAAACCGACGTGGCTCTTGTCCAGTTCGCCGTGCGAAGTGAGATAGGAGAAACACTTGTCGGACAGGCCGAGCGACTGCTTGATCGCCGCTGCGGCATTGAGCGCCAGCGCCACGCTGGTTCCTTCCAGCACCAGCACCATGCCGAAGAAGCCGACCGGGTTGCGGCGCATCACCGTGTCGTAGGCGTAGGCCACCATCACGTCGGTGGCGTGGGACATCGTGCCGTGGCGCACGGCGTTGTCGTCACCGCCGGCATGACGGATATCGTTGAGTATCCACTCGTGATGGCCCTTCTCCTCGTCGATGTAATGGGCGATGGCCTCGCGCAGCCACTCCAGCCGCTCCGGCAGGCGCGCGCCGCAGGCCATCAAGAGCGGCACCGTATGCTTGACGTGGTGATAGGCCTCGGCGAGGAAGGCCAGATAGCTGTCGTGCGACACCGCGCCGTGCAGGGCGTCGTTGATCAGCGGAATGGCCAGCAGTTCATTGCGCTCGTTTTCAGTGGCGCTCACCAGTTGTTGGAAGAAGCTCATGCCGTTACCTCCTTGGCAGTGGTTGCATAAAGGGCGTCGAGGCGGGTGCCGTAGGCGTCCAGGATGGCCTGCCGGCGCGGCCGCCCGTTGGCGGTGGCCTGGCCGTTGGCCGGGGTGAAAGGGCTGGCCGCGCGCAGCCAGCGCTGGATGCGGGCGTAATCGGGCAGCTCGGCGTTGGCCGCGGCGATGGCGGCGTTGATCTCGCTGTCGGATGCGGCGGAGGCGATCACGGCGGCATTCCACGGCCGTGCCTCGCCGAATACCGCCGCCTGCGAAATGGTGCGGTGGCGCGTCAGCTCCGCCTCCACCCATTCCGGCGCGACATTGCGGCCGAAGGCGGTGATGAACATGTTCTTCTTGCGCCCGGTGAGGTGGAGGAAGCCGTCGGCATCCAGGTAGCCGAGGTCGCCGCTGTCCCACAGGCCGTCACCGGCGGGAGCGCCGCCGAGATAACCGAGGAAGCCGGCGCCGCCGATGCGTATCTCGCCGTCGGTGGCGAATTCCAGTTGTACATGGGGCAAAGGCTTGCCCACCGCGCCGAGACGGTTGGCGCCGGCGCTGTTGACCGCCACCACCGAGGCACACTCGCTGAGGCCGTAGCCCTGATACACCGGCAGGCCGCCGCCGGCCGCTTCCTCCAGCAGGCGTGGCGACACGGCGGCACCGCCCACCGCCAGATAGCGCATGTCGGTCAGCGGCGGGACGCCGGCGGCGAGCACGGCCAGCAGTCCCTGCAGCTGCACCGGCACCAGGATCGCGCTGTTGGCGCGCTGCTCGCGCAGGGCGGCATACAGGCGGCGCGGGTCCAGCCCGCTGGCACCGGCGAGGCCGACCTCGGCCAGCGGTGCGAGCACGCTGCAGGCACCGAGCAGCAGCGGCGCATACAGGCCGCCGATGTTTTCCAGCAGGGTCGGCAGGGGCAGGCAGGCGAGATGGCGATCACCGGCCCGGGCGCCGCTGACCTCGGCCAGCGAGGCGGCCACCGCATCCATCGCCGCCTGCGCCAGACACACGCCCTTGGGCTGGCCGGTGGTGCCTGAGGTGTAGGTGATCTTGGCAGTGCCGGCCGGCAGTGCCGGGGCATTCACCACCTGGCGGGTGAGCAGATGCAGATCACGTCCGGCCACGTTGAAGGATTGTTTGCGTTCCCACGGCAGCAACGCCCCCATGACGGCGTCTTCGCACAGCACCGCATCGGTACCGCTGCTCTCCAGGGCGTGGCGCAACTGGCCGGGTGAAAAGAAGGACGGCAGCGGCAGCAGTACCACGCCGGCGCGCTGCGCCGCCAGGTCGATCACCGCCCAGGCGGGAGAGTTATCCAGCAACAGACCGAGGACACGGACACCGGCCTGACGCAGCTGCGCGGCCGCGACCTCCACCCGCCGCGCCAGGGTGGCGTAGTCCAGCATCACGCCCCCCCCCTGCACGGCCGGGGCCGTCGGTGTCTTCACCGCATGGTGTGCAACGGCAGCGAGCACCACACTCATCGCCAGGCCCTCGCCAGGCGGCCATCCGCCAGCGACTGCTCCCACAGGCCGCGCAGCAGGGCGCAGGCCTGTTCCAGCTCCATGGCCTGCTGCAGGCGGGTAAAACCATGGTCCACGTTGCCGGCCAGCACCACCGGCTTGCTGTCGTAATAGCGCCCCCAGCGGTGGCGGGCGGCACCGAGACGGCTGCCGTCGGCCTGGGCCAGCGCGGTGAGGTCGATGCCGACATGGCCAAAGGCGTTGCGCAGGGCCGGCACCGCGGTGAGCGTCACCCATTCCACGCCGGCGCCGCGCAGAAAGGCATTCAGGGCGACGATCATCCAGCGCGCCGCCCCGGCATGGGCCACCGCCAGATTGCCCAGCTCCACCACCCCATCGCGGCGGACCACGGCACCGGTGCGCTCCCGGATCACCTCCTCCACCGGGGCATCGAGATAGTGCTCCAGCAACAGTCCTTCCTGCGCCGCGCTGCGCACGCCCATCACCGCCAGCGGCTCGCCCGCATGGCTGCGCAGGGCGATGAGCAGCGGCATGAACTCGCGCACGTCGGCGCCGTAGGCGCGGGCATAGGTGTCGTGGACGAAGGACTCCAGCGCCGCCCGGCCGGGTGCGCCGGCCGGCAGCAGCTGTAAATGTGCCCCATCGGGATTCAGTTCGGTAACCGGGATGCCCATTGCTCTTCCCTCCCATTGCAGTGTGGGGAATAGCCTAGGGGCGGGCGGCTTAAGGTTTCCTTAAACGCCGCGGGGGAATTGTGTGACGGAGTACCAACAACGGGCGCACCGCACGGTGCCCGCTGCGCTCACTGTGATGGCGACATCAACCGTTCCGCTGCAGGCTCTCGGTGATCCAGTTTGCCGGCACCGGCTTGCTGAACAGATAGCCCTGTGCGGTGGCACAGCCCTCCTGCAGCAGGAAGGCCTGCTGCTCGGCGGTCTCCACCCCCTCGGCCACGATGTGCAGCTGCAGGCTGCGGCCCAGGGCGATGACGGCGCGGATGATGGCGGCATCGTTGGCGTCGTCGGGGATGTCGCGCACGAAGGAGCGATCCACCTTGAGGGTGTCGATGGGGAAGCGCTTGAGATAACTGAGCGAGGAGTAGCCGGTGCCGAAGTCGTCGATGGCCAGGCTGACGCCGAGGGCGCGCAGTTCGTCCAGCACGCGGATGGTTTCCTCGGCGTGGCCCATGATGACGCTCTCGGTGATCTCCAGTTCGAGGTGCTGCGGCGCCAGCCCGGTCTCCTGCAGCACCTGCCACACCGTGGTGACGATGCCGCCGCGCAGGATCTGCACCCCGGACAGGTTCACCGCCACATGCTCAAGCGGCAGACCCATGTCCAGCCACTGCTTCATCTGCCGGCAGGCGGTGCGCAGCACCCACGTGCCGATGGGCTGAATGAGGCCGGTTTCCTCAGCCAGGGCGATGAAGCGATCCGGCGCCACCAACCCGAGCTCGGGATGGCGCCAGCGCAGCAGCGCCTCGGTGGCGTAGGGCTTGCCATCGGCCAGCTTGACCTTGGGCTGGTAATACAGCACCAGCTCATCGCGCTCGATGGCCTGCCGCAAGGCGGTCTCCAGCTGGAAGCGCTCCATGGCGTTGGCGGTGAGGGCCGCGGTATAGAACTGGTAGGTGTTGCGGCCGCGCTCCTTGGCGCGGTACATGGCGATGTCGGCGTTCTTCACCAGCGTCTCGGCATCATCGCCATCATCCGGGAACAGGCTGATGCCGATGCTGGCGCCGAGATGGATGTCGGCACCGCCGACGCGGAAGGTTTCCTGGAACACGTCGAGCAGCTTTTGCGCCACCTGCGCCAGATCGCCGGAGGCCGCCACATCCTCGGCAACGACGATGAATTCGTCGCCGCCGGTGCGGGCAATGGTGTCGGTCTCGCGCATGCGCTGCTGGAAGCGCTGCGCCACCTGCTGCAACAGGGCGTCACCCACCGGATGCCCCAGGGTATCGTTGACGTCCTTGAAGCGATCCAGGTCGAGGAACAGCACGCCGACGCGCTGGCCGTTGCGCCGCGCGTGGGACAGGGCATGGGTCAGGCGCATGTTGAACAGCACGCGGTTGGGCAGGTCGGTGAGCGGGTCGTGATGGGCCAAGTGATCGAGCTGCTGCTGCGAGCGCTTGAGTACGGTAATGTCGGTGAACACCAGCACGTAGTGGGTCACCGCACCGCGCTCGTCACGCACCGCACTCACCGTCATCCACTGCGGGAAGACCTCGCCGTTCTTGCGCCGCGCCCGTGCCTCGCCCTGCCACTGGCCGGCCTGGTGCACCTGCGGCCACACCCCCTGGAACAGCGTCTCGTCCTCGGCATCGGCCTGCAACAGGGCAATGGTCTCGCCCAGGGCCTCCTCGCGCAGATAGCCGGTGATCGCCACAAAGGCATTATTGACCGCGGCGATGCGCCCATCGACACCGATGATCATCACGCCCTCGGCGGTGCTCTCGAATACTGCCGCGGCCTGGCGCAGCTGCGCATCGATCTCGCGCTGGGTGGTGACATCCCAGAAAACACCCAGTATGCCCATGATGCGCCCCTGCTCATCGCGCAGCGGCGTCTTCACGGTATGGATGTAACGGGTTTCCCCCCCCTTGAGATAGGGCTCTTCGCGCTCATCGAGCTCGCCGCTGGTGATCACCTGCCGATCGACGCTGCGGTAGGCCTCGGCCAGTTCGCGCGGGAAAAAATCGAAATCGGTCTTGCCGGCGATGTCTTCCTGCGCAATACCATAATCCTCGGCCAGCTGACGGTTGCAGGAGACATACACCGATTCGGCATTTTTGTAGAGGATGCGCTGCGGCAGATTGTCCACCAGCAGACGGTACAGGCGCTCGCTCTCGCGCAGCGCCTGCGCGCGGTTCTGCACCGCGTCGGCCATGCCGTTGAAGGCGCGGCCGAGCCGTCCCAGCTCATCATTGCTGCCGACCTCCACGCGACGGGCATAGTCGCCGCGCTCGATGGCCTCGGCGCCCTCCACCAGATGGCCGACCGGGCGGGAGATGGTGCGATTGGCGGCCCAGGTGCCCACCGGGACGATCACCAGCGCCGACAGCAGCAGCACACCCAACAGGATCATCTGGGTGCGGCGGATCTCGCCCTGCACCACGGTCTTCTCCACCGCGGCCACCATATAGGCCTGCGCGCCACGCTCCAGCGGCAGGCGCCGTGCCGCGAGAAAATAGTCGCCATGCTCCAGGTCGTGCGCGGGCGCCGTGTCGCCGCCGCGCAGTGGCGGGACCGCATCCAGCTGATTCAGCAAGACCGTGGGCAGGCCGCCCAGACGTGCGCCGTCATCAAACAGAATGGCGAAATCCACCCCGCTGCGCTGCTGGATGGTCTCGGCAAAATCCAGCCGCATGAAGTTGGTTGCCACCACCAGACCGACGCTGTAGGTGCTGCCATCGGGATAGGCGCGCAGCACCGGCTGCGCCATCTTCTGCACAAAGCCGCGCAGACAGCGTCGGTACGCCAGAGACGCCGCCATGTCGTCGCTGCCCCGCTCCAGGTCCAGGGTCGACGGCAGCGCACCGCGCTGCCAACTGCCGTCACCCGGCTCCGCGCGCAGATACACCACCGGCAACCCGGCCTCCCAGGAGACATAGCCGCTCACCGGCGCATCGGCGGCGGAGAAAAATGCCAGCAGGCTGCCGTGGCCGTCATATACCGCCAGCTGGCCGACGTCGCCGGCGCGCACCTGATTGCGCAGGATGTCGGCGATCTGCCGTTTCTCCACGTCGTAGATCAGCGGCTGATAATCCTCCACCGTCGCATAACGATGGATCATGTTCACCGACGACACGAGATCGCTGCGCTGCACCAGGCTGCGCACGTTGTTCTGCAGATGCGCTTCGCGCAGCGTCAGCTCTTCATCCACCGCCGCGAACAGCTTGCCGAACTGCTGTTGCGCCGTATGGACATGGAAATACTCGATGAAATGGGCGAGGGAAAAACCCGCCACCGTCAGCACCAGGACGATGGAAGACAGCAGCAGCGTCAGCAGGCGGAACTTGAAGCCGTAGATGAAGGCCATGAACAGTCCTTAGAAGATCGGCTGGATGCGCTCGACGTTGTCGCGCGTCACCATGACGGAATCCACCACCACGCGCTTCGGCACCTGCTCGCCGCGGCCGATGGCCAGGGCCACGGCGGCGGCCTCGGCAGCGCAGGTCGGATAGGTGAAGCTGGCGCTCTGCTCGCCGCGGCGGATTGCCTCGCGCGCCTCGGCGATATAGTCGATGCCGACGATGAGCAGCTGGCCGGGGTGGCGCCCGGCCTTGCGCAGGGCAATGCGCGCCCCGGCCGCCATGCTGTCGCTCTGGGCGTAGATGGCGTCGAACGGCACGCCCTGCTGGATGACCTCCTCCACCGCGCGGATGGCGTCGGCACGCAGGTAGTTGCCTACCTTGCTGGCGCTGATGCGGATACCGGGATGCTGCTTCAGTTCGGCCTGAAAGGCCTCGGTGCGGGCAATGGCGGTGGTGGCGGTAGGCACGCCCTGCAGCATGAGGATGTTGCCCTTGCCCTTGAGCTGCGCCGCCATGTAACGGGCTGCGCTGCGGGCGATGGCGGCATCATCCGGGGCGATGAAGCTGGTGTAGTCGGTGCCGTTGATGAGGCGGGTCAGCAGGATGACCGGCGTCCCGCCGCGCTGGGCCGCGGACAGTACCGGCGTCATTGCGAGGCCATCGCGCGGGCTGGCGATGAGCACGTCCACCTTGCGGTAGATCAGGTCCTCGATATCGCGGACTTGCCGTGCCGTATCGCCGTGGCCGTCGGTAATGGTGAGGCTCACGCCGGGCTGCCCCGCCAGGGCGGCCCTCAGTCCCTCGGCCTGGGCCAGACGCCAGTCGTTGGCCAGGGTGTCCTGGGCAAAACCGATGCTGAGCGGATGCGGCTCGGCGGCCACCGCGACGGCCGCCGCCAGCAACACCCCGACAAGGCTGATTATTATTTTTTTCATCGCGCACCCCTGGCGATTTATTGCGATAAATCCGCCGACGATTATCCGTCACAGGTTATCACAACCCCCGGTGCCGACGCGGTAACATGCGGACCATGAGCGCCATCACCCCTCTCGCCCCCGCCGCCGATGCCCTGGCCGCGCTGGCCCAGCGCCTGCTCGCCGACCACGCCGCCGCACTGCCCCTGCTGGACCGGGTGGTGGTGCTGCTGCCCGACCGGGAGGCGGCGCCGCGCCTGCGCCGGCTCCTGCTGGAGGGGGCGGCCGCGCAGGGCCACGCCGCCCTGCTCGGGCCGCGCATCCTCACCCGTGCCGAATGGCTGGATACCCTGCCCCTGGCGCGCGAGGTGATAGGCGACCACGGCCGCGAACTGATGCTGGTGGAGGCCCTGCGCGCGCACCGCGGCCTGTTCGGCCACGGCAACCTGTGGTCGCTGGCCGACAGCCTGCTCGACCTGTTCGACGAGTTGACCCTGAACCGCGTCGGCCTGCCGCCCACGGCAGAGGAGTTCCGCCAGCGCCTCATCGCCGGCTACGGCCCGGACAGCCGCGCCCTCGGCGCCCTCGGCCTGGAGGCGAAGGTCGTTCACACCCTGTGGCAGGCCTGGCACGCGCAGATGGCGGCACGCGGCGTCATCGACCGGCCCAGCGCCACCCTGCTGCGCCTCGCCGCCAGCCTCGAACAGGTCGAGGAGCCGCTGTACCTGGCCGGCCTCGGCCGCTGCAACCGTGCGGAAGCGGAGTGGCTGCGCGCACTGCTGGAGCGCGGTATGGTGCGGCTGTTCCTGCATACGGACGCCCCGCTGTGGACCACGCTGGCGGGCGACCACGACCAGCCCGGCCCTGACACCCCCTACGCCGCCCTGCTCGCACAGGCGCTGTACCCGCAGGCCACGCCGCTGGCCGAGCGCGCCCGCACCTTCGCCGCCGCGCACCCCGCCTCCCCCGCCGCCGGGCGCCTGGCGCTGTTTGCCGCCGACGGCGCCGAGCAGGAGGCGCGCGCGGTGGAGCTGCAGGTACGGCGCTGGCTGCTGGAGGGCTGCGAGAGTGTGGCCATCATCACCGAGAACCGCCGCCTCGCCCGCCGCGTGCGCGCCCTGCTGGAGCGCGCCGGGGTGGCCCTGCAGGACGCCGCCGGCTGGGCCCTGTCCACCACCAGCGCCGCCGCCACCCTGGAGCGCTGGCTGCAATGCGTGGAGGAAGACTTCCCCTATCAGGCGATGCTCGACCTGCTCAAGTCGCCCTTTGTCTTCACCGGCGCGGAGCGCGCAGCGCGCCTCAACGACGTCTACCGCCTGGAGCAGGGCGTGGTGCTGCAGGGCAATATCGGCCGCGGCCTGGACCGCTACCGCCGCCAGCTGCGCGAGCGCCAGCGCCTGCTGCCGGCCGAAATGGCCCCGGAGCTGGAGCGTGTCGCCGCCCTGCTCGACCATCTCGACCACGCCGCCACCCCGCTGCGCCTGCTGTCGGCCTATGCGCAACGCCCCGATCGTCTGCTCGACGCCCTGCACGAAACCCTGCAGCGGCTCGGCCTCGCCGCCAGCCTTGCCCGGGATGCCGCCGGCGCACGCCTGCTGCAGGAGCTGGAGGCCATGGCCGCGGCGGTGGAGGAGGACACCCCGCCGCTGGCCTGGAGCGAATTCCGCGCCTGGCTCGGCCGCACCCTGGAGCGCTACAACTTCCGTCCGCCGGTGAGCGGCGGCCGGGTGCAGCTGATGGGCCTGGAGCAGGGCCGCCTCGGCCGCTTCGATGCCCTCGTCATCGCCGGCGCCGAGCGCGAATACCTGCCCGGTGCACCCGGCGCCTCGCCGTTCTTCAACGAGGCGGTGCGGCGCGAACTCGGCCTGCCCACGGCGGAGGAGCGACGCCTGGATCGCCTGGCGCAATTCCGCCGCCTGCTGGAGGCGGCGCAGCGCGTGCTCCTCACCCTGCGCCGCCAGCAGGACGGCGAGGACATCCTGCCCAGCCCCTGGGTGGAGGCGCTGCACGCCTTCCACCGTCTGGCCTGGGACGATGAACTGGCCGACCCGCTGCTCGCCGCCTGGCTGCACGACCCCGCCAGCGAGGTGTTCCGCTGCGATACCGCGGCACTGCCCGCCCCCGCGGCCCTGGCCAGCCCCGCGCTGCCCGCGGCGCTGTTGCCCAAGACCCTGTCCGCCAGCGGCTACCAGCAGCTCATCGACTGCCCCTATCAGTTCTTCGCCGCCCGCGGCCTCGGTCTCGCCGCCCCCGAGGCGATCCGCGAGGCGCTGGAAAAGGCCGACTACGGCGAACGCGTGCACCGTTCGCTGCAGGCCTTTCACCACGGCGCCCCCGGCCTGCCCGGCCCCTTCGGCCGCGTGCTCACCCCCGCCAACCGCGATGAGGCGGTGGCACTGCTGCGCGCCATCGCCGAACAGGTGTTCGCCGACGATGTCGCCGGCAACCTGCTGCACCGCGGCTGGCTGCTGCGCTGGCAGGCACTGATCCCGGCCTACATCGACTGGGAGCTGGAGAGGGAACAGACGGGCTGGCGCACGACGCAGGCCGAGGTGGCGCTGCGGCGCGAGGACTGGCTGCCGGGGCTGGCCCTCAAGGGTCGCATCGACCGCCTCGATCGCGGCCCGGATGGAGACGGCATCATCGACTACAAGACCGGCGGCGTGCCCGCCGCCGAGGATGTGGCGCAGGGCGAGGCGGTGCAGCTGCCCTTCTACGCCATGCTCAGCGACGCGCCCGTCGCCCAGGTGGAATACGTGGCGCTCGACCCGCAGAAGGGCGTCAGCGCCCGGGCCACGCTCAGCGGCGAGGCGCTCGCCGCGCTGCGCGATGCCAATGCCGCACGCCTGCGCACCCTGTACGAAGAACTCGCCGCCGGCCGCCCGCTGCCCGCCTGGGGCGACAGCCAGACCTGCCGCTGGTGCGACATGGCCGGCGTATGCCGGCGCGACATGTGTGAGGAAGTGGTGCCGCCGTCGCACTCATCAGCCGTTCCGAAACATTGGCCATGAGTACGTGCATGGCAAGCGTGGGTCGGGCTTCAGCCCGCCCCGCAGAAAACCGGCCGGCAATTCGGAACAGTCATTCAGCGGTGCGCACGATTTTTTCACCGCACAAAAAATAAGGGCGGCCTTGCGGCCGCCCTGAGTGTCCCTACTGTTGGCATCCTGCCACCTTCACGTCCCTGCGAAGGAAATCCTGTGGTCCATGTATTGCGTCCTGCACCATGCACGCAGGCAATGGTAGCAGACCACCCCACCCCGGCAAGCGCGATGCTCCTCACACATTTGTACTTTATCGCTCCGCCAACACACGCCAGCACAAAAACAAATTCCTCTCCGACAAGCACTTGAAACGCGCAACGGCATTTGCGCCCGCCGCATGACCACATGGCGCCCGGATCCGCGCTGACAAGTCTTTCAGAAAATTCCTACAAATTTCCGCACGGCAAATCATGCCTGCCGACAGTGGTATGCTTGGCCCTCCCCCGAACAGCGCCCAAGCCATGACACACCACCCCAGCGACCCCTCCGTCAACGCCACCGTCATGGCCTCCGCCGGTACCGGCAAGACCTGGCTGCTGGTGACGCGCCTGACGCGCCTGCTGTTCGCCGGCACGCCGCCCGACGCCATCCTGGCCATCACCTTCACGCGCAAGGCCGCCGCCGAGATGCAGACCCGCCTGGCCGAGCGGCTGCTGCGGCTGGCCGCCCTCGACGGCGATGCGCTGGCGGACGAACTGCGCCTGATGCACATCGAACCGACGGCCACGGCGCAGGCGCGCGCCCGCGGCCTGTACGAGGAGCTGCTGCACGCGCCGCGGCCGCTGCGCACCACCACCTTTCATGCCTTCTGCCAGGAAATCCTGCGCCGCTTCCCGCTGGAGGCGGATGTGCCGCCGGGATTCGAGCTGACGGAAAAGGACGGCGAGCTGCGCGCCGCCGCCTGGGAGGCGCTGGTGAGCGAGGCCACCGCCGAACGCGACGGCCGGCCGGCGCGCGATCTGGCACTGCTGCTGGAGTCATGCGGCGGCCAGAGCAACGTCACCGCCGCGCTGGACAGTTTTCTCGATCACCGCAGCGACTGGTGGGCCTTTACCGCGGAACAGGCCGACCCCGGCGGCTACGCCACGGCACAGCTGCGGCAGAGCCTGCAGGTGGATCCGGAGGCCGATCCGCGCACCGCGCTGTTCACGCCGCAGGCGCTCACGCAGCTCACCGAGTTCCGCGACCTGCTGGCGCGGCACAGCACCAAGACCAACGACGAACATCTTGCCCTGTTCGCCACCATCCTCGCCGCGGATGTCGATGTACTGCAACGCCATCAGGCCATGACGACGGTGTTTCTGACACAGAAGGGTGAGCCGCGCAGCCGCAAGGAGAGCAAGGTCCAGGCGCAGAAGATGGGCGCCGCCGGCGAGGCGCGCTTTCTGGAACTGCATGCCCTGCTGTGCGCCCTGCTGGCACGGGTGCGCGAGACCCTCGCGGCGCAACAGACGCTGACCCTGCACGGCGCCTGGTATCGCGCCGGCAGCCGCCTGCTGCAACACTATCAGCGCCTCAAGGAAGAACAGCGCCTGCTCGACTTCACCGATCTGGAGTGGCGCGCCTACCGCCTGCTCACCGCCGCCGACAACGCGCACTGGGTGCAATACAAGCTGGACCAGCGCATCGATCACCTGCTGGTGGACGAGTTCCAGGACACCAACCCGACGCAGTGGCGTCTGCTGCTGCCGCTGCTGCAGGAGATGGCCTCCGGCACCGGCGAACGGCAGCGCAGCGTGTTTCTGGTGGGCGACGGCAAGCAGTCCATCTACCGCTTCCGCCGTGCCGAGCCGCGCCTGTTTCACACCGCCCATCACTGGCTGCAGCAACACCTGCACGCCGATGCCTGGCCCCTGCACGTGTCCTATCGCTCCGCACCGGCGATCATGGAGTGCGTCAACCGCGTGTTCGATGCCAGCGGCCCGCTGGGCGGGGCGCTGGATGCATTCACCCCCCACGACACCCATCACGCGGAGCTATGGGGCCGGGTCGAGGTGTTGCCGCTGATCGAAAGCGCGGCAACAGAGCCCGCCCCGCCGCGGGAGGTATTGCGCAACCCGCTGGTCGAACCGCGCGTGGTGCACGAGGACGAACGCCATCTGCAGGAAGGACGGCAGATCGCCGCCACCATCGGCACGCTGATGGCGGCCGGCACCCTGATTGGTCCGGCACAGGCAGCCCGCCCCCTGCGCTACGGCGATGTGATGCTGCTGGTGCGCAAGCGCGCCCATGTGCATGCCTATGAACAGGCCCTGCGCGAGGCCGGCATCCCCTACCTCGGCGCCGACCGCGGCACCCTGCTGCACAGCCTGGAAGTGGACGACATGGTGCGGCTGCTGGAAACCCTCATCGCCCCCTACAACAATCTGGCGCTGGCGCAAGTGCTGCGCTCGCCGCTGTTCGCCTGCAGCGATGACGACCTGATCGGCCTGGCCCGGGGCCAGCGCGGCCCCTGGTTCGAACGCCTGCTGCAGACCGACGCCCCCGCCGCCACGCCGCTGCGCCGCGCCGCCGACAGTCTGGGCCGCTGGCATGCGCTGGCCGGCGCACTGCCGATCCACGACCTGCTCGACAAGGTCTACAGCGAGGGCAACGTCATCGCCCGCTACGAGGCCGCCTTCCCCACGCACCTGCGGCCGCGCCTGCGCGCCAACCTCACCCGCTTCCTCGAACTGGCGCTGGAGATCGACAACGGCCGCTATCCCAGCCTGACCCGTTTCCTCGCCCGCCTGGGCGAGATGCGCGAACAGGATGAGGCGCCCGACGAGGCGCCGGCCGAGGCCGCCACCGACCGGGTGCGGCTGATGACCATCCATGCCGCCAAGGGACTGGAGGCGCCGGTGGTGTTTCTTGCCGATGCGGCCTCCGCCGGCGGCAACGATCGTCCCTGGCAGGCGCAGGTGGGCTGGCCGGCGGAGGCCGACGCGCCGCAGCACCTGCTGCTGGTGGGCAGGAAGGAGCAGCAGGATGCCTTTACCCGCGCCCAGCTGGAACAGGAGCAGGCCGCGGAGCGGCGCGAGGCGGCCAACCTGCTGTATGTGGCGCTGACCCGCGCCCGGCAGTTGCTGTACATCTCCGGCTGCCGCCCCAACAAGGGCGACAAGCTCGGCTGGTACGGGGATCTGCAGCAGGTACTGGCGCAACCCATCGAGTCCAACCGCATGCCGGTCGCCGCCAGTGCCGCCGCCGCGGCAGCGCCGGCCCCGGTCGCCCCGCCCCCGCCCGCCTTGCGCGAGGTGATCCATGCCCGGCCCCTGGCGCGCGAGATCGCCCCCAGCCGCAGCGTCCACTCCCCTGGCGGCGACGGCGGCGACGAAGACGGCCGGCTGCGCGGCATCGCCATCCATCGCATGCTGGAATTGCTGAGCGCCGGCACCGCCGCCGCCCAGGTACCCCGGCAGGTGGCGGCAGAGCTGCAGCGCCGGCCCGATGACGGCGAGCTTGCCGGCTGGTGGCGCGAGGCCGCGGCAGTCCATCAGGCGCCGCAGTTCCGTGAGCTGTTCGACCCGGCGTGTTACCGCCAGGCCTGGAACGAGGTGCCGCTGCAATACACCGATGAAGGCTGCACCGTGTACGGCCTCATCGACCGCGTGGTGCTGAAGGATGACGAGGTGATCATCGTCGATTACAAGACGCACCGGCAGGCGGCAGAGCGGGATCCGGCACAACTGGCCGCACCCTATGCGACGCAGATGGCCTACTATGCCGCGGGCGTGCGCCGCCTGTGGCCCGGGCTGCGCGTGCGTCCGCTGCTGCTGTTCACCGTCGCCGGCACAACCGTCACCGCCGACATTGAAATCGCCTGATTCCGCCTTAGATAGGCAGTCCGGCACAAAAACAACGCAGAAGGCTACTCATCCCATGACCGATAACGCATACATCATCGACGTCACCGCCGACAACTTCGCCAGCGTGGTGGAGCGCTCCATGCAGGTGCCGGTACTGGTGGATTTCTGGGCTCCCTGGTGCGAGCCCTGCAAGACGCTGCTGCCGATAATGGAGAAACTGGCCGCGGAATATCAGGGACGGTTTCTGCTTGCCAAGGTGAACATCGACGAGCAACAGGCGCTGGCCGGCCAGTTCGGCGTACGCAGCGTGCCCACGGTCAAGTTGATCCACGAGGGCCGCATCGCCGATGAATTCAGCGGCGCATTGCCGGAATCCCAGGTGCGTGCCTTTATCGACAGGCATATGGAACAGCCGGCGGACCGTTTTCTCGCCGCCGCCGAGCAGGCCTGGGAGAGCGGTGACGCCGCCCAGGCCGAGGCGCTGCTGCGCCAGGTGATGGCCGAGGTGCCGGACGACCACCGCGCCCAGCTGATGCTGGCCGAGCTGCGCGCGGTCACCGGCAACACCGACGAGGCGGCCCAGCTGCTGGCCAGCCTGCCGGCAGACCTCGCCCTCTCGCCGCAGGCCGAGGCGCTGCGTGCCCGCCTCACCTTCGCCGCGGCCGCAGCCGGCGCACCGGAGATCGAGGCCTTACAGCAGGCGCTCACCAACAACCCGCAAGACAGCCAGGCGCGCCACCAGCTTGCCGCCCGCCTGGTGCTGGCGGGGGACCTGGAGGGGGCACTGCAGCAGCTGCTGGAGCTGCTGCGCCGCGATCGGAGCTGGGGCGACGATGCCGGCCGCAAGGGCATGCTGCAGATCTTCGACCTGCTGGGGGGACAGGGTGAGCTGGTGAACCGCTACCGCCGTCTGATGTTCACGGCGATGCATTAGGGGCAGTTGCAAGTTACAAGATACAAGAAAAGAAAAAGACACGGGGCCTTGCGGCCCCGTTGTTCATTGCACAGACCATGCAGGATGGGTGGAGCGCAGCGAAACCCATCGCCTCGCTCAAACGAAATCAACTGCGCGCGCAGCGCACACCTCCCCTTGTATCTTGTCTCTTTGCGCTGGTATCTACTTTTGGCGCATGCCGTCCAGTTCCTGCAGCAGGCGCTGCGGCGGCAGGTAGCCGGGGATCACCGTGCCGTCCTCCAGCACCAGTGTCGGGGTGGCGCTGACGCCCAAGGCCTGACCCAGCGCCAGGTGATTGGCGACCGGATTGTCGGCGCAGACGTTCTTGCTCACCTTGTCCTCATTCTTGGCCTGATCCATCGCCTTGTTGCGATCGGCGGCACACCACACCGACGCTGCCTTGTCGTAGGAAGGCGAGGGAATCCCGGCGCGCGGGAATGCCATATAGCGCACGGTAATGCCGAGGTCATTCATTTCCTTCATGCCGCTGTGCATCTTGCGGCAATAGGTGCAGTCGATGTCGGTGAACACGGTAAGGGTATGCCTGGCCTTGCCCTTGGCCGGATAGACGATCATCGACGGCCCGGCAGCATTGAGTGCGGCCTGCCGCGCCTTGCCACGCCATTCCTCGGTGAGATTGCTCTGCTTGTGCAAATCGAACATGTCACCGCTGATCAGATGGCGGCCATCGGCCGAGATGTAGAACAGGCGCGGGCCGTAGGCAATCTGATACAACCCAGCCACCGGCGCCGGTGTGATGGAGTCCGGCGTTTGTCCCGGCAGCAGCCCCTCGACCGCGGCACGGATCTTGGCCGTGGCGGCGTCATCAGCATGCAACGGCGCCGACGCCAAAAACAGTGAAACCAGAAACAACAGTACGGAACGCAACATGAAGAATACCTATGGTTTGATCAATCACGAAAATTGTTGAACTGCAGCGGCATATCCAGTTCCGCGCCACGCAGCAGGGCAATGGCCTCCTGCAGATCATCGCGCTTCTTGCCGGTAACGCGCACCTGCTCACCCTGCACTGCCGCCTGCACCTTGATCTTGCTGTCCTTGATGCGTCTGACGATCTCCTTGGCCAGTTCCTTGTCTATGCCCTGCCGTACCTTGATGCGCTGGCGGCAACGCATATTGGCAGTCTCGATATCCTCTTCCTGCATGCATTTGATGTCGATGCCACGCTTGGCCAGGCGCTGATAGAGGATTTCCTTCATTTGTTTGATCTGGAAGTCGTTCTGCGCCTGCAGCAGCAAGGCAGCCTCTTCCTGTTCGACCTTGGCGTCGGAACCCTTGAAATCAAAGCGGTTATCCACTTCGCGATTGGTCTGGTCGACGGCGTTGGCCAGTTCGTGTTTATCGATTTCCGAGACAATGTCGAAAGACGGCATGAGTTCCTCACTAAAGACCACAGGGATACAGATAAAGTTTCAATGTACGGGGGTTACTTCATCGGTGGCGCCCGACAGCACCAGACTGCGAATGTCGATATCGTAAGCGTCGGACTTCAAGATGCGCCGGATGTTCACTGAATAATCGCCGCGATCATAATGGACCAGATTGAGCAACTTGCGCGTCGGATAGGGCTTCTTGTTCGCATCCAGAACCAAGGTGATGATCGGACGCAGACGATGCGACAGATTCATCGTCATAACCACCCCAACCTCGCCGGTATCAAGTTCCACGATACTGCCGATGGGATAGATGCCGAGACACTGGATGAATGATTCGATCAGGTCGCGCATAAAGCTGCTCGGTGACCAGCCATACATCAGATTCAGCGCCTCATGCGGTGAAATGCCCATATGATAGACCCGCTCCGATGTGATGGCATCGTACACATCCACCACCGAGACGATCATCGCATAACGTGCAATCTCGTCGCCCACCAGCCCCCGCGGGTAGCCGCTGCCGTCCACCCGCTCGTGGTGGGAGCGGATTATGTCGAGCGAAACCTCGCTGATTTGCGGATTCCCCTTGAGCATTTCATAACCATAGACGGCATGCTGTTTCAGCACCTCCGCCTCCTCGGGCGTCAGCTTGGTAGTCTTGTTCAGTATTTCCAGCGGCACCTTCATCTTCCCGATGTCGTGCAGCAGGGCACCATGACCGAGTTCACGCAATTCATGCTCGGCGAGCCCCAAATGGCGTCCGAACAACAGGCTCATGATGCAGACGTTGATACTGTGCTGGGAGGTGTACTCATCCCGGTGCTTGAGCATGGTGAGCCAAACCAGGGCGCTTTCATTGGCCATGATGGAATCAACCAGCGTGTTCACCACCTCCTTGGCCCCGGCCGGGTCGATGGCACGTCCGAGACGGATATCCGACATCACCTGCACAATGTAATTGTGCGTCGAGGCATAGGACTCGCGGGCACGTTCCAGCACCGTCAAGAATGCATGCGTCTCCTGTTTGGCGGCAGGGGCGGAACGTGTCTCCAGATTTACGCGCTGCGTGGTGAAGCGGGGCGATGAATCTGCCGGCGTCTCATTGCTAGCGGGGTTGTCCAGCAGCAGATAATCGTCCATGCGGTGCAACTGGCGTTTTTCCGGCACCCAGCCGATGGACTGTGCGGCATCGACGTATACGTACCGGCAGCATTGCTGCAGCTGGGCGATCTCATCTGCACTGGTAATGGGAAAACCCTGAAACAGAAACGGCGTGCCCAACCATGGCCGATCGAGTTCAGCGACATACATGCCCGGTTTCAAATCTGCGACATTGACCTTGATGCGTTCTACATCCTGCATCGCTACGAGTCCCTGGTTCCCATTGGCCTTGCTGCCATGATAGCCCAATCAGCCGCGCGGATGATGCTGCGCGTGCAGTGCCTTGAGGCGTTCGCGCGCCACATGGGTGTAGATCTGGGTAGTGGACAGGCTGCTGTGCCCCAGCAGCATCTGCACCACTCTCAGATCAGCACCATGATTGAGCAGGTGGGTGGCGAAGGCGTGGCGCAGGGTATGGGGGGAGAGGTGCGACGTAATCCCGGCCTGGCGTGCATAGCGCCGGATCAGGTACCAGAAGGCCTGCCGCGTCATGGCCGCGCCGCGGCGGGTGGGAAACAGCGCCGCATTGCCCTGGCCCTGCACCAGCAGCGGGCGCGCTGCGGCCAGATAGCGCTCCAGCCAACTCACGGCCTCCTCGCCCAGCGGCACCAGCCGCTCCTTGCTGCCCTTGCCCAGGATACGCACCACCCCCTGCTGCAGGCTGACCCGGTACATCTCCAGGCTCACCAGTTCCGACACGCGCAGACCGCTGGCGTAGAGCACCTCCAGCATGGCGCGGTCGCGCAGGCCGAGCGGATCATCAACATCCGGGGCGGCCAGCAAGGCCTCCACCTCCGCCTCGGTCAGCGCCTTGGGCAGGCCACGGCCCAGCTTGGGGCTGTCGATGCGGGCACTGGGGTCGTCGGTCAGCAACTGCTCACGTACCAGATAGCGATAGAAGCGACGCAGGCTGGAGAGCAGGCGCGCCGTGGTGCGCGGCTGGGCACCGGCACTCACCCGGCTGTGCAGATAGGCAAGCAAATCCTGCCGCGTGGCAGCCTCCAGCGTGATGCCGCCGTGCTGTTCCAGCCAGCGCGCCAGCCCCTGCAGGTCCCGGCGATAGGCGGCCAGGGTGTGATCGCTCAGGCCGCGCTCCATCCACAGCGCATCGAGAAATCGCTCCAGCAAGGCGCTGGGCGACATCTCAACCGACGGCTTCATGCGCGAGCAGCCAGAGTTTCAGGCGCAGCGGCGCACCGTCGACCGCACCCATATAGCCACCGGGCCCCTGGGCCGCCACGACACGGTGACAAGGAATGAGGAGAGGAATGGGATTGGCGCGGCAGGCGGCGGCCACGGCGCGCGCGCTGCTGCCAAGCCGGGCGGCCAGCGCACCGTAGCTGCACGGCTGTCCCGGAGGAATGGCGCGCAATGCCTGCCAGACCTGTTGCTGGAACGGGGTGCCCCGCGGTGCGAGTGGTGCCGCAGGCACGGTCCGCCCGGCCGCAAAGTAATCCTGCACATCGGCCGCGGCGCGGCATGCGCAGGTCCCCTGCGGGGACAGGAGCGGCGTATCCGGGGGAAGAAAATCAGCTGAAATCACCGCGCCGTTCGCACACTGGATGCCGAAGCGCCAACCCTCCGGCAACGGCGTGGCGAGCACCGCCGACCACGCCTGGGTCATGGTGTCCGCACCAGCAGCAACTGCTGCAGATCGCGCCGCAGCACCGCCTGCCGGCCCGGATCGTCGGTGGTGCGCAGCAGTTCCGCATAGAGCGTGCGGGCGTCTTCGATCAGCCCGCCCTTGGCCAGGGCCTGGGCCGCCTGGTAACGCGCCGTCTGGCCCCAGGGATCCAGTGACAGGGGCTGCGGCACCATGGCGGAACGCAGATAGAGCGCGGCGGCCTCCAGCGGTCGCGACTGCGCCAGGCGCGAATCGGCCATCCAGTACCACAACTCCCGCTTGAGCTGTACCTCCTCCTCCCGCGCCTGCAGCCCCTCCAGCAGGCGATAGGCCGCCTCGTGCTCGCCGACGGTCTGCAGATCGAACAGCACCTGAATCAGCCGATCCAGCTCCGGCCGCGACAAGCGGGCGCTGTTATCGATCATCTCGCGCAGGATGGCCTCTGCCTGGGCGAACTCACCGCCCAGCAGCAACACCCGTGCCTGACGCAGGCGCCACATCACCCGGTCGGCCCCCGGCGGCGGCTCGTCCAGCCCGGCCATGAGGCGCGCCGCCAAGGGCAGGTCGCCGGCGGCAATCACCGGGTCCAGCAGGGTGCGCCGCACCCCTTCGGGAACCTTGCCCACTTCGGCATAGCGGGCGGCAGCCAGATACAGCTGGCGCACCAGCTCGTCCCCGCCCTCCTGCTGCAACAAATTTTCCACCAGCGCGGCATGCGCCTGCTGGCGCATGGTCTCACTGGAGCCATGCTGTGCCAGCAAGGCGTAAAACGAACGGACGCGGATCGGATACATGCGCCCGGCTGCCTGCGCCTTGGCCAGCCAGGCAGCATCATCGCCAATCAGCAATTGTTCGCGGTTGCCCACCTGACGGGCATAGGCCAGATAGGCGTCCCACAGCGCATCAGGGGTGAATCTGAATAACTCGCGGTCGAGGGGAGCCTGCCGGATGCGGGAAAATACCTGCTCCAGCGCGATTGCCTGGGCGGCAGGGTCTGCGGCCCGCGCGGCCGCCTCGGCGGCGGTGGCCTCGCCCTGCTGGCGCACCGGCAGGGGCAGCCCTTTGTCCTGCAGCAGGGTGCGCACCTCGCGCAACACCCGCCGCGGCTCCCACGTGCCACTGCGCAGCCGCGCCAGCAGCGTCAGGCTACGGGCCTCGCCATGGTCGAGCCCGTGCAGGGCCTCCACCGCATCCGCCGCACGTCCCTGGCCCAGCAATACCTGGGCGCTGAGCAAGGCATCCTCTTGGCCGCCGCGGCCGTAGTCGTGGCGATAGCGCAACATGGCGGCGTAGGCATCGTCGCCCCGGCCATCGGCACGGTAGCTCTGGATCACCAGGCGCCGCCAGGCAGTCAGTTCAAGTGCACTGCCCTCACCGCTCCACAGCAGGCGACGCAACAGCGTGCGGGCACGCTCACCCTGCCCCAGCTCATTGAGGGCTCGGGCCATCCAGGTGCGGGCCCAACGGGAGAATTCGGGGGTCACATCGGCGGGAAGCTGGGCCAGGCGATCGTGCAGAACCTGCCAGTCACCACCAGCGGCAAGCAATTGTATACGGCTGCGTTCCCAGGCCGACCAGGCAGTGGCATCATCCTGCCAGGCCGGCTGTTCCGCCTCCAGCAGCGCCAATGCCAGCCGCGGTGCACCGCCGGCGGCCAGGTCCTCCAGCTGGGCCAGCGTATGCGCCGCCGCCGGCGCGGCCGCCAGCAGCCACAACAACGCAACCCGCCGGACCAAACGCAAAAAGCGGATGCCACCGCCAGGGTGGCATCCGCTTTTGCTCAGTACGACCATAATGCCGGTTCGCAGTCCTGTTCCGCACCCGGCGGCAGGACGGCGCAGCTTACAGCTTTTCTTTGATGCGAGCCGACTTGCCGGTACGGCCACGCAGATAGTACAGCTTGGCGCGGCTGACATCGCCACGGCGCTTAACTTCGATGGAGGCAACCGTCGGGCTGTAGGTCTGGAACACGCGCTCCACGCCTTCGCCATGGGATATCTTGCGTACGGTGAAGGCAGAGTTCAGGCCGCGGTTGCGCTTGGCGATAACCACACCCTCGAACATCTGCAGACGCTCGCGGTCACCTTCCTTTACCTTTACCTGCACCACCACGGTATCGCCAGCGCCGAATTCCGGCACCTCGCGGTTCATCTGTTCGGCTTCAAGTTGTTCGATGATGTTGCTCATGACACGTTCTCCGGAAATATCCGCCGCATTATACACATAGAATCAA
>Ga0172382_10003476_pt1 | contig 24953 bp, 38 predicted proteins | sample Leawel138RmetaG_FD_122245 | JGI IMG/M metagenome (GOLD analysis project Ga0172382, IMG submission 122245) | Leachate microbial communities from a municipal landfill in Southern Ontario, Canada - Leachate well 138R metaG | ecosystem: Engineered > Solid waste > Landfill > Unclassified | place...
AATATTTTCGTTAATTATGCCCTGCTTTTTAGTTTCTTCAGTTTGGGCTTCTGGAGGCGCAGTAGACGATTCTGCCATATGTAACAAAGGCAGTACCGTCTTGATTGACGTATTGGCTAATGATACAGGATTGACTCAAATAGGGCCTATTAGCTCACCAAAACACGGTACGGCCATTATCGAAAATGGTAAGATAAGGTATACTCCAGATCCAAATTGGTATGGAATTGACACATTTACATACTCCACCACTACGGATACAGCACTATTTTGTCCGGACACTGGACACTATTATGAATTTGTCTCAGATGTTCTTACATGGGGCGATGCAAACACGGCAGCATCAGATAAGACCTTCTATGGGTTAGAAGGATACCTTGTAACAATAACTTCTAAAGCAGAAAATATTTGTGTTACTTCTTTATTATCTGAAGAAGAAGATTCTGCATGGATAGGAGCTACTGATGGTCAATCTGAAGATCATAATTGGTCTTGGGTTGCAGGTCCAGAAGTAGGTCAAATCTTCAGTCAAGGATTATCTCCTAACGTAATCGAAGTTGGATATGCCAATTGGAATGTTAATGAACCAAATAATTCTGATGAAACTGGGTATTATGGGCAATTGTTATCCGCTGGATATTGGAACGATCTCTCATCTGATGGTGAACTTACAGGGTACATAGTAGAGTACGGTGGAATGCCAAACGATGTTTCAACTCTACCAACAGCAACTGTCAAAATAATTGTGCTCAATAATCCAACATTATCGATACACGCAGAATTGAAAGCTTCATACAATAACAGATTAAAAACAGTCAATAGCTTAGAGTCTCAGATATTAAATAAGCTTCCAGAAGATTGCAAGCAGAGCGGAGTTTCAAGTGCAGGATGCAGTGTTCCTGACAATGTGAAATCAATGTGGACTCAAGCAGAACAGTATATTCAAAACACTAAAAAAACAGGGAACGTCATTAAAGCAGTAAACGACCTTAAAAAAGCAAAAGAACTCTTAGAGCAAATATTAACTAAAATTTAATATTTAATTTTTTATAAGTTTATTTAAATAACTCTACAATCTAAAAGTCCTGTTAACTTCTTCTATCAAAACATCACAGTCGGCTTTGATCTTCTCGAGAGTCTTTATTATTCTCTTCTTTTCAAGTTCAACTGCTTTCATGTTTTCATAAGGCCTTACAGCTTCTCTGAACATCACTTCATCTACTGTGACATATGGGCTGTCATTTAATTTAGTAGAGACATCTTCAAGCATCTTACCTAAAAAGAGATTCATCTCTTCCTTGACCTTCCTTGAAATCATCTTGTCACTATCGAGATGTGTCCTCATGATCCTGACAATAGTACCCATTGGTAAAGGAAATTTTTGAATGTCTTCATTTGTTTCATCGTTGTTAATTTCTTCTTCCATATAATCACCTATAATCAGAATAGACTATAAAACTTATAAGACTTTCCAATATATTGAAAAATGTGGAAAATAAATTTAATATTATAAAAGTTGGAGCAACAAATTGCTATTTTTTGAAATCTAACTCTAGTAATGTTCTAATTGATACCGGTTACAAGGGCAAAACTCAAATTATTTTGGATTTTCTTGAAAATAACGAAATACCTTTCAAAAACATCGGGCTTATTGTTTTGACGCATGCCCACTATGATCATATTGGAAATGCATCGGAATTAAAAAAAATAACAGAAGCCAAAATCCTTCTCCACAAGGATGATATGTCTCTTTTGGATTTGGGAATAACAGATTCAATGAGTACAAAACCTCTAAATATATGGGGTAAAATTCTATTAAGTAAAATTGCATCGATTGATACAAGCTTCAATCATCTAAAGCCAGATATTATTATTGATTCTGATTTTGATCTTAGGGATTATGGGATCAACGGTAGGATTATCCACACCCCTGGCCATTCAAATGGTTCAATATCTGTTATACTAGGTTCAGGTGAGGCTTTCATAGGAGACCTTGCAATGAACGGGCTTCCCCTTAGGGTAGGTGCAGGGGAACCGATATTTGGGGAGAACATAACAGAGATATACCAAAGTTGGAAAAAATTAGTTGAAAATAATGTACACACATTATACCCTTCTCACGGGAATCCCTTCAATATCAAAGTCTTAAAAAGAATACTTTCAAGGAAAGGGTATATTTGATTATATCCAAACAATAGATAAATTGGCAAATCCTAGAGCGTATAATATCATGATTATAACTGGCTGGTGAATCAGATAAATCTTTAGGGAATGTTTTCCTAAAAAAGATAAACTTTTGGAAAGTATATTGCCTGAGATATCAGGAATGTTAAATCTCCTTTTAGATTCTGGGTAGACCAAATTACCCAAGAAAATACCAATCAGGACAACGCCATACCAAGGCAGTATCGGGAAGTAATCAAACGAGAAAAAAGAGTTTGGCTCAAACCCTAGCCACAAGAGATAAGTTGTATCGAATGTGAAATTGCTTAGGTATGCCCCCATTAATATCACTATTAGTCCCAATGCAAGATTTTTGTATTTGTAGTCTAGTAAGGGAAATGATATTATTATAGAAACTCCAATTAGATGAAGTATGCCAAAGAGAATAACACCTTCAGTGAGAAAGATGAAAGTAAATATAGTTATGGTGGCACCCCATGTAAATATCTTGATGCCTCGCTTTAGATTTCTAAAAAAAAGTTCTTTTCTTTGATATTTTGATTTAAGCTTTGAATAACTAATTGTTAGAGATATCCCGACGAGCAGTAAAAATAGAGAAGCAGTTGTTCTTTGGAAGAGAGTCCAAGAGAGGGAGTATATTTTTATTGGAAAATCGCCTAAAAAATAAAGATCGTAGCTTAAATGATATAAAATCATCATTATTATAGCTATCCCCCTCAAGACATCAATCTCCCAAAATCTCTTAGAGGAATTCTCCATAGGCTATTTTTCAATTTTAGGCATATAAGGATAGCCCATATACAATTTGATTATATAACTTTTCGATTTTGAACACTCATAAATTATCCAATTATATTTATTATCTTCTTGTAACTTAATTAAGTGTAGACATACTCTTTGCAACTTTACGTGGTAAATCCAGACGGTACCCTAAAGTGAAAAACAGACTACATAGGGTTAGGATGTTCAGCTCTCCGGCAATCGGTAGTGATGGCACAATCTATGTTGGAACTAATTCAGCTACTAAGGGCGAACTTTATGCCATATACGGTAGCCCAAGATGGACATATGCAACATATGAAAGTTCAATGAGAGCATACGCAGACTCTAATTGGCCAAAGTTTGGTCAGAATAACTATAATCTTCGAAGAGTTGTATCAGCATCACCCCAAGGAGATCCAGAGATAAGTAAATCTCTCCCAATAGCAAAGATAATGAAGATACTAGGACTCTACCCAAAAGAATAAAATTTATTTAACTTTTTTTTTATCATACTACTTTTAAAACATGTCAATTTAACCTTAAAGTTTATATTGGATTATGAAGTCTAGATTTCATGGGTAAGGGGAGAGCAAGGTTTGTTGGGATAATTATCCTAATGGCCGTACTTATTTTATCTTCAGGTTGCAGCAAACCAAAGGAACAACCTCCGCCTGTTATAAAAACTGATCCATGTGAAAATATACAGTGTCCTGATATCTGCAAAGGTGAAGATCTTTGGGGCCAAAAATGCGTAGATGGCCAATGTGTTGATTTTGTAAGAATTGAGCCATGCTCTGAAAAGTGTGGTTGTATAACTGATCTCTGCCAGAGAGTTAAGTGCAGTGACCAGTGTAGAAACAAAGATCTTTGGACTTACAAATGTGTAGATGGATTATGCACACCGGATATTATTAAAGAAAAATGTTCTGTTCAATGTGGTTGTGAGCCAAAATTTTTTTATAAATTAATTCCACAAGCAAGATACCGCCTTAGGGAAGTTGGAATAATTGCAAATGTTTATTCTATCAGAAGTGATCAAGTCATAAGAGCAGTTGTTACTTGTAGAACTTCATTGTGTACAGATCCTCCAACTGTGTACTATACTGAATTTGATGATCCATTTGAGCGAAGTGAAGATGAAACTGTTGATTACTTTGGAACTATTTGGAAGAACTTTGAAATCATGAAAGGATATGAATTAAAGTTTGATAAAAGTGGAACTTATATGATCGGCGTAAGTGATCAATACTATATTGAGGTAGGATTTTTGGGGGATAAATAAGTAAAAATGCTTCATATGTATACTTTATTAACTTTAGACTATCCATTACGTAGGATACACATATCCCTGTTTTATTAATCTTACAGTATACTGCCTCGTTATAATATCTTTAAGTTCTAGATTTTAAATTACGACTAATTACCAATCCAGCCATAAAAATAATAATCGAGGCAGTTAGAAATATAGGTATAAATCCAAATAAGCTTAGTATTTTACCATTTACGAATGTTCCAATGCCCCCACCTATGAACATATTAAACGAGGCAAGGGACATAACCGTACCTCGTTGATTAGGCATTGATTGCTGTGCGGTTTGAATTATTGTAGATTGGATTATTATAAATGCAAATCCAAATCCAATCAAAGATAAAGACATCAGAATCGGATTTTTCCATAAAATCATAGATCCCCAGGAGACGCCTCCAATAATCCCCGCATAAATAAGTAAGTTATTACCAACTTTTTGCCTTAACGTTCCAGCCTTCCTACCGGCGATGGCGGTAGATAGCCCAAATAATGATAACAACGCACCTACAAAAAGGATATTATATCCCATAGTTTCTTGAATAAAATTTCCAGAAAACATGAAGCTTCCAAAAACAGAAAATCCTACAAAAAAGAGAATGCTTACAACTTTTATCAAATTCTCATTGCCAAAGGATTTTTTATACACCTCTATGAAATTCAAACTTGGGATAACTCCGGGATTTCTTTCCAAACTTTTTATCATAATTAATGCTACAATAAGTTCTGCAACTCCGTATATTAGATATAACAGCCGCCATGATCCATAATAAGAAACTATCCCACCAATTCCAGGGGATACAGCTCCACCAAAAAACATCATTCCTATGACAGCACCTAAGGCATTTTGTCTTTTTGAGTCTTCAAAACTATCGCCAACTAATGATACTGCGACTGGTAAAACTGCTGCTGCGAAAGCACCATTAGCTGCCCTAAGCAAACAAAGTGATATTAGGTCAAATGAGTATGCACACAATATGCTAAAAATAGCTGTGCAAAAAGATGCAATATTTAGTACCGTAGCCTTTCCATATCTATCTGCCAATGGCCCAAAAAATAATGTGAAAATGCCAAATGGCAACATATATGCCGTAATAGATAATGCTGCTGATGGAATTGATAGATTCAAGTCTTTCGCTATACTTATAATCAAGGGGGCTGCCGCATAATTATCTCCTTGGGCTAAAAAAGCAATGCTACCAAGAAGGATTAATAATTTTTTTGGATTATTCGAAATCATCTATCCTTACGCCTTTTCAGTAATTTATAAAGATTCCTAATTATTAAAAATTAGTTTTATGAAAAATATTCAGAACAAACTGGGCAATCGTTTTTTCTCTTAAAATTAATAGTTTCAACTTCCATATATTTTAAGTCCACAATCAGTAGTTTTCCTGATAGGATTTCTCCGACCCCAGTAAGTACTTTAATAACTTCCATAGCTTCAATAGATCCAACTACTCCGCATGTTGGTCCAATTATTGGGGATATCTTCTTTTTATCAGGGATATTTGGAAACAGGCATTTTATGCATGGTGTTTTTCCAGGGATAATTGTCGTTATCTGTCCATAATATGCTTCAACAGCAGCATGAACCAATGGAATTCTTTCTCTTAATGAAAATTCATTCAAAAGATACCGTGTGTGAAAATTATCTAGGCAGTCAACTAGTACATCACTCTCTTTGAACATGTCGATATTTTTCTCATCAATTTGTAAAGAAAAAGATTCTATTTCTATTGAACTGTTCAACTGCGCCAGTTTTTCCTTAAGCGATATGGATTTGTCTTTTATCCCCAAGTCCTTCTCAAAATGCATTACCTGTCTGTTAAGATTAGAAATTTCAGGTTTTTGAAAGTCAATTAAATTTATTTTTCCAACTCCACTTGCAGCAAGGTATGTTGCAGTGGGGCATCCAAGACCCCCACAACCAAATACTGTTATTGTAGACCCTTTCAGAATCTTCTGAGATTTTTCCCCAAAATCCTTTATGATCAATTGTCTTTTATATCTTTGAGTTTCTTTTTCTGAAAGTTCAATTATGGGATCACCACATTAATATCATATTATCTTTTTAAGATAGATAAAACTTTACCTTTCTTAAAATATACTTTTGCCTTTTTGTCAATTATTACATTCCTTAATGTTAGAGTTTGGCCCATTTCAACTTTTACATTAAAGAGATTATATCTGCTTCCTTCAATATTTAGATCTTCAACTATCCCAGAAACTGGGATAAGTGATAATTCATGGCCTTGTTTCTCAAGATATTCTTTCTCAAAATTTATTAATTCAATCTCATAAAGCTGGGTAATAAGCTTTGAACTAATCCCGGCTTTGTCAATCTTAAAAAGTAAGAATAGATTCCCCAATGCGTGGTCAAGCTCTTCTTTGAAACTACCAAGGATCACAAGTTCTGTTGAGCCTTCAGAGATGGCATAATCTACCGCAATTTCTCCATCAGTCTTGTCTTTCTCAGTTGGAAATGATAATATCTTAATCCCGTTTGATTCTGCTTCTTTAATCTCTTCAGATGTTATCGAATCAAAATCACCAATAAGAACATCAATAGCCAGATTCATTTCTTTAGCTGTTCTATACCCTCCATCTGCGACCAATATAAGATCAAAACTATCTTCTAAATGACAGGCCTCAGAATCGCTTAGTATTATCAGAGTTTTCTTATTTGAAGGCATCTATTAACTTCTTCTTAGACAGTATATAAATAAATATCGCTGTTACGAAAAGCTCAGGTAGCAAGTAAGAACCGTTATAGATTGCTGAATAATAAGCTGGATTGATACCTTCGGGTGCATACATACCAAAGAAGATAAAACCTGAAAGGAAGTGGCAGATAAATCTCAAGGCAACTCCGATACTTGCTCCAATGAATGGATATCTCTTTATGAATGTGGCAATACCAAGAACCCCAAATGCAAAAGGATAGTCAAAAAGGAATTGTACCGGATGAACGAAGAAAGGCTCTATCATAAATTGAACTAACCCATAAAGAATTGTTCCAGTTAAAGCAACTTTAGGCCTGTTTCTGAGAGCTAAAAATATTATTGGGATCATGCTTCCTGCAGTTATTGATCCTCCTTGGGGCATCTGGAAAACTTTTATGAAACTGAGTACTGTTGAGAGTGCTATGGCAATAGACATCTCAGATATCTCTTTAGCTGTAAATATACTTTTATGTTCCATAATCTAAACCTTTTGATTTATTAGAAAACAGTATTTAACTTTATCGATTAGACTGAGTTTGCCATCTCTTGATAAGAAGTTTCCTTTTTATCAGATTTTATTATTTCAAAAAGTCTTGCCACACCATCAATATCCTTTATCACTTCAGCGGTGGCCTTAGGCACTAGACTCTCCCAGTCTCCTTTGAGTAGGATCCTATTTCTTATCTCTTCTCCAGAGTATAAAGTCCTTTTATAGAATTCAGGTCCTCTTACATCATAGGACGATTCTTTGAATAGTCTGACTGTTACAGGTTCGTTTGCATAGACTACACCGAAAGGGGGCGTGATTGTTTCGACATGCTTTACCCACAATGCATTTCTATAAATATCAGGTACAGGTAAAATATGAACATGTCTCAAGTCAACACCTTCTGTTTCTAATGTTTTTTTAATCATTAGAAATCTTTCACCTGCAGTAAAAGGATTTTGTATCGTGTGAGAAACTTGAGAACTCCCTATGGCTATAATTACTTCTTTAGATGATTCTAGTATGTACTTCACAACATGAAGATGCCCAAGATGAAACGGTTGGAATCTGCCTATGTATAACGCCCTCATAAATCCTAACTTCTCTTGAGATTATTTAAACTTATGCCACCCAAAGATTTATAATTGTTGTTTTTTAGATTCAAGTATAGATAATATTGAGGTGGTATTTTTGCAGAATATTCCGGAAAATATACAACAGGAACTAATGCAATTTCAACAGTTGCAGAGTCAGTATCAGATAATAGTAAACCAATTACAATCTTTGAAATTGGAAAGTAATGAGACAGAGTTAGCATTGGCTGAGCTTTCAAAGACCGAAAATCCAGTTGTTTACAAGAGCATTGGTAGCATTCTTGTCAAATCTGAAAAAGCAGATATGTTGGATGATCTTAACAAAAAGAAGGAGTCCATCAGTATCCGGATTACTACTATCGAGAAACAAGAAGATAGAGTGAAGAAGAAGCTTGAAGAGATGCAGAAAAATCTTCAGAAGGCTTTAGGTGGACAACCTACATCGGGCTAAAGCTTTGATAAATTTGTTGAGAATGAATAAATGTTAAGTAATGTAGAGTATACTAGATTAATGGAAATTTTATTGCGACAAGATCAATATATAATACTTCTTCATCAAAACGCAGATCCTGATGCTATAGGCAGTGCAATTGCTTTGAAGGAATTGCTAAAATCCCAGGGCAAAAATGTAATGATCGGAACTGAAACATTAAATAATTTGTCAAAAAACGTAATTTCTAGTCTTGGAGATTTTATTGTTACAACTCCGACTGATCATAAGAATCTGATAATTCTTGACACATCCACTCCTGTGCAGCTTGGAATTTTTGAGAGCATGATTGAGAATGCCGAAGTAGTAATATCAATTGATCATCACGAAACATTTGAAACGAATAAATTTAGGGGAACAAAATATACATATTTCCTTAACAAGGAAAGGACTTCGACAGCTGAAATTATATTTGATATTATGCTTAAAATGCAAGACGAAGGATTACTCGATAAAGAAAATACAAACTGCGACAAGATAATTCGTGCCATACTTACCGGTATAGTTACTGATACAGGACACATGAGATTTTCTGATGTAAACACTTTGAAAACTTTGATCCATATTTTCAAAAGGGGATATAACATATCTGATGTCGATGAACTGTTAAGAGTTGAAGATGACATGTCTAAGAAGGTAGCCATACTAAAGGCGCACCAAAGAATGAAACTTTATAGCGTTTCTGATTTCATCGTTGCAACTTCTAATGTTTCAAGTTGTGAGGCTCTTGCAGCAAAATCTATCCTCTCAACTGGGGCAGACGTTGCATTTGTCGGTGCGGATAACGGAAGCGAGGTCCGGATAAGTGGCCGGGCTAAAAAATCAGTCATTGACAAAGGAATTAATCTTGCCAAGATAATGTCTCAAGTAGCTCCATTAATTGGTGGTGAAGGCGGTGGCCACAAAGGTGCCGCCGGTGCCAATGGTAAATCTAACATGGAAGAAGGATTAAAGAAATGTGTAGAGATTTTTGTTCAAGACCTTGGGGGTCATGGCGATGGAGAAAGTTTGGAGTATACTGAAGAGGCAGAAATACAGGATTGTTGGGGAACATAGCGCAGTAAAAATCTGCCACTGGGCAAAAAAAAGTTTGACTGAAGGCAGAGTTTGCTATAAACAAAGATTCTACGGAATTGAAAGCCATAGATGCCTTCAGATGACCCCTTCTGTTGCATGGTGCACACACAAGTGTTTATTCTGTTGGCGCCCAGTTGAATATAATGAAGACAATCCTTCTAAATATGATGACCCTGAAAATATTATTGAGGGGTGTATAGAGGCACAAAGAGAGCTCCTCTCAGGTTACCACGGATTTCTTGAAAAGGTCGATATAGATAAACTGAAAGAAGCAGAAGATCCAACAAACGTTGCAATTTCGCTTGCCGGTGAACCTACACTTTACCCTGATATATCTGGATTAATTGATGGATTTAAAAAAAGAAATTTCTCAACATTTCTCGTGACAAATGGAACAACTCCCGAAGTACTTGCTTCAATGGATACTTATCCCGATAATCTTTACATCACATTACCAGCCCCCACAAAAGAAACTTATGAAAGGGTATGTAATCCACAGATTAAGAATGGATGGGAAAAACTAAACGAATCTTTAGAGCTTCTGCCAAAGATTAAAACAAAAAGAAGAATTCTAAGGCTCACTCTTGTTAAAGATTTTAATATGGCAGATATTGGTGAATACTCAAAACTTATAGAAAAGGCAAATCCTGATTTTATCGAGGCTAAAGCTTACATGTTTGTTGGCTATTCAAGAAAGAGGCTTGAAGTAGAAAACATGCCGATGTTTGATGATATATTAGAATTCTCTAAAAAATTGAAAGAAAAATCAGGCTATAGGGCAGTTGATTCTGCACCGGAATCAAGAGTTGTCTTATTATCCAAGGATTGAGTGTATAAGTTAATCTTATATATAATATTTCATACATTGGGCTGGTGTTATGGGGGGCGTAATTTTAACTAGCATCGAGGCCAAAAGATTTATCCGAGTCGATGAAGGGTCGCCATCTGTTAGTATTTCAAGCAACTTGACCTTAACGGATGCTTATGGTAGTAGCAATAATAATATTTTTATAGAATTTGTTTTCTGTTGCAATTACACCCCCAATGTATGTTCCATTAAAATTGAAGGTGTTTTTATTTACGATGGGCCTGAAAAAGAAGAAATATTAAACGAGTGGAAAGAAAAGAAGAGACTAGACACAGGTAAATTTCTATTTATCCACAATTCAATACTTTACAAATGTTTTGTTGAGTCGGTAGGTGTTTCTAGTGATATAAATGTTCCATCTCCTGTTTCAATGCCTTCTGTTTCGCCAAAGAGAGAAATTGATCCTGGAGAGGGGATAGTTTATGGGTAAGCCACATGTTTTAGAAGAAACGATATCTATTATCAGAAATATTTATCTTGATCTTGATTTCGATGAGGTGTTCAATCCTCTTTTCATAACTGACGATGATATGTATAAGCAGTGGGGTTCAGAGACTCCTGCTATATTGGATCGAGTATACTATCTTGCAGGGCTTCCAAGACCAAATGTAGGCCTTTCAAAAGAAGTCAAGGATAAGATATCTCAGTTTGTAGAACTCGATGAAAGAAGGAGTAGGAATCTTGAAAGAACTTTGCAAGATTATAAACGGGGAACAATAGAAGGTGACGATTTTGTCGAGGCAATCTCTACGGGATTGGGGATTGAGTTTGAAGCCGCTGAAAAAGTATTAGATTTTTTCAAGGAGTTTAAAGAGTTAATTCCCGTTCCTACAAATCTCACTTTAAGGTCCCATATGACCTCTGGATGGTTTATCACTTTACAAGCACTTGCCGGTAGAAGTGAACTACCATTGAAGTTATTTTCAATCGATAGATGTTTCAGGCGTGAGCAGCGAGAAGATCAGACTCACCTTCGAAGTCATTTCTCTGCATCATGTGTTGTCATGGATAAAGAAATTTCTCCCGAATTAGGAAAAGAAATAGTCACAAATTTCACAGAAAAACTTGGCTTTGATAAAGTTAAATTCAAGGTCAAAAAGAGAAGTGCAAGTTATTATGAAGCTGGAACTGAACATGAAGCATTTATCAAATTAGGCGACTGGATAGAGGTCGCTGACTTTGGATTATACTCGAAAGATGTTTTGAAGAAATACAAAATCCCATATGATGTTTTGAATATTGGTCAGGGGGCAGAAAGAATGTCTATGATCCGAAGTGGAGTAAATGATATACGTGAACTTATATATCCACAGTTCTACAAGGTTGACTTTTCTGATCAAGATATTGCAAATTCTATCGAGTTTGTTCAGGATATTAAAACATCAGAAGGAGAAAAGTTATTGAAGGCTTTAATTGAAACTGCAAGGCAAAACAGAGATGTACAATCGCCATGCAACTTTATTTCCTACAAAGGAGATTTCCTAGGTAGAAAAATAGAGGTAATTATAGTCGAGCCTGAGGAGAATACTAAATTAATTGGGCCTGCAGGGTTCAATCAGATTTATGTCTTAGAAAAGGCCATGGTCGGAATACCTCCAGACTCTAAAGATGAAAACTCCCTAAATATAATAAAAAATGGTGTCGATACCAAAATTTCTTATCTTGAAGCTTTCTTTAGAAAAGTTGTTTCAAAAATAGAGACAACAAAGGAGCAGGGAGAGTACGAAGAAAGAATCCCTATAGCCAGAAGCATTTCTGATATCAATGTCTCTCTTCCGACATATATTCACCAGTATCTAAGGGGTAAAGGCAAGATAGACATCAGAGGCCCAGTATTTACAACTATAAGATGGAAAGTGCTCCAATAAATTTTTATTTAAAAATATTATAATAGAAAAGTATTAAATGAAATTAAATATTTCTTTCTATTCTTTTTATGAGCTCTTCTTTAGGAACAAAACCGATTATCGTGTCGAATACTTTCCCATCTCTAAATATAGCAATTGTTGGTATGCTCCTAATTCCATATCTCTGGGCTACTGATATACTTTTGTCAACATCTAATTTACCAATCTTCCACTCTGGATGTTCTCCTGCAACCTCTTCAATAATGGGAGCAATCATTTGACATGGGCCACACCAAGTTGCCCAAAAGTCAACAACCACAGGTTTGCTACTCTTTAATACTTCCTGATCAAAATTTGAATCTGTTAGTTCAATTGTATTCTTACCCATTTAATTCACCTAAATCTAAAAGGAAAATAATTACTTAAAAATCTTTGGTGTGATATTTTTTTCATATAATAGTTAAATTAATTTAACAGATTCCTGAAGGTTCTCGTACCATTTATCAATACTTGCCAGTACTTTCTTTCTAATCTCTTCACGTTCTAAAGACTTATACACAAAGTACCGCCCTCTTTTCCCTTGAACGCAGCATTTAGATTCTCTAAAAATTAACTCTTTATCTATTAAAATCTTCAAAGATTTTTGAATAGTCGTTCTATCTTTTTTTAGAATATTTTGAATTTCCTTAACTCTCATCCCTTCAGACGGAAGCATTAGTGTTATATTTACTTCAAGGTCTGTTAGATCAAAGACGCATCTTAGAATTTTTTTTATTTCTGTACTACTTATTATTGTTGGTAATTCTTCCATAGGACCACTAACATACAGAACAACATATTTCTTTTACAATTATATTGGACTCGTTTCTTATAAGTTTAATCATGTTTTTTGTTGGATTTACAATGTTGTCAAAGAGGAGGGCAGTTTCATCAAGCTCTTTTATTCTAGGGCGCATGCATCCCAAGGATAATTTAGCGCCGGGAAAAGAATTTCTTGCATAAAAAAAGAAATCTTTTATTGATTGAGTGTCATAATCAAAACTGTTTTGCTTCTCAAGTTTATTCTTAATGAGTACTAATAAAGTTAGATTTTTTATCGGATATTTTTTCAATATCTCAACCGCATTGTATTCTCCCACAACCTTTCCATAGTCAAGGCCAACGCAGATGTGGGGGATAAAATTGACGCCTTCTTCTGTTAAGACTCTTACAGTGTTTTCATAATCGGAAACTTTGAAAGGAATTTTAAGAATCCTTTCTATTGTGTCATCACTCCCAACAAAATCAACTGAAACGGCGTCAACTCCACTTTTCTTAATTTCCTTTGCATCACTTCTTGTAAGAAATCCAGAATGTAAATTAATTATAAGATTAGTATCCTTTTTTATTTTCTTAAGGATTGAATAGTCAATTGGAAGCTTTCCATTTTGGTCAAATCCACCGCTGACTAACATTCCTTTTGCACCTTTATCGTTTAGTTCGATTGCCTTTTGGTATATATCTTTCTGGTTAACATGCATCATAAATTTCAAATATTTACCTCTGCAATGCATGCATGAAAAGTAGCATTCTTCTCCAGTAATTGAAATACTTGGGAAAGACTCTTTTGAAGGATAGCATATATTTTTACTTTTCATTTATCGCCCTCTTAAAGACTTCTTGCAAATCCTCTTTATTTATGCCATAAAATATAATGTCTGAAGAAAAGAAATCTTCAATCAGTTGTAACAATTCAGACAAACTCTTTTGATTAATTGATTTTTCTAAATTATCAATTCCTTCTTCTGGAAAAACAAAGAAGTCCCCATATATCCTGACCTCTGAAAAAATATCATTTTTATAGTTAAAAGAAACTCCGATTACTTTTCCGCCTTGTCTCTTATGTTCAAAAATATTCATTACTCTTCTACCAATTCCAAATGAAATTATTTACTTAAATAAATATTGTAGTCTATAAATAAATTAATGTTACTTTTATATATAAGTCTCCAATATTTAATTGAAGGATAGAATGGCAAATCATGAATCTTTGAGGCTTAATGATTATTATCTGTGGAAGAAATATCTCACATATTCCGAGTTCCCATGGGATAGACAATATCTTAATGTTGAATTTTTGGAATTTGAAAAGAAAAGAATAAGCAGGGTAGAAGGCTGGTATAAGGAATTTAGTAGAGCTGAAGATGGAAAGTCTTTAGATGAAATATCTCTTTATGTTGTGCCACTGGCCATGGATTCTTCATGGAATGTCGCCATTGAATCTCAAACTAATTCTAAACCAATAGGGCTGTCTGCTCTTTATAATACCCCTATTGCAGTTAGTATTGGATTGATATCCCTTGGGAAGAATATTCCTGAAGATTATGGCCTTATTAGTATTATAAAATCAAAAAAATCATATGTTTATAATGAGAAGCTGAATAAAAGTGAATCTGTTATTTTAATTGAAGAGTGGGAGGATCTCCCCTCAGATTCTATCTATTTGGATGTTCCATATGAAAGAAGAATAATTGAAAACCTATTTGCAGAAAACTTACCTTTAGATAGAGGAATATCAAGGTCATTCCAAGCTCCTATTTTAAGTGCACCTTATGACGGGAAAGTAGGGGGTATATCTCTATCATCGCTTTCATGGAATTCAAAACTTGCCTTAGAGTTACTGAAGATAATTCAGCTAATGGTTCCGCCTGAATATCGGGGTATGGAACCACCAAAAAAAGCAATTAATGGAATTAATTTTGATTCAAATACTATTCAGTACAAACTTGCAGAAAAACCTAAAGTTGGGCAGAATATCATCTCTAAAATATATTCGAATAATTATAGCAAACTGCATCAATCGCTAGTTGAACGAAAAAATTTTGAAGGAGAGTATTCACTTTTCTCATCAATAAAAATTAATGTGGGAACAAGAAGACAGATGATCCTCGAAACTTTCAGGAATTTTACCCAGACTGAAATTACTTTATCAGACATCGACCAGTTGTTAACAGAAGATGATATGTATATCAAACCTTTACTTAAAACGATTGATGAAAATTTATGGATTCAGATTGTTCATGCGCATCACAATAATCCTAAAGAAGGAAAAAATTACGATAAAGAATATCGGCACATAATAGAATTATTATCTAAAGACTTTGATGTCCTTTTAGTTGACAAATTTAAACAAGATAAAACAAGAGAATTGATAATTCGTTCTATGCTGGATAGAACTAGCTACAATATCAAAAAATTGGCACAGTCATTTGCAAGAGCAGATGATAAAACGGAAATAGCAAATAAATTCTTAAAAGATTCAAGGAGAACTATACTTGATAATTTCGAACAGTTATTAGATGACCCCTTGATTAAAAAAGAAATAGATTCAATAAAAAATTATGAATCAAATGAAAGGTATAACGTTGTTCAAGCTACCCTGATTAATACTCCAAATCTAACTGTAGTTGAAATATTCTGTGAAATTAAGTCAACTGATTTATTTAAAGATGAATATGATCTGCAAAATATATTGGATTGGATGCACAAAAAGGGACATGTAATCAGAGATTCACAAAACCGCTATTCATTTATTTTCTTTTGAGATTCAGATTAACGAAAAATCGTATTTCCAATAAAAACACTTAAATACTTATTTTCTTAAATCTCAATTCCGGTGAGGCATTGTCAAAGTTGCTATTAAAAAAACTAGAATACTATGATGGAAAAAGATTAGTGATATCAATTGATGGCAGCATCTTTAAAGGGAAATTACTTGACTTCGATGAAGATTTAATTTGTCTTGGTGATGTGACGGATATCGCTGGTTCCTCGGGCAAGGAACTAGTTGTAAGTCTTAGCAACGTGGTCTGGATTATATTGGCTGAGGATGGAAAATAAATGAAAAATCAATACACCATAACATTTATAAATCCTATATTATACTGCCAATACGGCATAAATAGCGTAATAAAAACGTTACGAATTACAGACGGGGATAGAGTGAAAGCGACTTTATTCCTCAATTCTTGACTAATAGTACAATAATAAAATTTGGAGATTTGGGCTGATAGGCCTGATACTCTTTATTTAAAGCCGGAGGCTTAAAAATGGGCGGTAGTGGACGAAATAAAAGACCCCGTAGAGGTTCCTTGGGATACAGCCCCAGAAAGAGGGCTTCAAAGATAGTGCCAACTTTGAGCAGTTGGCCAGAAGTGGATGATGTTAAGATCTTAGACTTTCCCGGCTATAAGGTAGGGATGTCCCACATTTTAAGGATAGATGATAGAAAGTACACACTTACAAAAGGAAAAGAAATGGCGGTACCTGTAACTTTGGTAGAAACTCCACCAGTTTATGTTTGTGGTGTTAGGGCATACAAGAAGACCCCGTATGGGCTGAAAACTGTCACAGAATGCTGGGCAGAAGGCCCTAAAGAACTTTCACGATCAAAAACTGTTCCAAAAAATCATGTAAAAGATCTTTCTAAGATCCAATCACTTATAGAAAGTGGAAAGGTAGATGATTTAAGAGCTATTGTTTGTACTCAACCAAAACTCATTAATCTGAAAAAGAAACCAGAGATCATGGAAAGCGGGATTGGCGGATTAGATGTTAACGCCAAATTGGAATACCTAATGGGTGTTTTTGGGAAAGAACTAAAGGTAAAAGATGTTTTAGACGAAGGAGAATTCGTCGATGTTATTTCAGTTACAAAAGGAAAGGGATTCCAGGGCGTAATTAAAAGATGGGGAGTAAAAATACAGACCAGAAAAGCCAATGATACAAGAAGACATGTGGGTTCAATAGGCCCATGGCATCCACCAAAAGTTATGTGGACTGTACCATTTGCAGGACAGATGGGATTCCACACGAGAACGGAACTTAACAAAAGAATATTTAGGATAACAAATCCAAAAGATCTCAATATTACTCCAAAAGAAGGATTTAAGAATTATGGGTTAGTAACATCTGACTATGCTATGCTAAAAGGTAGCGTAGGAGGATCCACAAAGAGAATCTTAAGACTTAGAAAGTCCGTAAGGGTGCCAGTAAGAAGAACTGGGGGGGTACCAAATATTACCTACCTCTACAGAGCTTCTGCAGAGGAGGCATAAACAATGAAATCCAATGTATATTCAATAACTGGAGAGAAGTTGAAAGCAATAGACCTTCCCTCAGTGTTTTCTTATGAGTACAGACCTGATTTAATCAAGAGGGCTGTATTGGCTTCTATAACTCATAGAATTCAACCATGGGGGGTAAGTCCAATTGCTGGAAGAATGACATCTGCACATCCAAGAAGAAAAAACCTTGGAATATCAAGAGTACCTAGAATGAAATCTGGCCCAAGAAGGGCTGCTTTTGCACCCCATGTTGTAGGAGGATTTGTAGCTCATCCACCCAAACCTTGGAAAGTTATTAGTGAGAAGATAAATAATAAAGAAAGGACTGTAGCGATAAAATCAGCTATATCAATAACAGCTAACAAGGAAATGGTGATGTCAAGAGGCCACAGATTTTTAGATAATGTCGAATTCCCAATAATTGTTGAAAATAAGATTCAAACAGTAAAAAAGACAAAGGATACAAGAGAGATATTTAAGAGCCTTGGAGATTGGGATGACATAATCAGATCAAAATCTAGAACAATAAGAGCTGGAAGAGGAAAGATGAGGGGAAGAAAATATAAAAACAAAATAGGCCCGTTAATAGTTATTGGAAAGGACGCAGGCATAATGAAGGCTGCAAGAAATCACCCTGGTGTAGATATTGTAATGGTCGATAAGCTTAGTGCTGAACATCTTGCCCCAGGTACGCATGCAGGAAGGCTCACAATATGGACTGAAGATGCAATAAAGTATCTTTCAAAAAGCGAGGTGTTCAAGTGAAAAATCCACATGACGTGATTGTCCATCCACTTATTACAGAAAAGACTGTAGCTACTATGGAAAGGGACAACATACTGACCTTTATTGTTACCATGGGTAGCAACAAACAGGATATATACAATGCTGTAGAAGAACTTTACGAAGTTGAAGTAGAAAAAGTAAGCACGACTGTTTTGTCTACTGGGAAGAAAAAGGCATACGTTAAACTAAAAGAAGAGTATCCTGCTGACGAAGTCGCAACAAAAATAGGTGTATTTTAAGGGTGATATGATTGGGTAAAAAAATTATTTCACAGAGAAGAGGAAGAGGAACACATACATACAAGGCCCCTTCACACAGATACAATGGAAGAATTAAACACAGAAACTATGATAACGTGGAGAGGGACGGAGTAACACGTGGTGTTGTTAGAGAGCTATTCAATGATCCTGCTAGAACTTCACCAGTAGCAACGATTCTTTTCGATAATAAAGAACAAGAATTATTTCTCGTACCAGAAGGACTTCGAGTAGGCGGTAATATAGCTACGGGGACAATGGCCGAAGTTGAAATAGGGAATACACTTCCTTTGAAGAATATCCCAGAGGGAACTTATATTTATAATATAGAATCAAAGCCTGGAGACGGGGGCAAATTTGTCAGATCTTCAGGTACTTATGCTACATTAATAGCTCATGATAGTAAAAAAACAGTAATACTGCTTCCTTCAGGTGTAATGAAGACTTTGAATTCAGAATGCAGGTGTACAATCGGAGTAGTGGCTGGCGGAGGAAGGAAAGAAAAGCCTTTGGTAAAAGCAGGAAATAACTTCCACAAACTTAGAAGTAAAGCCACAATATACCCAAAGGTAAGAGGAGTTGCAATGAACCACAACGATCACCCATTTGGTGGGGGAAATCACAAACATCCGGGTAAAGGTACAACTTGTTCAAGAAATGCTCCAGCAGGTAGAAAAGTTGGGCACATAGCAGCAAGAAGAACTGGTAGGAGGCGTTAAACTTGGCTAAAAAAGAATTTAGTTTCATGGGTTTTACCGTTGATGAAATGGAAAAAATGTCTATGGACAAGTTAATTGAACTCTTGCCATCAAGGCAGAGAAGATCTCTTAAGAGGGGACTTCCTGTAAGGCAGAAAAAATTACTTAAGAATATACGAGAATCAAAAAAAGGAATGGAAACTGGAAACAATTATACCGTAAAAACGCACTGCCGTGATATGGTAATACTCCCTGAGATGCTCGGAGTTACTATAGGAATTTACAATGGTAAAGAATTTGTCCCTGTAGAAATAACTCCCGAGATGATGGGACATTATTTAGGAGAATTTGCACCTTCAAGAAGAAGAGTTTCACACGGTGCCCCTGGAGTGGGCTCTACAAAGTCTTCCCAGTATGTGCCATTGAGGTGATCTGATGCCCTATTCAAAAACAGATATAGATGAAACAAAAACTGCAAAAGTTTATGGAAAGAATATGAATATATCCCCAAAACATAGTAGGGAGATATGCAATACAATTAAAGGTATGAAGATCGAAAGGGCAAAGGAATTACTAGAAAGTACAATTAAACTAGAAACCCCTATACCATTCAAAAGATATTACAAAAAAATTGGTCATAAGAAAGGACTTTCAAAATGGTTTGCTGGAAGATACCCCGTAAAAGCATCAACAAATTTCTTAAAACTTCTTAAGGAAGCCGAATCAAATGCAGAATATAAAGGATTGAACACAACAAAACTAAGAATAATTCATGCATCTGCTTACAGAGGTAGAGTAATCCCCGGTTTTATTCCAAGAGCTTTTGGGAGAGCTTCACCATATAACAAGGAGCTTACAAATGTCGAGATAGTAGTGGAGGAGAGATAATGGCCATTGAGAGAAAGTTTATAGAAGAGAGTGTTTCCAATTTAACAATTGATGAATTCCTTGGGGATTCACTAAAGAGAGCTGGCTATGCAGGGATGGACATAAAGAGAAATCCTCTTGGAACTCGAGTTACAGTTTTCGTACAAAAGCCCGGAATTGTTATAGGAAAAAGAGGAAGGGCCATTAAAGATTTGACAGACCAACTTGAAAGATCTCCTTTTAATCTTGAAAATCCTCAGATTGAAGTACAGCAAATTGAGAATCCTGATCTTAATGCTAATGTAATGGCATTCCAGCTTGCCAGTGCTATTGAGAGGGGAGAACATTATAGAAGGGCAGCTTACAATTATCTTAGAAGAATAATGAGGTCTGGGGCAAAAGGTGCTGAAATTAAAATTTCAGGAAAACTAAGCGGAGAAAGAGCTCGTTCAATGAGATTTGCTGAAGGATATCTAAAGAAATGTGGAGATCCAGCCATTGAGCATGTGAGTGTTGGATATTCACCTGCAAAAAAGAAACTTGGTATAATCGGAATTGTAATCAAGATAATGCCTCAAGATGTATCACTGCCAGATGAAATAAAGTTTAAGTAATAGGTGTGTAATAATGGCAATATATAGAGTAGACGATATAAGAGACCTTTCAGTTGAAGAAATTGAAAATAACATAGATGAGCTAAAAAGCGAATTATCAAAAGAAAGGTCTTTGCTTGCTACAGGTAGCGCACCCGAAAATCCTGGAAGGATACGGGAGCTTAGAAGGACTATAGCGAGATTAAAAACAATAAAGGTTGAAAAGGAGAAGCTAAATGAGTGAGATTTGTGCAGTTTGTGGTCTTCCCAAAGATCTTTGCGTCTGCGAAGAAATCGCTAGGGAAGAACAACAAATACGCATTTTCACCGAAAGAAGACGATTTGGAAAACTTATGACGGTCATCGAAGGAATCGATTCATCAAATATAGACATCAAAGATCTGTGTACAACTCTAAAGACAAAATGTGCATGCGGTGGAACTTCAAAAGACGGAAAGATTGAACTTCAAGGGGCCCACAAGGACAAGGTTAAAAAAATACTAATTGACCTTGGATTTAGTAAGGATATGATTGTAGTTTCATGAATCACATAATACTCTTGGGAAAACAAGTCGAGGTAATCCAAAGCTCAAATAGGTATGAAGTCGGCATTAAAGGACTGGTCATTGAGGATACAAAAAATACGATAAAAGTAAGGACAAAGAATGGAGTAAAAATCTTAATAAAAAATAGTATAATCCTGACGATTAACGATAAAAAAATTGATGGTAATTTACTTATAGGGAAGGAAGAAGAAAGAATCAAGAGGATGTGATGTGATGATCGGCATCGATGTAAAAGAACCTAAAAAAAGTTGTAATAATGAAAAATGTCCATTTCACGGAACTTTACCTGTCAGAGGCAAATTAATGGAAGGGAAGATTGTAAGCGATAAGATGAATAAAACAGTCGTCGTTAAAAAAGAGTTTATGACAAAACTTGACAAATACGAGAGATTTGAAAAAAGAAGTACAAGAATTTCAGCACATATCCCTGACTGTATTAACGCTAAAACAGGCGACAATGTGAAAATAATGGAATGCAGACCATTAAGTAAGACAAAAAAGTTCGTTGTCGTTGAGGTGATTTAATGGCGAAGGGTGCGGGTGCAACTCGTGGAAGGTCAACCGTAAGACCTGGCAGATTTCACACAACTAAAACAAGATTGGTATGTGCGGACAATACTGGCGCAAAAGAACTTGAAATTGTTGCAGTAATTAATTACAAAGGTACCGCTAGGAGATATCCAAAAGCAGGTGTTGGGGATATGGTAATGGTATCTGTTAAAAAGGGCAGACCAGATGTCAAAAAGAAGGTATTACCGGCCGTCATAATAAGGCAGAGAAAGGAATACAGGAGGATAGACGGCACAAGAATTAAATTTGAGGATAATGCAGCCGTTATTACCGGTGACGACGGTGTTCCTAAAGGCTCTGAAGTGAGGGGCCCTGTTGCAAAAGAAGCAGTTGAAAAATGGGTAAGAATTGCCAACGTTTCAAGTATTATAGTCTAGAGGGAGATAAGAATGTTTAAGAAATACTCAGGAAAACCATCAAAGCAGAGAAAAAGGCACTTTAATGCGCCACTTCATAAAAAACATAGTTTAATGTCTTCTCACTTAGCCATAAGCCTTAGAAATAAGGTAGGTGCAAGATCACTGCCGTTAAGAAAAGGTGACAAGGTTAGAATAATGAGAGGGGATTTCAAAGATTATGAAGGTGAAATAACAAAGGTAGATCTCAAAGCAATTAAGGTATACGTAGAAGGTGCAGTTATAGAGAAGGCAGATGGAACGAATGTTGAGTATCCTATACACCCTTCAAATTTAGAAATTATTGATGTTGACAGAAAGGATGAGATGAGGGATAAAGCTATTGGGAGAAAGGGAGAATAAGGTGGTAATGTGGGGAGAAAAGGACAGAGAAGATCATTAAAAAGATTTTTTGCTCCAAAAAATTGGAGAATCGAGAGAAAAGTCAAGGAATGGACAGTAAAACCTATTCCAGGTCCTCATTCTAAGGAGGTATCAATTCCGATTACAATCTTACTTAGAGATTATCTTGGGCATGTCACAAATATGAAAGAGATAAACTTTATCTTAAACAACGGAGATGTTCTTGTAAACGGAAGAGCCGTAAAAGACTCCAGATTTCCTGTGGGAATTATGGACGTTATAGAAATCCCTAAAACTAAGGAATATTTCCGCGTATTGTTTGACAATAAAGGGTCTGTAAATCTTCTTAAGATAGATGAATCTGAAAAGAATACTAAGCTCTTTAAATTGATTAATAAGACAATGATTACAGGAAATAAACTTCAATTAAATCTCCATGACGGAACAAACTTATTATCTGAAGAAGGTTATAAAACATCTTCAACATTAGTAATGAAAGTTCCAGATATGAAGATTGTAGATTCGCTTGAATTTAAAGAAGGTTACATTGGACTAGTCATTAAAGGCAAAAACGTTTCAAGAATAGGTAAGATTTCAAAGATAGCCCCATTTGGGATATATAAAGACGCAGTAATATTAGAATCAGGAAATGACAAATTTCAGACTTTGAAGGATTATGTGCTTGTCGTTGGAAAAGATTCCCCCATAATTAAACTTGAGTGAGGCTGGAAAAAATGGAAGAGATATTAAAAAATTGGGAAAATCCTATGAGGAAACCATACCTATCAAAAGTAACTGTCAATATGGGGGTAGGGGAATCAGGAGAAAAACTAGAAAAAGCTAGGGCACTTCTTGAATTTCTTACTGGTCAGGCACCTATTAAAAATAATGCTAGACAAACCAATAAAGAATTTGCAATTAGAAAAAGTGAACCTATTGCAGTTTCGGTTACTCTTAGAAGGGAAAAGGCTAGTAAATTCCTCATGAGAACCCTTGAAGCAGTAGAATTTAATCTAAAGGAAAGAAGTTTTGATAATCACGGTAATTTCTCTTTTGGCATAAAAGAACACATAGATCTTCCTGATGTTCAATACGATCCTGAAGTCGGAATCTTCGGGATGGATGTCTGTGTTAATTTTCAAAAGAGAGGATTTAGAGTTAAAGAGAGAAGAATTAAAAAGAGCCACGTACCCATAAAGCATCAGTTGACCAAGGAAGAAGGGATACTGTTTGCTAAACAGGAGTTTGGGGTGAAAATTATATGAATAAAAAGTTTGGAGTAGGCTCAAGAGCATGCAGGCGCTGTGGTACGCACCGTGCAATAATAAGAAGATATGATCTTATGGTTTGCAGGCGCTGCTTTAGAGAAGTTGCCAGAAAAATTGGCTTCAAGAAATATCATTAGGTGATTAAAGATGAAAATAGATCCTTTGGCCGACGCACTTTCTAATATTTATAATTATGAAAATGCTAGAAAGCCCGATTGTGTTATCCCCGCATCAAAACTTATGGGCAATATCCTAAGAATTATGCAGAAATGGGGATACATAGGAGCATTTGAATTTATAGACGATGGTAAGAACGGCCTATTTAAAGTTGAATTAATGGGGGCCATAAATAAGTGTGGAGTTATAAAGCCAAGAACCCCCACAAAGAATAATGAACTTGAGAATTGGGAAATGAGGTACCTCCCTGCAAAGGAGTTTGGAATATTAATAATGTCGACTCCAAATGGGGTAATGTCCCATAAGAAGGCCAAAGAGCAAAACATTGGAGGCATTCTATTAGCTTATGTCTACTAGGTGATATTTATGGTACAACATGTCGAATGGTTTATTGATATCCCAGAATCTGTAAAAGTTACAATAGATGGGGCAAGAGTTAGTGTAGAGGGGCCAAAAGGTAAGTTGGAGAGAGATTTTCTCTTAAAAAACCTTAGCATGGAGAAGATTGAAGGCGATAAACAAATTAGGGTCGCAATGCTTCATGCGTACAAGAAAGAAAAGGCTATGATAGGTACCATCAGTTCGCATCTAAGAAATATGATAAAAGGAGTATCAGAAGGATTTGAATATAAGATGAAAATTATATATGCACATTTTCCAATAAACGTTAAATTAGATGGAAAGCAGCTAGTGATTTCAAATTTTCTTGGTGAAAAGAGCCCTAGAAAAGCAAATATTTTTGGTAATGTAGTAGTTAAAGTTTCCGGTGAATTCGTGACTGTAAATGGTATTAACTTAGAAGAAGTTGGTCAAACTACGGCCAATATAGAGCTTGCTACAAAGGTGAGAAAGAGAGATCCAAGAGTATTTCAGGATGGTATTTATTTATTTGAAAGGGATGGGGTCCCAATATAGGTGAGATAAATGAGTTTACGATTATTAAGACTGAGAAAGAAGCTTAATGGCAA
>Ga0172382_10003477_pt1 | contig 24951 bp, 20 predicted proteins | sample Leawel138RmetaG_FD_122245 | JGI IMG/M metagenome (GOLD analysis project Ga0172382, IMG submission 122245) | Leachate microbial communities from a municipal landfill in Southern Ontario, Canada - Leachate well 138R metaG | ecosystem: Engineered > Solid waste > Landfill > Unclassified | place...
TGTTCCCTGGATCAAAAAGGCACAAAAAATACTTGAAAGCAAAGGACTTCCCAATGCTTCAGAAAAGCTGGGTATGTTTAAAGCCGGTTTTGATATTCTAACCCGAAACGGATATACTCCTATAGGACTCGACCATTATGCAAAAAACACTGATGAGCTAAGTGTTGCATTGAAAGAGAGAAAACTTCACCGGAATTTCCAGGGGTATTGCACCCGGGAAACCACCGGTCAGGTTTACGCTTTCGGAGCAACGGGAATCAGTCAGCTCGAAAGCGTTTATGCCCAAAACCAAAAAGATAACCAGGCTTATCTGGAAGCCATTCACCAGGGTAAATTTTCAACAGAAAAAGGTTATCGGTTGAACCAACCTGAAAAAATTATCCGCCACGTGATCACTGAGATCATGTGTAATGAATATGTTTCATTGGAAGAAACAGCTCAAATTTTTCACCTTTCCCCTGAAGAAATCAAAAAAGCAGTTCATTATACTGAAACCGATTTTGCCGGTTTAATTTCTGATGGCTTGCTTCAAATAGAAAAAGGTTCGAATTTTACAGTGACCGAAAGGGGGAGGTTTTTTATCCGGAATATAGCATCACAATTCGATCCCGGACTAAAAAAGGCGACTCAACGTTTTTCCAAAGCATTATAGGAAGAAAAAAATATGTACTGATTAATACAGACAGGTATGAACAGGGAAAAAGCAAAAATAGCCATTGCAGGTGCCGGGTTATCAGGTCTGACCACAGCCTTCTACCTGAAAAAAGCAGGGGTTGATTTTCAGGTTTTTGATAAAAATGAAAAACCTGGCGGAGTGATCCAAACGCATAACGAAAACGGCTTTACTTATGAGTCAGGACCAAATACCGGAGTATTATCCCGTCCTGAGGCAGCAGAATTATTCGAAGAATTAACAAACGACTGCTCTTTGGAAATAGCCAATGAAGCGGCAAAAGCACGCTGGATATGGAAAAAAGACAAGTGGGTACCTCTTCCTTCAGGGCTCGCAGGAGGGATAACCACCCCCCTGTTCTCCTTTGCCGATAAGCTACGTATCCTGGGTGAACCTTTCCGAAAAAAGGGGAATAACCCAAATGAATCGCTTGCCCAGCTGGTGCTGCGCAGAATGGGTAAAAGTTTCCTCGATTATGCAATCGATCCGTTTATTCTAGGTATTTATTCAGGTGACCCCGGCAAACTGGTTACCCGTTACGCTTTCCCTAAGCTTTACCGGCTGGAACAAGATTATGGGAGCTTCATAAAAGGCTCGGTAAAAAAAGCACGGGAACTCAAAACTGAACGGGATAAAAAAGCAACCAAGGAGATTTTTTCAGCTAAAAACGGTCTGAGTAACCTGATCCATGCGTTGACAAAAAATATTGGGGAAGACCGGATCACCCTAAATTACAAAGACCTTCATTTTAGAAAAACCGAAACGGGATTTGCCATCGATCAAGACAATGATGATTTTTCACATGTAATCTCTACAACCGGTGGATATGTTCTGAGTGATCTGTTCCCATTCATCAGAAAGGAACAACTGGCCACTATTCAACAGATGAAATATTCAAAAGTTGTGCAGGTTTCTGTTGGGTTCAGACAGTGGCAGGGATTGTCGCTCCCGGCTTTTGGCGGGTTGGTACCATCTGTTGAGCAACGACAGATCCTGGGTGTCCTGTTTCTGTCTTCTTTTCTGGAAAACAGAGCGCCTCAGGGGGGAGCACTGCTTTCTGTTTTTCTGGGGGGGGTACGTAAACCGGAAATAGCTGAACTACCCGACGACGAGATTATCAGAATTACGGGAAAGGAGCTGAAAGAAATGATGCAACTTCAGGAGTTTAATCCGGATCTGATCAAGGTTTTCAGGTATAGGCATGCTATACCCCAATATGGTTTTGAATCGGAAGAAAAGTTAAAAACAATTAATAACCTGGAAACCATCTATCCGGGACTGATACTCGCAGGTAATATTCGCGATGGGATTGGCATTGCCGACCGTATAAAGCAGGGGAAAAATGTGGCCGATCAAATTATAACATCTCTGAAATAAACGATGGAAAAAACTGCTGTTTTAATTGTAAATACGGGAAGTCCTGACCGCCCGACAATTCCCTCAGTTTGGAAATATCTGACGCAATTCTTAAATGATAAGCGTGTCATCGACTTGCCATGGTTGCTCAGAAAGCTGCTTGTAAATTTGATCATTATCCCTTTCAGGGTAAAAAGATCGACCGCTTTATACAAATTGCTTTGGACAGAAAACGGCTCCCCTCTCATCCAATATTCTAATCAATTACAAGAGAAATTACAGGAAGAACTGGGTGACCGGTATGAAGTATTTTTAGCCATGCGTTATCAGCATCCTGGTTTAATGAAAGTAATTGCCCAGATCAGGAATAAAAAATTTAAAAAACTGATTCTTTTCCCGCTTTATCCTCAATATGCTATGTCAACAACAGGATCCATAGTAGCGGCTGTAAAAGATGAACTCAGGCGGCAGCAAGCAGATACAGAACTGATTATTATAGAACAATTTTACGATCACCCGGAATTTATTGCTGCTTTTGCCGCGCGGGGACGCAGTTACAATTTATCAAAATTCGATCATATCCTGTTTTCCTATCACGGTTTACCCAACCGGCACCTGGAGAAGTGTCATCCGGGAATTCATCCTGATCATTGCACCTGTCCCGACATTCTTCCCGGCCACGGACATCTTTGCTACCGGGCAACTTGTTATGCTACCACGCGATTACTGGTAAGCGAACTAAATTTAAAACCAGACCAGTACTCTGTTGCATTCCAATCGCGGCTCAGTAATAACTGGATGGAACCATTCACCGATGATGTATTGCTTACCCGACTGCAGGAAGGGAAAAAGCGCATCCTTGTATTTGCACCGGCATTTGTGACCGATTGCCTGGAAACACTTATCGAAATCAGCCACGAATACCGAAGTATGTTTCTGGAAAAAGGAGGAGAGGAATTACAGCTGATTGAAAGTCTGAATGTGGACAGCATATGGGTAAAGGCAATGAAGTCCATAATCATTTCTGCCTGTACTCCTCCTTGTTAAATTCTCAGGGTTATAGGTTCTACCCGGGATAAAAAGAGAATCCTAAACAGGATTTGAAGCATTTTTTAAACCCAAATATAGATTTGAACGGGAAAACCAATTATTTTCATATCTTTAACCTGATATAACAGACCAAAACCCACACACATGTTAGTAAAAGTCTATGGCAGTGCTGTATTCGGTATAACTGCCACTACAATAACCATAGAGGTTGATGTCACCCAGGGCATTAAATTCTTACTGGTAGGTCTTGCCGACAGTGCAGTAAGAGAGAGTCAGCAACGCATTGAGTCGGCGCTACGACTGAATGGTTTCAAATGGCCACGGTATAAAATCATCATTAACATGGCTCCGGCCGACATACGCAAGGAGGGTTCATCCTATGACCTGCCTATGGCTGCAGCTATTCTGGCTGCGTCGGGACAGATCAGTCCGGAGAAACTTGAAAAATTTATCCTGATGGGTGAATTGTCACTTGACGGAACCCTCCAGCCCATCAACGGTGTTTTGCCAATTGCTATCAAAGCACGGCAGGAGGGATTTGAAGGTCTCATACTTCCGCAGCAAAATGCCAGGGAAGCTGCTGTGGTCGATAAGCTGAAAGTATACGGAGCAGAGAATCTCCGGGAAGTAACCTCTCTACTCAACGGAGAAAATACTCTGCAAAAAACGATAGTGGATACCCGTTCTGAATTTTATGCCCAAATCAACAACAATCCGCTTGATTTTTCTGATGTAAAAGGGCAGGAAAATGTAAAAAGAGCATTGGAAATAGCAGCAGCCGGCTCACATAATATTTTGATGATTGGACCTCCAGGATCAGGGAAAACCATGTTGGCCAAACGAATACCCTCCATTTTACCACCATTTACTCTGAAAGAAGCGTTGGAAACGACCAAAATTCATTCAGTCGCTGGTAAAATAGGAAAAAATACTTCCCTGATGACCTGCCGTCCATTCCGTTCACCTCATCATACCATCAGCGATGTAGCCTTGGTAGGCGGGGGCAAATACCCACAACCGGGAGAGATTTCCCTGGCACATAACGGAGTATTATTTCTCGATGAGCTGCCTGAATTCAAACGTTCAGTGCTCGAGGTGATGCGTCAACCTCTGGAAGACCGGATCATCACCATCTCCAGAGCCCGGTTTACCGTGGAGTATCCCAGCAATTTTATGCTGGTAGCCTCCATGAACCCATGTCCCTGCGGCTATTATAACCATCCGTCAAAAGAATGCGTTTGTGCACCGGGAGTGGTTCAAAAATACCTGACGAAAATTTCCGGGCCGCTGCTCGATCGTATCGATATCCATCTTGAAGTTGTGCCGGTACCATTTAAAAAACTTGCTGGAACGGAAACATCCGAAACCAGTGAAACCATCCGGAACAGAGTGATCAGGTCAAGAAAAATTCAGGAAGAAAGATTTGCCCCATACCCGGGCATATATAGCAATGCCCAGATGAGCTCCAAGCTGATCCGAAAATATGTACAACTGGATGAGACCTGTAATGAGCTCATCAAAAATGCCATGGAAAAACTAGGCCTGTCGGCACGGGCTTTCGACCGTGTTTTAAAAGTCACCCGAACCATTGCCGATCTGGAGGGGATAAATGTTATACAGCCACATCACCTTTCCGAAGCAATTCATTATCGTAGCCTGGACAGGGAAAGCTGGGGAGGGTAAATCAAAATCAGTAAAAATAACCGGAAGTGTGACATGGCAAAACCTCCAAAAAATCACTTAGTTTTCCAGAGGAAGTTCAAAATAAAAGTGAGATCCTTTACCTTCGACACTTTTAACACCTATCCGGCCATGGTGACCCTCAATTATTTTTTTTACAATGGAAAGCCCTAATCCGGTACTTTTTTCTCCAGCCGTGCCACTTCCCGATGCACTATTGAACGGTTGAAAAATAGTTTCCAGATTATTAGCCGGAATACCTATGCCCTGATCTATTACCTCCACTTTTACCTTTCCTTCGGAACGGGTAATTTGCAACAGAATCTCGCTTTTCGGAAATGAAAATTTTACTGCATTGGAGAGTAGGTTATTGAAGACCTGCTCCATCTTTTGCTTATCGAATTTTACCCGTATGGTTTTATGATCGCTTTCCAGACTGATGGTAATACTTTTTTTCGCGGCTATGGCATTATTAAAGAGGACACTTCTGTCAGCCAGTTCAATCAGGTCGTTAACTTCAGGGTTCAGAGTAAGTTTCCCCGACTCAATTTTAGATAAGTCGAGCAAGTCTTCGATTAATTTTAGCATAAATTCTGCTGATGCAGAAATGATATTTAAAAATTCTCTATGTTCGTTATTTAAAATACTCTTGGTTTCTTCTTCAAGGAATCCGGCAAAAGCCATAATATTTCCCAGGGGATTTCTCAGGTCGTGTGCTGCCATGCCCAGCAAGTAGTTTTTCAGTTCGTTTACCCGGGCTAACTCCGCATTTTTTTTTGCCATTTCACGTTGCAGGTTAACCAGTTCATTGTTGAGCCTGCTCATCTCATCCAGCTGCTGCTGTTCGGACTTTTTCTGGTTTCTCGCATCACTTTTCATTACAGGTATTTGTTGTTGAACCTTATGTTTTGCCAGCATGCGTATTTGATTGGCCTGTTCGTTATTAATTTGCTGCAATTGATGAACAAATCTGAATATTGCAGAAGATGAGCCGGCACCGATTATCCACACTTTTTTCTCAAGAAAGAACCCTGAAAAATAGAGTGACGCATTGTATTTTTCCTCAGAAAGAGCCAGCCAGGAGTCAAATGCAAAATTTTCATTTTTGATTTGCATAAGAAAATCAAGCACATGCGTGACCATGTTCTTATGAAAAAGGTTAATTAAAGGTTTTCCAAGGCATTTATCGTTGCAGATATGAAAATCGTCCCGGATAATTTTTTCGATTATTCCTATTTCATTACATTGTATAACGAGTCCTTGTAGGTTTTCCTTCTTAATCATTGGTAAGCAGTTATTAGTTTATTGGCAGTTATAACCGCTTCATTAGCATTCGGTGCGTATCCATCGGCGTTAAATGCAGCCCAATTGTCGCGGAAATTATTCAGGGCATGTCCTCCAATCATAATTTTCACCTGCTTTCCGGAGGTGCTTTCTCGAAGTTTTTTAATTGTTTCTCTCAACAGGGACCGGTGGAAGGGCATTGAAACAGAAAGGGCTACTAAATCGGCCTGATATTCATCAATGGCTTTCATGATACTGGTTGCTGGTGAATTAGCTCCCAGGTAGTAGGTATCCCAGCCATCCATCTCAAAAAAATCGGACACCATGCGAATACCCAGTTCATGGAGTTCGCCTCCCACGCATGCTGCTACCAGCCTCCGTCCAAGGCGTTCGGTAGTAAAAATATAGGGATAGAGCTGAGCCATAATGGACTGGGTGGCGGCAGTACAGAAGTGTTCGGTAGCCACACTGATTTGGTTATCAAGCCATAGCCTTCCTATTTCATATTGTGAATTCTGAAAAATATCGAGATAGATCTCTTTCACTGGTACCCCTTCCTCAACAGCCTTCATAACAAATTGAGATGCCGAGTGCCGGTCGCCCCGGAGTAAAGCATGGGTATAATCGATTGCCAGTTGTCCGTTTCTTGATCGTATATCCAAATATCCGGGTTGTTCCATCAAAGGCTGTTCCATGGTTTCCAGGCCTGAATCAATAAAGCGATCAAAAAAATGATGGTATTCCTGCCCAAAGGTTTCCTTTAAAACCACCCGTATACATTCAAGGGTTTCAGTCATCACACTATCAGAAAATCCCAGGTTTCGAAACAATTGTTTCACCCATAAAACATAGCTGTTGAAAATATCCGGATCGCCAGCTACTATTGCTTCAGTCAGAAAAGGCAGATGGTATGCTGCATCACGAATACTTATGCGACGCCCTTCTTCTCCATATTTTTTCCAATACCCTGGATTTTGTTGGTATTGCAAATCTACAATCTTCTCTGCCAGCTCAGCTTGTCTGAACCTGATTTCGTCCTCGATATATTTTTCTGGTTGTTTCATAAAAAATTAGATAGTTGAAATTTATAATCAATAAAAGACGACTCTTGTATATTCATCTATGGCATTTTTTTAAAACCTTCATGTTTAACTTTCCACATGTCATTCTTTGGAAATCCTGGAGTAATTTCATCAAAACCGTCCCAGCCCTCCGTCATCATCGCAATTGCAGTCAGGAATCCGCCATTTGAAGGGAAATAAGGATATGGAGAACCATCTCCATACGATAAACCGTGTTGATCAAAAATAAAATTATCATGTAAGAGAAGGTCAATGGCATCATCCGGCCTGTTTAATCTTGCTGCAGTCATTGCCAACATTGGAAAATCCCACCCCCAGACTTTGTTAAAATCCCAAACTGACAGAATTTTGTCAAACGTGTTTTCGAGAATTTCTTCCTCGACTCCATCTCCGGGTAAAACTCCATAAGTGCCTATTAAAGCAGGATGTTCATAATTATATTTTGTCCACATATTTTGAATACCCTCGTGCAATATATAAAGGCCATCCTCAACCGGTAGGGGAGACAATTTTTCTAAAACTTCAATTAAAACTTCAGGTGGTTTTTCCCCTAAACGGTTATACCAGGTCAAAGCTGTTTTCAAACCAAAACGCCAATAGCTTAACTCAAAAGCTGGATTAAAAGTTGACATAAAATCTACATTCTCTGATACCGGAATAAGTGGAGGTCCGAGAACATATCTTTGATTAATAGTGTCATAATGCGCTATTGATGCCAAAAAATCAGCAGTAGTAAATACAATTTCTTTCCATTTATTCAAAGTATTTCTCTGGGGATGCAATCTGTAATCCAATTCTGCAAAATAAATTGGATGAGGCTGTTGCCAAATTAAAAATGCATGACAGGGATGAGGCCATTCTGAATTATTGTATGCAGTACATTTAGGCCATCTGGCCCCACTAAATCCTTCTTCTTTTGCTCTTTCTTTTGCTGTAACCAGAAAATTTTGATAAATTTTAAGACTTTCATCCCATTGTTCCCAACGATCCCATAATGCCCAATGCACGCCATGCCACCAAATCATTTCAAAATGAAAACGTCCAAACCAGCCATTATTCACTAAACCACTTTCTTGTGGAGGCAATGAACCTGCTTCATTTACTTTCATCAAATATTGAGATAAAACAATCCTTCTTTCCAGTTCTTTCCATCTGGTATCTTTACTTTCTGATAAATCAACTGCAGCTCCGGAATGCCAATATTCAAACCAGCCAATAGTACTTGCTTCAATGCATTCATTTACGTTTGGTAAATTTGAACTCGTTCTTTCAGGAGAAAACTCACATACAAATTGCATTTTTGTTCCAGTAGGAATAAATTCAAATTTATGAGGATTATCAAGATCATTTTTCATGCTTGATCCTGCATCCAATTCTAACGAAACAAAATAAAGTTCCTCATCTAAATACCGCTTAAAATTAATTCGATTATTTATTTTTTCAACTTCAGTTTGATGTAAAGAATGTTGATTCCATACGCCAATATAATCTCCACCTCCACTATTCTCTGCCGATGCAAAAGGAAATTCTATCGTAACAGACAGCTGCCCTTTATTAATAAGCTCCGATTCAACTTTTACTGCAACCAAATCTTTGTATGGGTGACATGTTGTCAAAACATTGACAGATATTCCCTCAATTTCAAAATAACTTGAAATAACTCCAGTCCATAAATTTAGTTCTTGTCGACAATTTTTTAAATCCACAGGTCGTATATCATCCCCATTAGATTTTTTCAAAGAAAATGCAATCCTTCCTAAATTAATTCTATGAGGATTTCCCGAAAGCCACTTGGATAAGGCTTCTTGTTCTTCGTCATCTTTATTTGCAAGAGGATATTTAACTTTCCTTCCATAAGTATCTACCAGTTGTCCTTTAAAATTCTCAACTTTTGTTCCATCTGGTAATGGATCACTATGCCAGCCCCAGTGAGACATGGTATTAAACGGAACAAATGTTTGAAGTCCTGTAATATCAACTGAAAAAGCAAATTCCCCATTCCCAACCTGAGCAAGACTTTTTAAATCTAATTTGGTTGAAATTACGTTATGCCTTTCAACAACCCTTTGTCTATCTATTGAAAATACATTAAAACAACAACAAAATAACAAAGTAATCAGGGCAATAAAAAACTTCAAAGTTTTCATATTAAAAAATGTCATAAATTTATACAGTAATGTCCGACTAAAGTAATATTTTTTCAAAATCTTTGATAGCCAACTTTTTTGCAAATTTTTCCCGTTTCTCTTTTTTTTATAAGTTGTATTAAATACAAAAATAGGTATCCCGCTTTTATATAATACTACCCTATATTAAAACGACTGGTTAAGTGTATTTTTACTTACTTTAATCCAGTGTATTATGAAATCAAAAAGACAAAAACATTCGGGCAGTTTTAAGGCCAAAGTAGCCATTGAAGCTATTCAGGAAAAAGAGACTCTTGCGGAACTTTCAAAGAAGTATGATATCCACCCGAACCAGATAACCTGGTGGAAGAAAGAGTTTCTTGAAAGGGCACCACAGTTGCTTGAGAAGCCACGCCCTTAACAGAACCCAAAACCCTTCTTTTCTTTGCTTTTAAGATTAAAAATTAAAGGTCAATTTTCATCCGGTCGCCAAATTTAATGCATAACTGCTGTACAGTAAGGCTCCAGTTCTGAAGCGGTTGCGTCCATTTTTTTGGAGATATTCTCAGTTGCCAGGTAGATGTGCTTCAGCAAGGCCATATCATTTGGAAAAGCTCCTTTTGTTTTGGTTACTTTTCTGACTTGTCGATGAAAACCTTCTACCGGATTGGTAGTATTAATTATCCTGCGGATTTGTTCATCATACTGAAAATAAGTCGATAACTTTTCCCAAAAGGTTTTCATAATACTCTGTCGTTATAAATTAATAATCTCAAATTTTTGGACAGAGTTTATTTTACAGTCTTCTTAATGGGTTCATCTGGACAGACTTCTCGCCCTGGCACCCTTAAACCATTTAGCAAACAAAAAAGGAGCACAATTACATTTGTACTCCTTTCCACCATGTTGTCCCGCCAAGGCTCGAACTTGGACTCTTCTGAACCAAAATCAGACGTGTTGCCAATTACACCACGGGACAATCATTTCATTGCCTTTTCGTTAAAGACGGTGCAAAAATATAAATTTTTTTCTATTAGGGAATTGTAGTCTCTTTTTTTTCATGAAAACCCTATATTTGTCCTTGTTCAACAAATGACAATGCGCCAGTTTAATCTGATTAATAACATTTTAGGATGGACGGTATTTACTATTGCTGCTACCGTTTATTTACTTACCATTGAACCAACCGCCAGCTGGTGGGATTGTAGTGAGTTCATTATCAGTGCGTGGAAACTGGAGGTGGGTCATCCTCCCGGAGCGCCAATTCATATGCTGCTTGGACGATTTTTCAGTTTGTTTGCATCCAATAACTCACAGGTTGCTTTTTTGGTCAACCTGTTATCTGCTTTGGCAAGTGCGGGAACGATCCTGTTTCTTTACTGGACAATCGTCCATTTGGCTCGAAGGCTATTTCCGGAAGTGCCAACCAGACCGGAACAAATCATTATCTGGGGCAGCGGCCTCGTTGGAGCACTGGCATACACTTTCACCGATTCTTTCTGGTTCTCTGCAGTAGAAGGAGAAGTATATGCGCTGTCATCGTTTTTCACTGCAGTTGTTTTCTGGGCTATTCTGAAATGGGAAAATGAAGCCGGAAATAAGTATGCCGGCCGATGGCTTATACTGATTGCATATCTGATTGGCCTGTCTATCGGAGTTCACCTGCTCAGCCTTTTAACTATTCCCGCCATCGCTCTGGTATTCTGGTTTAAAAACTACCCATTTTCCTGGAAAGGATTTATCCTTACCCTGCTGGTGTCAGTATTCATTTTGGGCGGAATACAGATCCTGATTATACCGGGAATTCCCAAACTGGCATTTTTGTTCGACTTGTTCTTTGTAAACAACCTGGGACTGCCATTTAACTCGGGAGTGCTATTCTTGTTGATTACCCTTGCTTCTTTTTTGTTTTTTTTAACCTGGTATACCCGGAAAAAGAAACTGGTTTTATGGAATACGGCTTGCACCGCAATAATGGTCATCCTGATCGGCTATTCCAGTTTTGGTGTGATCCTGATCAGAGCTGCAGCTAATCCTCCGATGAACCAGAATCATCCCGATAATGCTTATGCACTTTTAGGATATTTAAACCGCGATCAGTATGGTGATCATCCATTACTATATGGACCGTATTACAATGCTCCAATGCTGGATATCTCCGGCGAAAAAAAATATTATAACCAAATTGACGGAAAATATGTTGCCACTGGCAGCTCTGTATCACAAACCAGGTATCATAAGGAGTTACAAACTTTTTTCCCCCGAATGCACAGCAATAACCCAAACCATATTGAGGTGTATAAACAGTGGGGAAAGGTAAGAGGTAAACCTGTAAAAATTATGCATGACGGACAGGAGACGACCCTTCGCAAACCGACCTTTTCTGAAAATCTCCGGTTTTTCTTCTCCTACCAGTTAGGCTACATGTATTTTCGCTATTTCATGTGGAATTTTGTCGGAAAGCAAAATGATAAACAAGGTTATGGAGGGTTCACGAATGGCAACTGGATTAGTGGAATTAACTTCCTGGATGAACCACGCACCGGGCCTCGTAACTATATGCCTGATTTCATGAAAAATGATCCTTCACGTAATACCTATTATTTTTTACCCTTCCTGTTTGGCTTAATTGGCCTGTTTTACCAGTACAACCACAGTAAAAAAGGGAAGGAAGGATTTGCCGTAGTCATGATGCTTTTTGTTTTCACCGGAATAGCCATTGTGACCTATCTGAATCAAACCCCGATGCAACCACGGGAACGCGATTATGCATACGTAGGTTCCTTTTATGCTTTTGCCATCTGGATTGGGTTGGCCGTTCCAGCCCTCTTTGCCTCCGCAAAAAAATTATTAAAAGGTATTGCCGGTCCAGTTGTAGTTCTCTTTGCCTCAGTGATTCTTGTACCAGGAATTTTAGCCTTTCAAAATTTTGATGACCATAACCGGTCGGGCCGCTATATGACCCGCGATTTTGCCATCAATTACCTGGAATCCTGCGCTCCCAATGCAATCCTCTTCACCTATGGCGACAACGACACATTCCCTTTGTGGTATGCACAGGAAGTAGAAGGAATACGGCCCGATATTAAAGTAATCAATATCAGTTACCTGGGCATGGACTGGTACATCAGCCAGCACCGGAAAGCTTCCAATAAAGCCGCTCCGGTTCCATTCTCATTCCAGGAAGACCAGTACTATATGGGACGCCGTGATGCCGTACTTATTGAAAACCTGATCGACGGACCTGTGGATCTGCGTGATGCAATAGCCTTTCTGGGAAGTGACGATGAACGAACAAAAGTGGAAATGACAAGTGGACAAAATCTTAACTTCCTGCCTTCAGATGAATTTTTTCTCCCTGTTAATAAAGAAAAAGTACTGGAGACCGGAACCGTTCAACCTGAAGATGCCGAGCTCATTCAGGATACCCTGATTTTCAATATTAATAAAAGTTATTTAACCAAAAGTGAATGGGCTGTTTTAAACATTATCGCCGCAAACAACTGGGAAAGACCTATATACATCAATCACAGCCTGCTTTATACCAACTATATTTTCTTTACAGAATGGTTACAGCTTGAAGGCCTGACCTACCGATTTGTTCCTATTCAAACCAAAATCGAAGATTTAAATGCCGGACATATTAATACAGAAATCCTTTTTAATCATGTAATCCAAAAATTCAACTGGGGAAACCTGAACCATCCCGACGTGTACCTCGATGATTATAACAAGCGTGCAATAAGAATTATCCAGGCACGTCAGGTATTTGCACGACTTGCTGAGAAACTGATTGATGAGGGACAGAATGAAAAAGCAATTCTTGTGCTGAATACCCTGTTTGAAACTTTCCCGGATGAAAAAATGCCACTGGATTACGATTCGTTCCAGGCGGTCAGGCAATATTTACGAGCAGGAGCGATAGAAAAAGGTAGTGAAAAAATAAAACGAATGGCCGAACATAGCTTTGCACGACTACATTATTATTTTTCCCTGCCTGAATATTTCTCCCGGGCAGTTACAGATGAACAGGAACGCGAAATGAGCCACATGCAAAACCTTGTGGTCCTCGCCCAACGCTACAACCTTACAGAGCTAAGTAAAGAAATCGATGGAAAATTACAGACACTCATCAACCGGCTTTCCAAAGAAATGGATTCATAACCGGTTCACCTGCCTGGATAGCAGTTTTGCCAGTTTCTTCCCTCTGGAATGAACGCCTGCAACCGGCTGGAGTTCCAACTCATGCTCAATAATAGACAGCAACTCAGGTTTAAAGAGGGTTTGAACCTCGGATATATTATATAAGACCTGAAGAGCATATACACGCACAGAAACCGGCTCATGAGCCGAAAGAAAACACTCCAGGCAGTAATCCAGAAGAAATGAGTGGTGCTTTTGGCGAATATCGTGCAGACTGATAAGTTTTAAGAACTGCCGTTTCTTCCCCGGAAAGTTTTCTTTTCTCAACTGTTGGATCATTTGCTCCAAATAAGGAGTTACCAGTTCCGGCCGGGTAGCATGAATCTTATCCACAACCCATGCTGCACGCCAGCTTTTAGGATGCCGGCTATATAACGCTATTTCCATCAGAACAGGGAAGTATTCCTGACGGGCAACAATTTCCTTCGTAACCAAAGCCAGGTTATCCCACGAAACAAGTAAATCCAGCAACTCTTCAGGCTTCATGGCTAAACCAATTTATTAACCACATTCCGGGGCGACCCTTTTATAAAAGCTTCCAGATTTTTCGCTGCCAGATCCATCATTCGACTTCTCGATTCGGTTGTTGCCCAGGCAATATGTGGTGTGATATTACAATTTCTTGCTGTTAGAAGAGGATTATCAGGTGATGGTGGTTCCTTCGCAAGAACATCCAGGCACGCTCCGGCAATCCTTTCATGGTTCAAAGCGTCAGCCAGATCGTATTCATTTACCAGAGCACCCCGGGCGGTATTTATTAAAATAGCCGAAGATTTCATTTTCCCGATAGCCGTTCGATCAAAAAATCCAATATTGTTTTCCGTAAGCGGACAATTGATACTGACAAAATCGCTTTGCGCCAACAGAGTATCCAGGTCTACCTGACTGGCCTTCAAATCCGTCTCCTTTTTGCTCCGGTTAGTAAACAAAATCCGCATCCCAAAGGCAAGGCCAATTGTTGCCACAGCCTGACCAATCTGTCCAAACCCGATTATTCCAAGTGTTTTCCCTGCCAGCTCAATTTGTGGAGTGAGATGATAAGAGAAATCCAAACTGCTTGTCCATTCTCCATTCCGAACAGAAGCAGTATGCTTCGATACATTCTGAAGCATATGTAACAGGTGCGAAAAAATCATTTGAGCAACCGAAGAAGTACTGTAGGCAGGAATGTTCGTCACCGTAATGGATGCCTCCGTAGCAGCTTCCAAATCCACAATATTATATCCAGTTGCCAAAACACCAATATACTTAAGCTTTGGAAGTTGCTCTATTACCTGCCTGCTGATAATAACCTTGTTCGTAAAAATTGCCTCCGCATCCGCTGAACGCTCTATCGCTTTCCCCGGGGGAGTACGCTCGTAAAGAGTACAGTCACCCAAATCAAAAATGCTGTCCCAATTCAGATCTCCTGGATTCAATGCATATCCGTCGAGTATGACAATCTTCATAAAAATAAATTAATATCTCAAAATAAATTATTTTTTTGTCTTCCCGCAAATCTTGTAACATTTAAGAAGAATTATCAGAATATAAAAAAAATTACGATATTTAAAGTGATTATTTATACAATTATTCATGAAATAAGCGGGTGCTGATTCCTTCGAAAAGAGATAAACAGAACCAAAGGAGAATTCCATGGAGCATGGAAAAGGAATATGAATTTAAATCGAAACCGGCTGAATAAATTATAAATCTGAATGAATAAGGAGAAAATGATGATACAAATAATTAATACAAAACACATGAAATTAATTCAAACGATAAGGATAGCCATTGTTGTTTTGGTTGCATCCTTACTTATACCCTCCTGTGCGATAAATCCTGTAACCGGGAAAAAACAACTTATGCTTATATCAGAAGCTCAGGAAGTTGAAATGGGCAGGCAATACGACCCGCAGGTCATAGCTACATTTGGTCAGTATACTGATAACACTCTTCTTCAGTTCATTCAGGCAAAAGGCAATGACATGGGGAAGCTTTCCCATCGTCCCAACCTGCAGTATCATTTCAGGGTTTTAGACACCCCGGTAGTCAATGCATTTGCTGTACCCGGGGGGTATATTTATTTCACCCGGGGAATTCTTGCCCAGTTCAATAATGAAGCAGAGCTGATGGGTGTATTGGGTCATGAAATGGGGCATATCACTGCCCGGCATACAGTAAGTACACAAAGCAAGCAACAATTGGGGCAAATCCTTTTAATGGGCGGCATGATTGCCTCCGAAAAATTTGCACAATTTGCAGGCTATGCCATGCAGGGTATGGAATTACTTTTTTTGAAATTTAGTCGCGACAACGAAAGGGAAGCCGACAGGTTGGGTGTGGAGTACGCCTCACGAATCCGTTATGATGCCCAAAAAATGGCTGATTTTTTCAACGTGCTGAATAAAATGAACATGGACAGCGATGTTGGGGGTGTACCTACTTTCCTGTCTACCCACCCCGATCCGGGCGATCGCTACAATTCAGTTTCACATCTTACGAAAACCTGGAAAGACAGCCTGGGCTATTCATCATGGGCGGTCAACGAAGACAATTATTTGCGCATGATCGATGGAATTGTGTATGGGGAAGACCCGAGACAAGGTTTTGTAGATGGGAATGTTTTTTATCATCCCGACTTAAAATTCAGGTTCCCTGTACCTGCAGGATGGGCTTTACAAAATTCACCAATCCAGGTGCAAATGGCTCCCGGCGATGGTTCTGCACTGGTTATCTTTACCCTGGCACAACAAAAATCAGCCGCCGAAGCTGCTGAAACAGCTCTGAACGACTTAAGCCTGTCCCTGCTCGACTCTAAAAGAACAACAGTTAATGGAATGAATGCCATAGCCACTGTATCACAACAGGTATCGCAAAATCAACAAACCGGACAACAACAAGCCATAAAAGTATTATCATACTTTATTGAATATGGTGGAGCCGTTTATGTTTTTCATGGAGTAACTGCCGATGCCAGCTTCAACACATACTTCCGTACATTTGAATCCACCATGATCAATTTCAACCGACTGACTGATCCTAAAAAGCTTAACGTTAAACCAAATAAAATCAGGGTAAAAGAGGTTAAACAAGCCGGCACCCTGGCTCAGGCTTTCCGAAGTTTGGGCGTACCACAAGACCAAATGAACGAACTCGCCCTGTTAAATAACATAGAACTAAACCAACAGGTTAAATCTGGAAAACTATTAAAAACAATCGGAGAATAAATCATACTTCGTTAGCCTGACCGGCTTTCCCTGATATGTTATTGCAGGTATGATTCGGACAGGAGATTATTTTTGGGAAAAAATCCTGCAATTTACTATCTTAGCCACTTATTATTAAAGAGAATTTAATGCTCAAAACAATACTTTATCCCTTTTCTTTTCTCTATGGATTTGTGGTGTCAATCCGTAATCTGCTCTACGATATCAATATTTGGAAATCGAAAGAATTCGATGTTCCGGTAATATCGGTAGGTAACATTACTGTTGGAGGGACAGGGAAAACCCCACATGTGGAATACCTCATCAACCTTCTCAAAGATCAGTTTGTTGTAGCTACCCTTAGCCGTGGATATAAAAGAAAATCCAAAGGTTTTTACGAAGTTGAAGTCAGCTCTGATGTTTCATATGCCGGAGATGAACCACTCCAGATCAAAAAAAAATTCCCTCAAACAACTGTTGCCGTTTGTGAAAACCGGGTTATTGGAGTTCAAACACTTCTTCACGAAAAAAATGAAATAATTCCCGATGTTATTCTGCTCGATGATGGGTTCCAGCATCGACGCATTACTGCCGGAATTAACATCCTGCTCATCGATTATAACCGGCCGCTTAAGGAAGACATGATGTTGCCCGCCGGCCGCCTTCGGGAAGGAGTGAGCCAAATGCAACGGGCAAATGTGATTATTTTCACCAAATGCCCTGATGAAATTACTCCCATAATGCGACGTATTCTGCAAAAAGATGTCCGATTAAAACCATACCAGGCACTGTTTTTTAGCAAACTGGATTATGGAGAGTTAAATCCTGTTTTTTCAGGACGAAAATTAAATAGTGACTTTTTAAAAAGAAAATCACAATCGGTGCTGCTCATTACAGGTATTGCATACCCGAAAGTAATAGTTGAATACATTCAACAATTTTTCCCCGAAACCGAACAGATAAATTTTCCCGATCATCACAATTATACCCAGGGAGATATTCAACAGATCATGAATAAATTTAACCAGATTGACACCCTGGAAAAAATCATTATTACCACTGAAAAAGACGCCATTCGTTTTGCTGCATTACCCGATCTGGATGAAGAATTTAAAAAAGTTCTATACTTCTTACCCGTGAAAGTTAAATTTCTGGATGAAGAGGGAAAGATGTTTAATAAAAAGATTTTGAATTATGTTGGAGAAAATAAAAGCAACCGCGAACTTTATAAAAGAAAAAATAAAAGCCAGACCTGAAACAGGAATTATTCTGGGTACCGGTTTGGGTGGATTGGTAAAGGAAATAGAAATAATCGATTCTATCCCTTATAATCAGATTCCAAATTTCCCTGTTTCTACTGTCGATGGCCATGCAGGAAGATTAATTTTCGGCAAATTAGGCAGTAAGGAAGTATTGGCCATGCAGGGTCGTTTCCACTTTTACGAAGGATACACCATGCAGGAGGTAACTTTCCCTGTCCGGGTCATGAAATTCGTCGGAATCGACCGGCTTTTTGTATCCAATGCTTCAGGTGGACTGAATCCTGAATGGCGCGTTGGAGATATCGTTCTGATCAACGATCATATCAATTTCTTTCCAGAACACCCTCTGCGAGGAAAAAATGATGAGGAGGCAGGTCCTCGTTTTCCCGATATGAGTAAGGTTTATGACGAACGATCAAGAAATAAAGCCAAACTTATTGCCCTGGAAAACAATATTCATGTAAAAGAAGGGGTCTATATCGGCGTTCAGGGACCTACATTTGAAACCCCTGCTGAATATCGTATGTTCCGAGCGCTTGGTGCCGACATTATTGGCATGTCAACCGTTCCCGAGGTAATCGTAGCCCGCCATTCAGGAATGAAAGTCTTTGGCATCTCCATCATTACCGATAGCGGCGTCCCTGGCGAAATTGTTGAGATTTCTCATGAAGAAGTACAGCAAGTAGCCATGAAAGCTGAACCCAAGATGACACTGATCATGAAAAAACTTATCGATACCATGTAAAAATGAAACAAGCAGTAATTATGATTCTCCTGTCTGGTGTTCTAGTAACAGGTTGTTCTACACACAAGAAAGACCAGGTAAAACTGGTTCTCGATACTCAATCCGACCTGGGAGAGGGAGCTGTTTGGGATCATCAAAAAGGAGAATTGATTTGGGTGAATATCACCAAAAAAATTCTGAACATTTATAACCCTAAGCTGAACCATAATAAAGAAATGCTTACCGGACAAATGATTGGAACTGTGGTTCCTGCCGAATCAGGAAAAATGATTGTGGCACTGGAAAACGGGCTTTATCAGCTCGACCCACAAACAGGATCAAAAATATTCATTGCTGATCCGGAGGAAAATATTACCGGAAACAGGTTTAATGACGGAAAATGTGACCCTGTTGGACGATTCTGGGCCGGAACAATGAGCATGACAGGTGAAAAAGAAGCAGGAGCTCTGTACCGACTCGATCCCAATGGAAAAGTAACTCAGATGATCAGCAAGGTAACGACTTCCAACGGGATTGTCTGGTCACAAAATCAGAACAAAATGTACTATATCGATACACCTACCCGCAAAGTGATGGCGTGGGATTATGAACCCGAAACCGGAAATATCAGCAATCCGAAACCAGCTGTTGAAATTCCTGATGAAATGGGCTATCCGGATGGAATGACAATGGATGCGGAAGGTCACTTGTGGATTGCTTTGTGGAACGGTTCGGCAGTGGGTTGCTGGAATCCGGAAAATGGAGAGCTGATCCGGAAAATTGATATTCCGGCAAAAAATGTTACCTCCTGCGCTTTCGGTGACGACGATCTGGGAACGCTATACATCACTACTGCCCGAACAGGTACCAACGAAGAAGAACTCAAAAAATTTCCACATGCCGGTGGTCTTTTTAAAACAAGACCCGGAGTGACAGGTGTGAAAACAAACTATTTCAAAGGAGAATTCTAAAGCATCAGAATGGGAAAAAACCTTCCCCTTCCTTTCCGGATGCTTATGCCTTAATAAAATTAATCCATGAATTTGACATGAATCTGCTGCCTGATTTTTCCGACGTAGAAAAAGCACACAAAACCATTCAAAAATATATCCACCGTACCCCGGTTTTTACTTCCTCAGCAATCAATAAGATTGTGGGGGCTTCCCTATTCTTTAAGTGTGAAAATTTTCAGAAAGTAGGAGCCTTTAAATTCAGAGGTGCCTGCAATGCAATTCTTTCTTTACCGCCGGGAAAAATAATACATGGAGTGGCAACACACTCCTCAGGAAATCATGCAGCAGCACTTGCCCTGGCCGCAAAGATAAATGGAACTCCAGCTTATATTGTTATGCCTGTTACTTCTCCTGAGATAAAAAAAACAGCAGTGGCAGGATACGGAGCACAAATAACTTTTTGCAAGCCTACCTTACAAGACCGTGAAAGTAAACTGAAAGAAATAGTTAAACAAACCGGGGCAACAGAAATTCATCCTTACGATAACTTCCAGGTTATTGCCGGTCAGGGTACTGCTGCAAAGGAGTTGATTGAAGATACGGATGAGCTCGATATAATACTGGCTCCAGTAGGAGGAGGAGGCCTGATCAGTGGAACAGCCATTTCCGCAAAATATCTTTTACCCGGATGCAGTGTGATCGCTGCTGAACCCGCTGGTGCCGATGATGCATTCCGTTCCTTTAAATCAAAAAAACGATTGCCTTCAGAAAATCCAAAAACCATAGCCGACGGATTGTTAACATCATTAGGGGAGCGTAATTTCAAAATTATTCTTAACCAAGTCGATGAAATTGTTACTGTATCTGAAGAAAAAATTGTGGAAGCTATGCGAATGATCTGGGAACGAATGAAAATAATTATCGAACCCTCTTCTGCTGTTCCCCTGGCAGCTATTCTCGAAGGAAAAGTTCCCGTTAACGGTAAAAAAGTAGGAATAATTCTCTCCGGAGGAAACCTCGACCTGAAAAAATTACTATTCTGAAAACAAACTGTTTTCCCGTTTCTAAAAAATTCAAAATGTTATAACAAGGGACTAACTAAATGAGCTAATGACTCCCGGAACTTGAAAAGCCAGCCACGGTGAATCCATTCTTTCAATTTGACCTCACGGCTATGATGCAAATCATACTTAAAAAATTTCTCCAGACTGGCAGTAAAAGCTTCATCATAGATAAAAGCATTCACTTCAAAATTGGTTTCCAGACTTCGAAAATCAAGGTTAGTTGTGCCTATTGAAGAAAAAACATCATCAACAATAAGAAACTTGCTGTGAATAAAGCCCGCCTGATAAAAAAAGATCCTCACACCTGCTTCCAGTAACTCTTCAATATAGGAAAATGAACTCCATTTAGGAATGACAGCATCTGATTTTTCGGGTATCAGAATCCGTACATCTACCCTGCTGAGCGCTGCAGTCTTCAGTGCAGCTACAATTTCAGCCGGAGGCATCAGATAGGGCGATGCAACATAAATTTTGCTTTTTGCACCGGCTATTGCCGAAAAAAAGGCCTGACCTATGTTTTCCCAGTCTGAGTCAGGACCACTGGCTGAAATCTGGACAGGAATATCATTGTTATGGCTGAGAGGAGGAAAATATTTGTTCCCGGTAAGATTCTCATGAATAACGAAATACCAATCGGCAGCAAAGACAACCTGTAAACAACCAGCAGCATCCCCTTCAATCTGTAAATGGGTATCCCGCCAGGGACCAATTCCTTTTGCCCCTTTCAAATACCTGTCGGCAAAGTTTATCCCTCCGGTAAAACCAATTTGTCCATCAACCACAACAATTTTTCTGTGATTACGATAATTCACCCGCGAAGTAAGCCTGGGAAACCGTACCTCCATAAAAGAATATATCTCAACCCCGCTGTTTCTTAAGTCTGAAATAAATTTCTTTCCCAGGCCCCAACTTCCAACATCATCAAAAATTATTCGCACCTCAACGCCACTTTCGCTTTTGCGAGTAAGCAAATCTTTTAACTTTCTGCCAATCTCATCGTCTTCAATGATATAATATTCCATGTGAACATGATGCTCTGCTTTCTCTATCGCATCAAAAATGGCAGAATAAGTGTCAGCAGCATTGTTTAAAATCTTTAATCTATTTCCTGTGGTCAATAAAGCACTGGAATTTTTTAATAACAACCGGATGATATTCCCCTTGTCTTGTACTTTAGGAGGAAGGTATTTCATCGACTTTTCAACCTGACGAAGCTGACGGAACGAAAGCTGGCGGTATTTGTTCAAACTTTTTAATCCCTTCCGGGAAAATAATTTCCGCTTTCGATACTCCTGGCCAAAAAACAGATAAAAAACCACACCAAACAAGGGCAGCAAAATCAACACCAACACCCATGCAGCTGTTTTAAAAGGAGATCTTTTTTCCAAAATGATCATAATGGCCACAGGAATGGCTGTAACCAAAAAAATGAGGGAAAATAACGACCAAAAATCCATTCCAAACCGCATGGCAAATTGTTGTTTTTTGTAACCGTGTTAAATTTCATAAAATTTCCCGTTAAAAACAATTTTGGAATAAAATTCGTATAAAAAAATTAAATGCAACCTTTGATGAAACAAATACTTTTATATACAGGAATACTGATTTTTACAATAGCTTGTTCATCTCAAAAAGGAATCTTAAAAATTGAACAGAACAAAATCAAGGCTGAAGCGGAAGATTCAGTGGAATATGAACTGATTGTGTTTGATTCCGGTTTTGAAACCTGGTATATGATTCAAAACTCTCCGGCCAATTATCGCTCGCAGCCTTACTATGAATACTGGAACCAGCAGTATATTACAGCCTGGAACTACCATGCATCCGCTTCACAGAGAAGCTCTTTTTTTGAGCCCATCATGGGCTGGTATCCGTCTGTTGATTATGGTTTTGAATTGAATCACAAGTTGTTTTATTACTTTCAATATGTTGAAAGAGTTTTAAAAATTCAAATCATCCCCGAAGGCCCCAAAGGCATTGTATTCTGATGTGAATTCCGGAAAACATTTAGCCAGTCATTGTCAAGTGCTTCGCTTTCAATTACTTTTTCAGTTATTTTTGGAGCCTGAACGCCTGCCAGGAACAATTTATTTCCAATAAAAACGTGAGCCTCATCCCATAAACCAGAAAGGATGAAGCTTTCCAAAAGCTTTTTTCCTCCTTCCACAATAACCGACAGTACATTCCGGCGGTAGAGTTCGCCAAGTATTTGTGGTACCTGGTTGTTTTCAAAATTAATTTTTACCAAATCACCCTTTCGGCTTTTATCATTTGATATTCCGTTAAAAACCAGCGTTTTTGTAAAACCGTCAAACAGATTTAAATTGTCAGGCAGCTCCAGGTTCTTGTCGATTACTGCCCGCAGGGGATTTCTGCCTGCCCAGTGCCGAACAGTAAGGGAGGGATTGTCTTTTCGGGCTGTGTTATAGCCCACCAGAATGGCATCTTCTTCAGACCGGATTTTATGCACCAGCCTCAGGGCAAGACCACCTGTGATCCAGGTGGGTTCGCCATAATCTTCCTGCTCCCGGTCAACATCAATGAATCCATCAAGCGTTTGAGCCCATTTCAGTATAACATAAGGACGGATTTTTTCATGAAAAGTAAAAAAACGCCTGTTCAAGTCCCGACATTCCGTTTCCAACACACCAACCTCAACATCAACTCCAGCCTTGCGAAGTTTTTCAATCCCTTTCCCTGCCACCTTTGCGAACGGATCAATTGTACCTATAACCACTTTTGGAATTCGTTTTTCAACGATCAGGTCGGCACAGGGTGGTGTATTCCCATGATGAGCACAGGGTTCCAGGGTTACGTAAAGAGTGCTTCCCCCCAACAGCTCCTGATCAGACACAGCAGCAATAGCATTCACCTCGGCATGGGCTCCTCCGTACTCCCGGTGAAACCCTTCGCCAATAATTTTTTCGTTATTTACAATAACGCATCCGACCATTGGATTAGGCGATACGTTCCCTGCTCCCAGCCTGGCCAGTTCTATGCATCGCAAAATATACTTCTCATCGGTTACCATTAGTCTGAAAAATGTACCTTTACCCCGCCAAAAGTAACACAATGGAGGCGACAATTCAATATATAAGACAAGAATTAAGCGGTTTTTATCCGGAAACCGAAATCAAGGCTTTTGAACGGCTCATCCTTGAGCACGTCTACGGATTAAGCTTCACTGACCAGGTAGTGTTGCGCAAACAAAAATTAGATCATACTTGTAGAAAAACAATCTCCGAAATCATTCTGCGGCTGAAAACTTATGAACCCATCCAATATATTCTCGGTGAAACAGAATTTGGTGGCTTAACCCTGAATGTTACCCCATCGGTGCTTATTCCACGACCAGAAACAGAAGAATTTGTTGAATGGATTGTGGCAACTGATATACCGGAAAATTCAAAGATTTTAGATATTGGCACAGGCAGCGGGTGTATTGCCTTGTCATTAAAAAAGATGCTGCCAGAATCACAGGTTTCAGCCATCGATATTTCAGCAGACACATTACTTGTTGCCAGCCAAAATGGCCAACAGAATGGATTGTCCGTTGATTTTTTTCAGGCCGATATTGTGCATTGGGAAAATTACACCTGGAAAAAATATGATCTTATTGTGAGCAATCCTCCATATGTTCGTGAATCAGAAAAACAGGCTATGTCGACCAATGTACTGAGTTACGAGCCTCCGGGAGCGTTATATGTTCCCGATTCCGATCCGCTTATTTTTTATAAAAGGATTGCAGAATTTGCTTTGCATTTTCTGAATGATAGCGGATATCTCTTCTTCGAAATCAACGAAAATCTGGGAAATAAAATGATAAACCTTCTGAAAAAATATAAATTGCAACAAATCGAGTTGAAAAAAGACATTTTTGGCAAAGATCGCATGATCTGTTGCCGGAAATAAAAATCTATGAGAGCCGGAACACATAAAATTTTTACATTAAACTTCCTAAATTATAAAAAACTTTGTCAATTTTACATCCTGTTAAAAGGATATAAATACAGGATGTGAGAAGATTGGTAAAATTTGTTTTGTTGTTGATTAATCTGGTGGCATTGTTAGCCCTGTTAACTACCTATCTTTCCGGACACATATCACCCGAAGAGTGCTGGATTCCTTCATTTTTCGGATTAGCTTACCCGGTAATTTTAGGCATTAACGTTTTTTTTGTCATTTTCTGGCTGATCATCCGGCCTTATTACATGTTGCTTTCACTTGTTTGCATCCTGGCAGGTTGGGGGTACATAACACGCTTTGTGCAACTGAGTGAAAAACAAACAGAAGCAGGTGACCTGAA
>Ga0172382_10003479_pt1 | contig 24945 bp, 23 predicted proteins | sample Leawel138RmetaG_FD_122245 | JGI IMG/M metagenome (GOLD analysis project Ga0172382, IMG submission 122245) | Leachate microbial communities from a municipal landfill in Southern Ontario, Canada - Leachate well 138R metaG | ecosystem: Engineered > Solid waste > Landfill > Unclassified | place...
AAACACCTCTATCTCGATTTACCAAAAGCTCTTCCATTATTAGAAAAGTGGATGAATGAAGCTTCTGATAAAGGGTTTTGGGCAAAAAATGCGATTCAAACTACACGATCTTGGATTCGTGATGGTCTTAAAGAGCGTGCTATTACTCGAGATCTTCATTGGGGAATTCCTGTTCCTAAAAAAGGGTATGAAGATAAAGTATTTTATGTGTGGTTTGATGCCCCCATTGGGTACATCTCTATAACAGCTTCACTTACTGATCAGTGGGAAAAGTGGTGGCATAACCCCGAAGAGGTGGAGTTATTCCAATTCATCGGAAAAGACAACATCCCATTTCATACAGTTATTTTCCCCTCTACCTTATTAGCTACCGGTGATAAGTGGACTATGCTTCACCATATGAGTAGCAGTGAGTACCTCAACTACGAAGGGGGAAAGTTCAGTAAAAGTAAAGGGGTAGGGATCTTTGGTAATGATGTTAAAGATACTGGTATCCCAGCCGATGTGTGGCGATTTTACCTCTTTTATAACAGACCAGAGAAATCTGATGTCCTTTTTACTTGGAGTGATTTTCAAGAGAAGGTCAATGGAGAACTCATTGGTAATCTCTCTAATTTGGTCAACAGAACTCTCACATTTGTAAAACGCTTTTATGATAACACCGTTCCCGAAGCACCATTGATGGACAATATCGTCTCAGCAGTGAGAGAAAAAGTGAAACACATCGATGGCTTATTAGAAAGAAGTGAACTCAGAGATGCCTTTAGACAGGTCTTTGAATTAACATCCATTGGTAATAAGGCTTTCCAAGATGGAGAGCCGTGGAAAAAGCGAACTGAAGATCCTGAGCAAGCAGCGTCGCTGTTAAAGACTCTGTTATACCTTATTCGTGATGTTGCCATTCTCATTGAGCCATATATGCCTCTTACTTCAAGGAACCTCCTTTCGTACCTCAAAAGTGACGGTGCTCGATGGGACTCTTTAGGTGTATATGAGGGATTAACAACTCTTGGTGAGTTTGATTATCTGTTTACTAAATTAGAAGACGCACGTATTGATGAACTGAGAACACGTTACAGTGGAACACAACAACTTGATTCAAAGGAGAACAGCATGGTGGAAAATGAGACCCAGGTTGAAAACATAGCACAACTATTTGCAGACAAAGTGACATTAAAAGTGAGTAATATCACAGACGTTGCCCGTCACCCCGAAGGAGATCGCCTCTACATCCTCACCTTAGACACCGGTAAAGAGGAGCCAACTACGATTGTCAGTGGTATTGTTCCGTTTTATACCGAAGAGGAGCTCAAAGGGAAAAACATCGTATTAGTAGAAAACCTTAAACCTGCTAACTTTAGAGGAGTGAAGTCACGAGGAATGCTTATTGCTGCTAGTGACCCCGAAGCTGAACATCACACAACATGTGAGGTGATTTTTGCCGATCAGTTTGAGGTGGGAACAGAGCTAAATCCCGAAGGGACAACTATTCCTACTGAAGTTCGCAATCAATTAAAACCTAACCTGTTTTTCTCACTCCCTTTTAAGACTAGAGATGGGTTTGTTGAAATAGATGGAAAGAAAATTGGGAAAGACAACTCATTTCTTTCAGTAGAAAAATATGTAAATGGAGATGTTGGTTAATGTGTCACACATTTCTCGCCTCACTGTAATAGGGCGTACACACCACGATAGATCCCATTACTGTTTTCAAAGCTCGTATTGGGGAGAGGTAAAAAAATTCACCTCGTGGCAGAACCTCTGGGTTCGTGCCCACGTTAGTGAAATAAGAAGTTTTGACACATTAGTACTCTTTAAAGAGTATATAGCTTACATTCCTTTTGGTTTTGACAAGGAAGGAAGTGAGAGCGTGATAAGAGAATTTGTCTCTTTATTACAACCATTTCTTCCAAAAAGCATTAAGTTTGTCCGAATTGATCTTCCTTGGGGAGATAGTAATGTTCACTTTCCTACCAATCATCACTCTATTCAACCTACAAAAACAATTCACATCCCTTTATTAGAGAACTTTGAATCCTCTTTTAAAAAAAGAGCTGTTAGACATATTAAGAAATGCGAACAACACTCTCTTAAGATCAGAGAGTGGGACAGTAGAGACCTCGCTCTCTTTGATCAGTGGTATACAATATATAAAGAGACTGCACAGCGTGATCATTTTTCAGCCCGCTCAAAAGAGTACCTGTTACATCTTCTTTCTCAACACGATGAGGAGATAACACCTCTCTTATACCTTGCTTTTGATGCAAAGGAAATAGTAGGGGGAATTATAGTGCTACTTAACAGTAATGAAGCTATATACCTTTTTGGCTCTACCAAGCGTAAGGAGGATTACTCTCCCTCGTATGCTCTTCACTACTGGGCCATGAAAGAAGCTCTACAAAGAGGATGTTCTTATTACGATATGTATGGGATTGAAGATACAAGAAGTTCATTTAATCACATTAATTCGTTATCTCTTTTTAAACACTCTTTTGGAGGAGTTGAAGTTAAAAGATACCCCACCTTTGATGTGGTGTATCATAAGATGTGGTATCGCTTGTTTATGGTTATTGAGCGAATCTGGTTCTCATATAAAAGGAGCCGTAGGAGATCTTAGTGTTCTTCAATTGCACGAAACACTTCTTCTTTAAACTGGTTTCCCCGATCAAATTCATGTAAGAACAACCCAAAAGAAGCAGCTCCAGGAGAGAGCATCAGAGTTACTGTATTATGAATCTTCAAAGAGGCTTGGGCATCTGAGAATGCTGATTGAAAAGCATCTTTCATAGTTAAAAAAGGACCTTGATAGGTAATGTTGTGTTTCTCCAACAGCGGAATAAGTTTATCTCGGGTAAACGTTCCATCTAATAGGTGGATGGTTAAAGCCCTTTTTAAAGCTTCTAACATCGCTTCGCTGTTCAAGTTTTTATCGGTCCCTCCACAAATGAGATGAATTGGCCATGGACTAAAGAGGGTGGAAAAAGCAACCGATTCGGGAATGGTAGCTGATGAGTCGTTTATAAAGACGATGTTATTACGAATTGCTACTTGCTCTTGTCGGTGAGGAACTCCGTGAAAAGATGCTATAGCTTTACTCATTTGTTTGGGCCCTAATCCTAAAGAGCGTGAGATAGCCCAGGCAACTCGTATACGTGGATCTTTAGACTCAATCTCACTATAGCTTTCGATAGTTTTAATACTTCTGCGTGTATGGCGAGTTGTTGAGACAAAATCATCCACAAGGGTTTCACTCATAATAATGCGGGAGTTTGATGTTCCTAGTAACAACCATTTGTCATCTTTGTACGATTGAAAATCGTTATACCAATCTTGATGATCTGGGAAAAGGGAAGTTAAAGCAACAACTTGAAATGATGGGATATTTGATCCCATGATGGTATACAAATCCTTTATTTGCCAGGAGGAGAGTTCACATACCACATATTCAGGAAGGCTATAGCCATGAGTGACTCTTTTCTCTAATTCAGAGAGGACACTAAAGCCACTGATGCCCATATTCCCAAATTGGAGAGTTTCATGACCTAAGGTATTGAGGATATGAGTGAGAGCTGCAACAGTGTAGGTCTTCCCTTTGGTTCCTGTCACTGCGATTTTTTTCACCGATGAGACAATGTGTGAACTCAACAGATAAGAGATATCTGTTTCAATTCTTTTTGCGTGCTCTAAAAAGGGATTATCTCCAGATACCGCTGGATTTTTAATGACGATATCTGCCCACAAAACATCTTCAACATCGTGATACCCACACGTTGCAGTTACCCCTTGTCGTTTAAGAATACTCAGTGGTTCTCCTAATGCCTCTTCACTTCGTAAATCGGTAATTCTTACTTCATCACCACGATCAACAAAGTATTGTGCAGACGAGAATCCTCCCCCTAATAACCCCAGTCCAAAAATTAACACCCTCATATACCATATTGTATCGAGAGAAGATATATTGAGCAATAAAAAGAGGAAATATTGGATAATGAAGATTAACTAGTTGTCAAATATTTCAAAAGCCAAAGCACCTATGTGCCTGTTTATAAGATGGCTTAATTGCAATTGTGGATGTCGTGAAAGCTGAATTAATCAAACCTAAGGAAAAAGATGAACCTGCTCTCTTGGATACATAATCTTAACATCAAGATATATGTTAAGCATAACGACCAATCAATAGTGAATGTGTACGCCCAAGTTCTTCAGTTTCTCCAAAATAGCCCAAATTATAATGTGAAAGCGTTAAGGGAGAGCTCAGAATCACATGTAGCAGATCCTTGGTTCATAGCCTTTGCTTTGGTACACAACTTTACTATTGTCACTTTTGAGAGACCTGTAGGCAAAAGTATAGGTAATATCATTTCTAGACCAAAAATTCCCGATATTGCCACACACTTTAACATCCAAACAATAAATATATTTCAGATGATGAGAGTTCTCGATCTTACTTTATAAGGTCAGGATAACTACTTGACGTGAAAGGGGAGAATAAGCAATAATATCTTCGAATATGTAACTGACATAGAAGGAGCTCTACTGTGCCTTGTGGAAGAAAGCGAAAAAGACATAAAATTGCAACTCATAAGAGAAAGAAAAAATTGAGAAAAAATAGACACAAGAACAAGAAATAAGTCTTGTACTCGGCTATGTGTAAAACCACCGGTACGTATACGGTGGTTTTTACTTGCCTTGACTCCATTTAATTCATTGTGCTAGTGTTTTTTTTGACCTCTTTATCCACAGTGTGTGGATCATATAGTCCGTAAGGAGGAACTATGAGAAACTACGAATTAACCGTCATCTTCGACGCAAACGAAGAGCAGACGGCGAAAGGTCTTGAGTTGGTCCTTGCTGATTTCTCAGCAAACCAAGTCGAGATAGTCAAACAAGAGGATATGGGAGTGAGAAACCTCGCATATCTCATCCAAAAACATGACAAGGGACACTACTTTTACTTTGATCTTTCAGCAGATCCCGCCGTCATCAATACGTTTAACCACTCCTTCAAACTCATGAATCCGGTGTTAAAGTTCTTGTTTGTTCTTAACGAGAAAACCGCGTCTAAATAAAAAGGAGAATGCTATGGCGAATGATACCAATATCGTTGTGCTCGTTGGCCGACTCACCCGAGATTGTGAATTGAAGTTTACTAGCGGTGGAACCGCTATTGGCCGCTTCTCACTTGCTGTGAACCGTTTAAAGAGGTCAGGGGATCAGAGAGAAGAGGAAGTGAGCTTCTTTGACATCATCGTTTGGGGAAAACAAGCTGAAGCTCTTAATCCTTACCTTACCAAAGGGAAACAAGTCTCAATTAGTGGAGAGTTACGACAAAACCGCTGGGAGCAGGATGGGCAAAGCAGGAGCAGAATTGAGGTGGTAGCCAATTCAATTCAACTACTTGGTTCAGGCGGAGGATCCTCTGCACCAAGGGAGAACAGGAATGTAGATTCATTTGCATCTCAACCAAGTTCTCGAAAAGCATCAGATCTCTCGAGTTTTCCAGGACCAGAGCAATTTGATGATGATATCCCATTTTAGTAGGAGAAAACGTATATGAATGATAATAAAGATAATATGAATGTAAGCGATCCCTCAGAAGGACGCGGTGGACCCCGAGAGCGAAGATTCGGAGGAAAAAGAGGTCCATTTAGAAAGAAAGTATGTAAGTTCTGTACTCAAGGACTCGTTGCAGATTACAAAAACCCAGATTTACTCAAACGTTATGTCACTGAGCGTGGAAAGATTCTTCCTGGTAGAATCACAGGGAACTGTGCAAAACACCAAAGAGCTCTTACCACTCAAATTAAACGTGCTCGAGTATTAGCCTATTTGCCATTTGACCGTAAATAGTTGAGGTTTGTTATGCGTCTTAGCTCAACGCAGACTATACAATATATCGCATTAGCAGCTGTGATCAGCAGTGTAATGTATCTCATGGTAGGGACATCGGTCGTGTTTATCGTACCGTTGCTCATATTTGCCCACCGATTTTCAACAACAAAAGAGGCTCTCATTCCCGTTGGAATTGTCGCCTTTGTGTTATTGTTTTACCAAATTGTGATTGGATCGAGGGGCTTGAATATTGATGCTACCTATATTCTTACACTCCTTATTGGCCTATATATGCCAATTATGATGTTAATAGGGGCAGCTTTGTGGATTGCACTTCCCCATAAGCGAGTGGTGAAACTCCTCGTGATAATGGGCATAGCAGCTCTTGGTGGTCTTGTTATTATTGTCTGGTTTTCAAGCGGAAATCAAAGTGCTACTTCAGTAGAACAGGTGTATCGCACATATGTTGAAAGCGTCGCACCACAGCTTTTAGGAGCTTCTGGTGTGAATACTGCTGGAATCTTTGACTACGTCGTATTAACGCTGAGACTCATGTTCTTACCTCTCTTTATGGCACAGTTTGGGCTCTCAGTACTCATCAGTGACCTTATTGTTTATCGTCACGATGAGACTTACCAAGAGCGATTAGTCAATTTTGCACTACCAGAGAGTTTTGTATGGCCCTTTTTGGGGCTGTGGGCGTTAGTACTCTTTTCGCTAGTACTACCTCATCTTTTGTTGCAAACCATTGCGGTAAATGGAGCATTAGTGCTCTCTATGTTGTATATTATACAAGGGATGGCAATCGCATCGTATTGGTTGAGAAAAAGAAACCCTGCTGTGAAAGCGAGTCGAATATATGTATTAGCATCACTGATTGTTTTATTACCACCAGTGAATGTTATCACTTTGGTAATCCTACCTTTAGTAGGAGTGTCAGAGACATGGATTAAGTATAGAAAGAATTAGAATAGGAGATGTGAATCGATGAAAGTTATATTAAATCACGATGTCCCAAACTTGGGAGAAGAGGGAGACGTGGTTGTTGTCAAACGAGGATATGCCCGTAACTACCTTCTTCCTAAAGAGTTAGCAGTACTTCATAACAAGGCTAATATTGCCCTTTTTGAGGGGAAAGCTGCTGCTATTGAAAAGCGCAAAGAGGAGAAGCGAAAAGCATCAGCTAGCCAAAAAGAGAAATTAGATAATCTCAAACTCACATTGGTTGTCTCTGCTGGTGAATCTGGTCGTCTCTTTGGTTCGGTTACAAGCTCAATGGTCCAAGAAGCATTAGCTAAAGAGGGCATTGAAGTTGAACGCAAGAGAATTGAAGTTGCGTCCCATGATATTAAGATGATAGGATCGTACTCGGTGAACGTTCGTCTCTACGAAGGTGAAATGGCAACAGTAAGTATTGAAGTTGTCAGTGAATCTGAAGTAAAGAAAGCAGAAAAAGAGAAAGCAGCCGCTGAAAGAGAAGCTTCTAAAAAAGCAGCTAAAGAAGAGAAGGTTGCCGTCGTCGAAGAGCCACAAGAGCCTGAATTTGGTGCTGAAGGGGCTGAAGATGATGAAGATGAAGATGAAGATGAAGAAGACGAACAAGAAGAGTCTTCTGAAGTCGTTGAAGAAGCTGCCGAAGAGACAGAAGAGTCCGAAGAGAACAAGGAATAACAATTATGGCGTCACAACACTATGGCGGAAGAGTACCTCCTCACAATGACGATGCTGAAAAAGCTGTCTTAGGGGCAATGATGCTCTCTTTTGATGCCTTTAGTGAGGTGACAGAGATTTTACGTAAAGATGATTTTTACACCCCATCTCACCAGAATTTGTATGACGCTATACTTCAGTTTAACCAAGAACATGCCTCTCAGACGATTGATCTGATTACTATCAGTGAATATCTGAAGTCAAAAAAAATCTTAGAACTGTGTGGGGGAATGGCTTATGTTGCCTCCCTCACCAGTGATGTCCCTACCACAAGTAATGCCTCTTACTATGCAAAGATTGTCCATGAGAACTCCATTAGACGCTCTTTATTAAGCCTCGGTGGATCTATTCAACAAGAGGCTTTTGATCTCTCTTTAGATGTGAGTAAGCTCTTAGATAGTAACGAACAAAAACTCAGTGAGCTGCAATACTCATCTTCTCCACTCAGCGATCGATATCAAGAGTCTTCAACACTTGTGAACGAAACGGTAGATCGATTAATGCTCCGAGCGAAGCACGGAAACACAGACGGTGTTAAAACAGGCTTTACTCAACTTGATGAGATGACCGGTGGATTTCAACCATCGGAGTTTATCGTCATTGGAGCTCGTCCCTCAGTTGGAAAAACGGCCTTTGCTATTACCATGGCTATGGACATGGCATACAAAAGAAAGGTGCCAGTAGGGTTTTTCTCAGCAGAGATGACAAGTATGGCTATTATGGAGCGAATCATTTCTGCAGAGGCCCGTGTCGACTCTAAAAGGATACGTACAGCAGTATTACGCTCCCAGGATATGGTCCAGATTGTCGATGCTGCTGGTCGTATTTATGAAGGGAATCTCTTTATTCAAGATACCCCCAATATTAAACTACTCGATCTCAGAAGCCAAGCTCGGAGAATGAAACGAGAAAGAGATATTAAAATCATGTTTGTCGATTACATTGGCCTTATTAACCCCGAATCGTTTCCTAATGTTCCACGCCATGAACAAGTTGCAGAAATCTCACGATCGCTTAAAGCTCTGAGTCGTGAATTACAAATTCCTATTGTAGCTTTATCACAAGTAAGTCGTGATGCTGAAGGGAAAGAGCCGAATTTGGCAAACCTCAGAGATAGTGGATCGGTTGAACAAGACGCTGATGTGGTGATCCTGCTACATCGAGAGCGGCTTACCGATATGAATAAAGAGTACGGATCCGAAGAGGAGCATGTTGAAATTATCGATGGGTTTCCTGTCCAAGAGACCAAAGTGATTGTTGCAAAACAACGTAATGGTGAAACAGGTATTATAACAATGGGCTTTCAACATCAATTAGTGAGATTTGTTGAATTAGAAAAACACTCATTTTTGTAAGAATAGAAATTGGATATCCTGAAATAACACCACCATCATAAGGATAAATAATAAAGAGAGTCCCACTGCTTGATAACGCATATACCACTTTTGGGGGACCTTTTTTCCACTGAGTGCCTCAAACACCCCCAAAAGAATAGCTCCTCCATCGAGACCAGGAAATGGGAGTAAATTTGCAATGGCTAATGAGATGCTAATGTAGGCAATGATTTGGAGTACTTGACGTAACGAACTGTGACGCATTGAGCCAACGACATAACTTATTGTTAAAGGGCCTGCTAAAGAGTCACTGACACTTTGTTTCCCACTTATCATATGTGAAATAGCTTTATACGTCTCTACAATCACAACAAATGTCTCGTTAAAAGCAGATACGATACTTTGATCCAAAGAGAGACCTGGGATGTGAGCAACTTCAGTTTGAAATGAGAAAGGAATTACAATATTTCCCGCCTCATCTATTGTGGCAAGATAGGTTATATCAATCTCCTTACCATCTCGAAGGACGACCATCTCAATAAGGGGATTTTGGGAGATAAGTAAGGATGCTACATCGAAAGTGTTGTACACATTGTGATGTTGTAATCGTACTATGGTATCTCCCTTTTCTAGGTTCATTGGATTGTCTTTACTTACTTCTCCAATCACAGGTTTGATAAAATAACTTAAGCCCACACGAGCTTTTCCATCTTCAAAAGATGGAATAATAGTTTTTTCAAGCTCTTTGCCATCTCGTTTAATGATGAATCTCATTGGTTGTTCTTTTTCATAGGTAGCAAGAATAGATTGAATATCATCAAAGTATTCAACCTTGTGATCATCGATAAAGAGAATCGTATCACCACTGAGAAGACCGCCACTACGTGAGGGGGAGTGGGTGGTAGGGCCAAACACTTCGGGGTAGTCGGCAGTAATAACAATTGTAGAGGGGAAGTGAGGCTCTTGGTAATCAAGTAAGAAGTAAGGGATAAAGATAAGTAAAGCTAATAGAAGATTAAACAGCGGACCTAAAAGAAATACACCTATTTTCTTAAGAGGACTTTGTACAAATAATGAGTCTTCAGAGGATTCACCTTCTCCACCCATCAAACAATATCCGCCTAAAGGAAATAGATTAATACGATACGTTGTCTCCTTCTTTCTCCATGTAACGAGAGCTTTTCCCCAACCAATAGCAAATGTGTCGACTCTCACACCAAATAAACGAGCTCCAAGAAAGTGACCACTCTCATGAACAGTAATCATGGCACTTATCACTAAAAGACCTATACCTAGTGAGAAAATAAGTTCCACTATGACTTTCCTCTTTTTTGGATGCACGTGGATGCAACTTCTCTTGATCTTTGATCAATAGCTAAAATCTCCTCTAACGAAGAGGCCTTTTGACTCCATCCATGCTCTAAGGTGTGCTTTACAATATCACTTATCGATAAAAAAGAGATGCGCTTTTGAAAAAATGCTTCGACAGCGACTTCATTTGCAGCATTATAGACAATAGGGTAGCCACCCTTTTTACGAACACACTCATACGCTAGTGCTAATAGTGGAAAACGATACGTATCTGGTAAAGAGAATGATAAATTTAAATCAGAAAAATCGAGAGGACGAACCACATCACGAATAGAGATCTCTTGTTGTGCTAAAGCAGATACAATAGGTAATGCCATATCTGGTGGGGAGAGTTGTGCATATAAAGCACCGTTATGAAGGCGAATCAACGAGTGGACAACACTTTGAGGGTGAATTACTACTTCAATATCATCGGCATCAAAGCCAAACAAAAATGAAGCTTCAATAACTTCTAAGCCTTTGTTTGCTAAAGTGGAAGAGTCGACTGTAATCTTAGGACCCATACTCCACGTTGGATGATTGAGAGCCATTTCCACTGTGACTTGCTCCATCTCTTCTATAGAGGCATCTCGAAATGGTCCACCACTTGCAGTAAGAACAAGGGAGTGGACTTGTTCTTTACCAAAGCCATTGATTAAGGCATACAACGTAGAGTGTTCACTATCTACAGGAATAAGGGAGACGTTGTGCTTGCGAGCCATCTCAAAAAGGAAGTCTCCCCCCATAACAACGCTTTCTTTGTTAGAAAGAGCAATATCTTTCCCACTTTCAATAGCCACAATAGTAGGTTCTAAGCCCTCTGCTCCACTAATAGCATTTAATACAATATCAGCATCAATTGAGCGAATCATCTCTAATAATCCACTTTTATGGTAGTAAAATTGAGTTGATGGTAAAAATTGAGACTCTTGCTCCATTTCTAATGATTGAGAAGTAACTGCTACGGTAGTGCATTGGTAATAGGTAGCTTCTTTAATAAGAGGTGTTATTTGGCTATGGGCACTAAGAGCAACAATCTCAAACTGATCTTTGTACGGACGTAGAGCCTTTAACGCAGTGGTTCCTATACTCCCTGTAGCGCCTAAGATAATGACTCGTTTTTTTCTTTTCATGGAAAAAGACCTCTAGGAGAATAGGATAATCATTACATAGAATATAGGGGCAATTAATAACAATGAATCAATTGAGTCCAAAATACCTCCACGTCCTAAAATGATAGTCCCAGAGTCTTTCACATTCACCCCACGTTTTATTGTCGACTCTATCAAATCTCCTATATTACCAGCGATGGAAGTGACTAAGCCAATACTCAGAGCTTGCCACCAATTAAAGGTGTGTGCCATGGTAGGGATGAAGGTGATAAATAGATAAGCAATCACCATCGACATCACACTCCCACCGATAAAACCGGCAATACTTTTATTTGGGCTCACTGCCACAACATTACAATTATTTCTTCCAAGCCACATTCCAAAGACGTAGGCAAAGGTATCATTTCCAAACACACATAAAAAAAGCAAAAGAAGCATTAAACTTGGGTGTTCTAACAGTAATACCTTTATTAAAAAGATTGAGACATAAGAGGGGTAAAATAACACAAGTGTTGTTTTACCATACCGCTCAATAGTGAATGAAAACTCATCTTTAGCCCCTGTTATAATCTCAATGGCAAAAGCGATAGTAAGTAAGGTTACTAGTGTTGTTGAGACAACAGGGTAGGTAGGGAAAAAAACAGATTGTACATACTGAGCTATGGGTAGTAGTCCCCCTACCCAAAAAGGGAGTAAAGGACGTTGCCCTTGTTCGCTGAGCATATGAGTCATCTCATATCCCCCAATCATAACAGCGATAACAACTAATATGGCAAATGCGACATGGGTATAATATGGGAGAAAATAAATGAGAGAAAATAGGGCTGGCACCGCTGTAAAGGTTAAGATAAGACGTTTTAGTAGACTACTCATGATCTAGGCCTCCAAAGCGGCGATTCCGCTTTTGAAAAAGTTTACACACCTGTTGCAGTTGTGATGCACCCCACTCGGGCCATAATGTATCGTAAAAAGCAAATTCAGCATACGCAGCATCCCATAACAAAAAGTTACTTAGCCTTTGTTCCCCACCAGAGCGGACAATAATATCGACAGGTGGAATTCCAGGAAGATCAAGATAGTTAGAGAAAGAGGAAGTTGTTAACTCTTCAGTCTTTGGTGAACTGTTGTAGCGTTGAATTGCTCGAATGATCTCATCTTGACCACCGTAGTTTATCGCTAAAATAACGGTGATTCGAGAGTGATCTTTAGTCGCATCTTTCGTTGCTTCAATAGCATCAATAGCTTCACTACTGAGATGATCAACATCTCCTCTAAAGAGGACTTTAGCACCAATACGTGTATAGAAATCGAGCTCACTGTAGAGACGAGTCGACAACAGATTCATTAAATAGCCAACTTCTTTTGGAGGGCGTTTCCAATTCTCTGTAGAAAAGACGTAATAGGTAAGAAAGGGAATCCCTAAACGGGAAGCTTCAGTCGTTACACGCTTTGCAGCTTTTAATCCCTCATAATGGCCAGCACTACGTGGTAGAGAGCGCTCTTTCGCCCACCTCCCATTTCCGTCCATAATGATTCCAATATGCTGAATCTTCGTCTCTCCTAACTGATCCATACTCTTAAATTTCCAATATTTCTTTCTCTTTTTCGGTTGCGATCTCATTAATCTCAGCGACATAGGTATCGGTAAGTTTTTGAATCTTTGTTTCGAGATCTTTTTGTTCGTCTTCTGAGATGTCGCTTGCTTTTTGAAGCTTTTTAGATTCATCAATAGCTTCTCTTCTAATATTACGAATAGCAACACGACTGTTTTCGGCAGTTGCCTTAGCATTTCGAGCTAACTCTTTTCTTCGATCTTCAGTTAATGGTGGAAAGTTTATTCTCAGTAATTTTCCATCATTATTTGGATTTAAGGACAATTCACTTTTTAGAATCGCTTTTTCAATGGGAGCAAGGAGAGCTTTATCCCAAGGTTGAATCACCACTAAGCGAGCTTCAGGAATGCTGATACTAGCAACTTGGTTCAACGGTGTCTCTTGTCCATAATAATCGACTAAAATTTTGTCAAATAGTGCAGCAGTAGCTCTTCCAGTTCTTAAAGCACTGTATTCCGACTCTAATGCTGCAACACTCTTTTTCATTTTGGATTCGCATGTCTCTAAGATTGTATGCATACTTTACCTCCAATAAAAGAGGCCGCTTAGCGTTTTGTGTAAGCGGCCTTCATGAGCTTAATTATTGCTCTACACCCACACGATATAAAACGTATGTCTCAATGGAAAGGGGAGAGTCTACCTCTTTTGCTAAAGCAGCAAGTGTTTGTTCAACACTTTTACTATCATCTTTGACAAAAGGTTGTTGTAAGAAACAAATCTCACTGAGATGTTTGTTTAATTTACCTTGAACAATACCAGCAACAACTTTCTCAGGTTTGTCTAAAGCAAGTGTTTGGGTGGTAAAGATCTCTTTTTGTTCATTAAGATAGGTAGGATCGACACTATCTTTTGAGAAGTATTGAGGATTAAAGGCAGCGACGTGTAATGCACAATCGTTAGCAAACTCTTGTACTTTCTCAGAAGCTAAGACCTCTTTGTTATCGGCTTTAATTTTAACGATAACACCTAACGTACCTTCACCGTGAATGTACTGAGATACGTACTCATTATCACCGATGTCTAATGCTTTAAATCGTTTTAATGCCATATTCTCTTTAATAGTAGAGATAAGGTTATTCACTTTCTCTTGCATAGCATCAGTTACTTCAGTGTGATTACCTACAATCACATCTTCACATAACTCATTACCTAAATTGATAAAGTCTTGGTTACGTGCTACGAAGTCGGTTTCACTTGACATCTCTAAAATGACAGCTTTGTCATCTTTTACAAGGGTAAAGACTCTGCCGTTTTCAGTTGCACGGTCGGCTCTTTTTGCCATAGCAGCAAGACCCATCTCTTTTAATATTCTTTCAGCTTTCGCAAAATCACCTTCGGCTTGTACGAGGGCTTTTTTACAATCCATCATACCAGCTCCAGTAGCATCACGAAGTTTTTTTACTATTGCAGCACTAATTTCCACACTGTTCTCCTTCACTCTAGGCATTAGTCTTCGTACAAGACTTCTTCGTCTAATTCAATTCCACCATCAGTAACTTTCACTGCTGTGGTGGTTGGCTTTTCCTCTTTCACCTCTTCTTTAGGTTCTTCACCTTCAAATTCGGAGAAATCAGATGTACCATCGTATACAACATCTTCTTCTTGCTCATCGGTAGCCTCTTCTTTGGCTACTGTCTCTTCTTCTAATTCAGGAAGAGTTTCAATGATTTGAATACCAACTTCTTTATCGGCATCTAAGACAGCATTAGAGATAATTTCTACAAAGAGAGAGATAGCTCTAATGGCATCATCATTGCCTGGGATAGGGTAGTCGATGTGTGTGGGATCACAGTTTGTATCGACAACAGCAATGACGGGGATACCGAGACGGTTTGCCTCAGCAACAGCGATAGCTTCCTTTTTGGTATCGATGACGAAAATAGCTCCTGGGAGCTCTTTCATCTCTTTGACACCACCAAGGTTTTTCTCTAACCGGTTTTTCTCTTTTAAGTGGAGAGCAACCTCTTTTTTGGTATAGCTATCAAATGTTCCATCTACTTCCTCTTTTTCGAGTTTCTTAAGACGGCTTACAGATTTTTTGATAGTTGCGAAGTTGGTGAGCATTCCACCTAGCCAACGGTTGTTGACATAGGGCATTCCACACCGTTTAGCTTCAGCTTCGATGGTTTGTTGGGCCTGTTTTTTAGTCCCAACGAATAAGATTGTTTTACCTTGTTTCACTTGTGCTCTGACAGCATCATATGCTTCAACGATACAAGCACTCGTTTTTTGTAAATCGATGATGTGAATCCCGTTTCTTTCACTGAAGATAAAACGGGCCATTTTTGGATTCCATCTTTTAGTTTGATGGCCAAAATGAACGCCTGATTCGAGCAGGCTTTTCATAGTTACTACGGACACAATTCCTCCTGCGACGGTTTTACGCCAAACCGCCCCCTTCGCTATTTCTCACCATGTGGTGGATATTCTGAGAATTTAAAAACTTCCCAGTGAAGATAATATGGCAGAAATTGCCTCGATAGGCAAGCCCACAACTGTCGTTATATCTCCTTCAATTCGATCAATTAAGGAAGAAGCTTTTTGTTGGATCCGATACGACCCAGCAGCACCTTTCCACTCACCGGTGTTGAGGTACTCAAGTATCGTCTGCTTGTCCAAATGTTTCATATACACTGTTGTGGAATCGACTGTGTGATACATCCGTTTATCACAAAAGGTGATGGTACACGCTGAGATAACTGAGTGTTCGGTTCCTGAAAAAGAGGCAAGTTGATCATATGCTTCGTATATAGTGGAAGCTTTACCAATAATACGAGAGCCATGTTGTATGATAGTGTCGGCAGTAATGAGCGGGTAGGTGAGTCTCTTATGGTGTTCTAAATAAAAATCTCTTTTTTGTTGGGCTAAAGAGAGTGCTAAAGCTTTACCATCTTGGTGGTTATACAACTCTTCAACATTTGTTGGTTCAACTTTAACATGACACCCAAGTTGCTCTAACAACTCTTTACGAGCAGGTGAATGTGAAGCAAGGATGAGTGTTGGAAGGTAAGTTTGAAATAAGTGTTTATATTTGTTCATATTCATCTAGTTGCTGTTGAAGTTCTTCACTCTCTTCAATAAGAGTAAACCATGAGTGTTCAAGCTCCTCTTTACTTTTCTCTAAAGCCTCTTTTTGATCGATAAGTGATCTTATTTTCTCACTATCTTTGTAATTTTCTTCTAACGCCATCACATGGTTCATTGTATCAAGCTGATGTTCTACTTCACTAATCTGTGTAGTGAGTGTACTACTTTCACTCTCAATTCGTTTCAATCTATTTTTCAGTCTGTTAGACTCTTTCCACCACCGTTCGTTACTACTAGCTTCTTTGATTGTAGAAAGATCTTGTTGTATATCTGTTCCTTGATGATATTTCTGATCTAACTTCCACTGGAAGTAGGTGTAATCTCCCTCAAAAAACTCAGGACTTTGATCACTGAGATAAAGAATTCTATTAGCTACATGTTTAATGAAGTGAGTGTTGTGACTGACAAATACTAAAGACCCACTGTAGTGTTCTAATGCGTTTAACAAGGTATGAATAGAACCAATATCTAAGTGGTTTGTTGGTTCATCTAAAATAAGTAAGTTCACTGGATGTAATAAGATCTTTAATAATGCTAAGCGACTACGCTCTCCACCACTTAATACAGACACTTTTTTATCAATATCATCACCGGTAAATAAAAATGAGCCTAACAAGTTTCTTAGACGGGGGATATCGGCTGTTGTTGCTACACTCTCTACTTCTTCTAACAACGTGTTTTGAGGTGTAAGGGTGTGTTCAGTATCTTGGTCAAAATAGCCAACTTTAAGGTGTGATCCGTAGATAATTTCGCCGTCATATACGGTATCGGTATGAGCGAGCATCCTTAGCAGCGTCGATTTACCTGCTCCATTACGACCAGTAACAGCAAGGCGATCTCCTTTTTTCACATCAAAGGAGAAGTTGTTAAAGAGATGGAGGTCTCCGTATGATTTAGAAAGGTTACGAATGGTGAGCACATCTTGTCCACTGGAAGGGGCAGATGGGAAACTAAAAGAGGGTGGTCGGATATAAGAGGGCAGTTCAATACGCTCAATTTTAGAGAGTTGTTTCTCTCTACTTTGAACTTGGCGAGCCTTAGTTGCTTTGTATCTAAAGCGTTCAATAAACGCTTCAGTTTTTTCAATCTCTTTTTGTTGCTCTTTGTATTGTTTCTCCAAAAGTGCTATTTCCATTTCTCGTTGTTGGACATACAGTGAGTAATTTCCTTTATACCGTTTCAGTGATCCTCTAAAGAGTTCGAGCACCTCATTGACACTCTCATCTAAGAAGTCTTGATCGTGAGATACTATCAACACGCTCCCTTTGAAAAAGGCTAAATACTCTTTTAACCAATACAGAGCATCAACATCTAAGTAGTTTGTCGGTTCGTCTAACAATAGAATATCGGGATCTTCAACAAGAAGTTTTGCTAAAGCAATTCTCATGTGCCACCCACCACTAAACTCCTCTGTTTGGCGGGTATAATCAGAAGCTTTAAAACCTAAACCAGTAAGAATGGGGGAGATAATCGCCTCTTTGTTGTGAAAGTTTGATTCTAATAGTGTCTCATGAATACCATGAAGTTGTTCACTCATATGAGAGTAGTTATCTCCACTAGAGAGATTACTTAATTGTTCTTCTAACGTTCGCTGCTCCTCAACAAGAGGTAAAAAACGGTCAAAAGCCTTCTCTACTTCTTCAAAAAGTGTTGTTCCACTATGAAAGATTCCCGATTGAGGAAGGTATCCTACACGTGAATATGGTGGATAGACTATTGCACCACTGTCGGGGGTGATAGAGCCCTGGATGATATGTAACAAAGTCGTTTTTCCAGAGCCATTCTCTCCTGCTAAAGCACAGCGAGACCCTTTTGGAAGTGTAAAACTCACATCATGTAAAAGGCGTCGATCACCGTATGAAAAAGTGATGTGCTGTACATGTAAAGCCATGGTATCTCCTTATTGAACCTTACCACGTTAGTGGGTATAGTTGAAATTACCATAAGGGCGAAAGGTGAGCAACTAGGGCTCTTATGTGAATTTGGGAGGCTCTTTGATGATTTGTTTGGTGTTAGCAGCTCGGAGTATCGAAGAGAATAGATCTATATATGAGCGAAACAAATCGTTTTGTGAGATTGTAGAACTGAGGATAGACACACTCGATGAACAAGAGCTCCCCAAAGCAAAACAATTTCCTTTGATCATTGATCATCCCGTTATCCTTACATGTCGTCGACAAATAGATGGTGGTTCGTTTACTAAGAGTGAAAAAGAGCGATTAGCGTTGTTAGAAGAGTTGTTAGATAGCTCTTTTTCGTATATCGATATTGAAGAGGATGTACGTAAAAATTCATTAGAAGCGAAAGCTCTTTCAACCAAGACCCGTATTATTCGCTCATTTCACGACTTTAAAAGTATTCCCACCGACATCTACCATAAAATTGCAAAGATGGCCTCAGGTGGGGCTATTCCTAAAGTTGCCGTTCAGGTGAATTCAACAAGTGATCTTATTACCTTGTTTCGAGTGAAAGATGAGTTACAGCATATCAAAGAGAAAATTGTTGTAGGGATGGGAGATTATGGACTCCCGACTCGCATCTTATATAAAAAAATGGGTTCTCTACTTACTTACTGCTCCGAAGAGCAAGTAGCACCAGGTCATATCCCCGCACAAACGATGAAAGAGTTGTATCGAGCCGATATGGTCAATGATTCAACTCGTATTTTCGGAGTGATTGGTAATCCTGTTCTCCACTCTAAATCTCCCCACATTCACAACCGAGGGTTTCATGAGATTGCCTTTAATGCTATTTATCTCCCATTTGTCGTCGACCAAGTTCGCTCCTTTTTTACCTTAGCGGAAATGCTTCAAATTACCGGCTTTAGTGTCACGGTCCCCCATAAACAAGATGTTCTTCCCTACTTAGGAACTATTAGTAGAGAAGTGAAACAAATTGGTAGTTGTAACACAGTGGTACGTAAGAGAAATTTATGGAGCGGATTGAATACCGACTATTACGGCTTTATCCAACCTTTAATGGAACAACTTGATCACCATACTCTCAAAGAGGCTTTAGTCATTGGAGCAGGGGGAGCAGCACGAGCCGTGGTGTGGGCACTAAGGAATCATGGGTGTAAAGTGATTATCGTTAATCGCAATGTTGAACGGGCGAAAAAGCTAGCTCAAGAAACAATGGCTTCATACGATTCGCTTCAAAATGCCCACAATTATGAAGGTGTACAACTAGTGGTACAAACCACATCGGTTGGAATGGAGCAAGAGGGACAAAGCGACCCTATTCCCCAATACAACTTCAGCAAAGACCAACTTGTGTATGAGTTAATTTATCGTCCTAAGTTCACCCCATTATTACAACGAGCCCAAAAGCAGGGGTGCACTCTCTTATTTGGTATTGAGATGCTTTTACGCCAGGGAATGCTCCAATTTGAAGCATTCACTGGGTATCATTATCCGAAGAACTTACAACTGGAAGAAAATTGATCGTCGTTTCTTTCGAACCTTAAAAGCTTTACGTATTGAGATTGTCGTCTCTTGTAAATCGGGGAGAACTTTCACCCGAACTAACGAGTCAGTGCCATCACTGATGAACTCTTTGACAATAGCTAAAGTGACTTGCATTGAGCCATCGTCATCATCAATCATATGAAATTCAATAAGATCACGATCCGACTTAGCTGCAGCTTTACATAAATTGAGTTTTCCTTGGTAATCGAACCCACTCGCTTCTTGAATGGTTGTTCTTCCATCACTGTGGGTAATTTGATCGTCTACTAAAATGAGTTTTTGTTCTAAGCGGGCTAATAACTCCTCTTTTTCACTTGAAGAGCGAGCTTTTTTCTCAATCTTCTTTTTCAGCTCTTCAATAAATGAGAGATCTTTAGTCTCCTGTTTCAGATGCATCGCAAGTCGATTGATGTGTTCAGTACCAAGAGTGTTCTCTTTAAGAGGTGTAATAACACCCGTAGGAATAGATATTCTTTCAACTTCACTTTTATTTGTAGGGAGAACTCCAACTCCAGCGTTCTGAATAACACCTTTCCACTCTTTTTCATGCTCTTTTGACATGAAAAACATGCGGGGGGAGATCACTTCTATAATAAACGGTTGTAAAGCAGGAAGAGCTGTAAACAACCTTCCTAGGCGTTCGTCGGTTTTAATGACTATCCCGTCGTAAAGTGTGAGAGAGGAGAACTCTTCTCTCCAATCAAGAAGTTGTTTTTTCATCAATTCTGAAACAGATGTGGTCACCTCTTTGAGATATGAGAGAATCTGTTCAACTTCCACATCGACATCAAATGCAGCAAACAAGGATTGTTTGTCTATTTGGTAGGTACTCATCACATCCACTTTTTGTACTCGTCCAAAAAGATGTAGAAGGGAACGATCAGTAGAGTCAGCCAAATAGGTATTAAAAGAGATAGTTAAATCAGTATCAATAGTCCCTAACAGGCGCTCATTTTGGGTAGGTGTCTTCTCATCGGTCGTCAGTAGCTGAACAATCTCAACTAGCGGGTCAAATAAATCTTTTGCAAGGTGAGCGTGGTGAATTGCTAAAAGTAGAATTTGTCTTAACTCTAATGAGGTACTTACTTCGAGCGTCGTCATAAACACAAGAAGGTGTTGATACACCAGTTGCATCTCTCCTTCACTTATATCTAAGTGAGCTTGTTCCACCATACTTGCAAATAAGAGATAACGAAGTTCATCTTCCTTAAGTTGTAACACAATATCCATCTGCTCTTTAGAAGGTATTCGCTCTTTTTTGTGAATACTAAAGCATCGAGAGAAATACAACATATTGTTCAATTCTTGGATGTATCGAACTCCATGCTCATCATTAATGCCAAAGGTTCGATGAATGAGTGTTTGTGTTAGATTACGTGGGTTATGGAGTGCTAAACTCATAAGAGCTTGTACAACTACTAAATCTATGTGGCGAAAATGTAATCGTTTTTCACTATCTAAGCCAAATAGAAGTCTTTTCTCTAACACACGCTCTATGAGCAACTTTTCCACTAGGGGGTTGAGCATCATATGATGCTCTTTGGTTGTATCAGGTACAATCAATAACCGCTCTTCCAAATTCAACACGGTTTGTTGAAGGGTGGTGAAAGTGATGCTCTCATTAAAAAAGGCGACTAATCTCTTTTGATCAACTGACTCAAAAAGAGCCACTGCTGTAAGGAGCATTGCCTCATGTTCATCAATAGAAGAGATTAAGCGATCAATGAATTCATCATTAGAGAATAGAGTCGCTAAGCGAGTCACTAACTCTGGTTTGTGAAACGGAGTAGGGACATATCCAACATAGTTTTTAATTAAATCGAGAAAAAACTGTTCATCTAATAACGCTAAAGAGGCTTGAAACGTTGCTATATCTTCACTTCTTTGACTCATTCCCACACCTCGATTCGGTACGTGTACCCTTGCTCGGCTAAAAACTTTTGTCGGTTTGCACTAAAATCTTCCTCACTAGAGTAGCGAGTGACAACCGTGTAAAAGTAGGAGTTTTGTTGTTTAGGTCTTAATATTCTTCCCAATCTTTGGGCCTCCTCTTGTCTTGAACCAAATGTTCCAGAAACTTGGATAGCAACTGAAGCATCTGGTAAATCGATAGCAAAGTTTGCTACTTTTGAGACAACTAAAATTCGTTGTTCTTTATTTCTAAATTGTTGAAAAAGTTCATCCCTTTTTGCATTAGGAGTTGAACCTGTTATAAGTGGTGCTCCAATAGCATCACTAATTTCTTTCAGCTGTGAGAGATATTGACCTATGACCAAAATGTAATCGTACGGGTGATTTGCAATAAGTTCTTTAACAAGCTCAATTTTCTTTGGATTTTCACTTGCGATGCGGTATTTCTCTCGTTTAGGGGCAATTGCATATGGGACTTCTAACTCTTGAGGGAGATCGAGTCTCACTTCAATACATTCAGCTTCGGCGATCCACCCTTGGCTCTCTAATTCACTCCAAGGAACGTCATAGCGCTTTGGTCCAACTAAAGAAAATACCTCATGCTCTCGGTTATCTTCACGAATGAGCGTAGCGGTCAGTCCCACACGGTGCACTGCCTGTAATTCAGCCGTAATTTTAAATACAGGTGCAGGGAGCATATGTACCTCATCGTAGATAATTAATCCCCAATTGCCCTCCCTAAGGAGTTTCATGTGGGGGTAATCTTCGTCTTTTCGATTCCGATATGTTAAGACTTGGTAAGTACACACAGTAATTGGTTTAATCTCTTTGCGCGCACCAGAGTATTCTCCGATAAGTTCGGGATCTACATCGAGTTTATCTTCAATTTCACTCATCCATTGATGGACAGCTGCAACGTTGGTACTTAAAATGAGCGTCCGAGTTTGAAGGCGACTCATAATCTCCATGCCAACAATGGTTTTTCCACTTCCACATGGAAGGACTATCGTCCCATATCCCGCAGCAGCTTCCCCCGAACCCATAAGGGAATCGGCAGCCAGCTTTTGATAATCTCTTAAAACAAATTCCACTCCGCGAGAAGAGACCTTTTTAAAGGCCATAGGAAGATGTTCCCCTTTAGAAAGTGGTACTCGATCATCAACAGGCAATCCAAGAGCTATGAGTTGAACTTTTAACTCTCCTCGATGATACGGTTCAACTAAAAAGCCTTCAGGGACAACTCTCAGCATCGATGCGATTGTTTTATGAGCGAGTAGTTGTTTAACATATATCTCTTTTTCAACTGTTAACAGATAGTAAGAGGGATCTTGTTCATACTGTGAAAGAATAATAGAGCCAAAGCGCTCTCCAATTTCTCTCATTCTAAACAGCACTGATTCATTAATCTCATAACGAGACCATCGAGTTAATCGCTCAATGGCACTCTCAACCGAAAGACCAGCACTTGCAGCATTCCATAACGACAAAGAGCTGATCGAGTAGGTGTGTACGTGTTCAGGTGATTTAATTAACTCACTAAAGGCGATGATATCATTACGGGCTTCTTCGCTATGAGGTGAGTGGACGTCGAGCATCAACGTTAAGTCACTTTGAACGATAAGTGGCTTATCTCCCATATTGCTCGTACCATAAATCTAAGAGCGTGAGGGCAGCCATAGCCTCAATCACTGGAATAATTCGAATACAAATCGAAGGGTCATGTCTTCCTTCCACACGAATTGTTTGCTCATTTTCTTCGATGTCGATTGTGCTTTGCGCTTGAGCTATGGAACTGGTGGGTTTTACTGCAACTCTAAAAACAACAGGCTCTCCGTTGGTAATCCCGCCGTTTATTCCACCAGCATGGTTACTCATAAACCCATCTTTACTCATTTGATCGTTGTGTTGAGATCCTAGAAGGGCAGCACTTTCAAAACCAAGACCAAATTCGATCCCTTTTACTGCCCCTATAGAGAGCATCGCATGGGCTAATAGAGCATCAGCTTTATCAAATACGGGCTCACCTAGCCCAACAGGGACGCCGGTAATGAGACATTCAATAACTCCACCAACGCTATCTGAGTTATCACGAGCTTGTTCAATAAGCTCTTCCATTTTACTAGCAGCTTCGCTATCAGGAGCGTGGACAAAGTTATCATGAATAACTGAAAAATCCCGTTTTTCAGTTTTAATGGGACCGATTTGTATTGTATAGGCGTTTATAGAGATCCCTTTTGATTGTAAAATTTGTCGAGCGATGGAACCAGCTGCTACACGAGCTGCTGTTTCACGACCACTGGAACGTCCTCCACCTCGCCAATCTCTGATCCCAAATTTCTTTTGCCATGTGTAATCGGCATGACCAGGACGATAAAAAGAGGAGATATCTGTATAATCGTGTGAACGTTGGTTCGTATTACGAATAAGCATCGCTATTGGTGTACCTGTTGTTTTACCCTCAAATATCCCTGAGAGAATTTCAACATGATCTCGTTCATCTCGCTTTGTCCCTAATGGGTTTCCCCCTGGACGACGACGACTCATTTGATACGCAATATCATCAACATCAATTTCAAAAAGAGGTTCAACTCCATCGATGATTACACCGATTCCGTCTCCGTGAGACTCTCCAAAAGTGGTGATACTCAGTCGTGTTCCAAAGCTGTTTCTAGGCATGGTTCCTCACTTGTAATCACCTTTTGCAAAAAGGATGCGACAAGCTGTCCGTTCTCAAAAGGAGAATTGTAATCGTACAATGATACCATATGTGAAGAAAACTTCCTATACAGCTCATCTCGACGATTAAAAAGAAGAGTAAAAGAGGTGTGAGGATCACCAGTATCTAAAAATGGGGGAATGCCCCCAGCAAAGATTCTTTTCTCTAAGATTTCTTGATTATAGTAGAGATAGATAATCAATCCACTTTGTGTCATGAACTCAACTAAAGGTGGATTATCACAAGCACCGCCACCTGTGGCGATAACTAACGGACGATGACGCTCTTTGGTGACATACTCTTTTGTTGCTCGATACTCAATGTCCATAAAAGCATCTTGCCCTTTTGTTTGATAAAACTTACGAATGGATGAGTACTCAGGTTCAATCTCTTTTAAGACTAAATCATCGGTATCGATATGAGAGTAGCCAAGAATTTGAGAAACGATAGAGGCTATAGTACTTTTACCAGAGTGTTTAATTCCTACAAGATAGATAACACTATTAGGTTGCTCTTTGGTCATCAAACGCCATTACCCACTCAATAGGATAGAGATTCCCACTACTTTCATCGACAATGAAATCTCGCTTGCGTAACGTATTTAAGCTTTTCATGTACTTACGATACTCGAGCTTTTGTAAGTAACGTGCTTCACGTAAGTTTCTCATCGTCTCTTCCATATATTTGTTATCTGGAACAACAAGTTTTAACGCATATCTAAATACCACAATCATCATGTACCATAAAAATACAATAATCAGTGGAATGAGAATCGTTATAGAGCGATCAAAACTTAATAAAAACTCGGATGAA
>Ga0172382_10003480_pt1 | contig 24945 bp, 18 predicted proteins | sample Leawel138RmetaG_FD_122245 | JGI IMG/M metagenome (GOLD analysis project Ga0172382, IMG submission 122245) | Leachate microbial communities from a municipal landfill in Southern Ontario, Canada - Leachate well 138R metaG | ecosystem: Engineered > Solid waste > Landfill > Unclassified | place...
GATTCACGATGGTTATTGTGACCTCAAATCAGATAATCTCGATGAAGCCATCCGAATCATGCAGAGGAATAAGGATGCTAAAAATCCTTATTCTATAGGATTGATTGGCAATGCTGCCGAAATATTACCGGAATTACTAAAACGCGGGGTTATTCCCGATGTATTGACAGACCAAACATCTGCTCATGACCCGTTAAACGGTTATTATCCTGCCGGATATTCCATGCAAGCAGCGGATGAATTACGTAAAGAAAATCCAGAGAGATATTTGGTTGAGACATACAAATCAATCGGTGTGCATGTTTCTGCCATGCTCGAATTTCAAAAAGCAGGCTCTGTTGTGTTTGACTACGGTAATAATATTCGTGGTATAGCAAGAGATTATGCCGGTGTTTCCAATGCTTTTGATTTTAACGGATTTGTTCCGGACTATATCAGACCATTATTCTGTGATGGAAAAGGTCCGTTTAGATGGGCTGCTTTATCCGGCAATCCTGATGATATTGCAATTACTGACGAAGCTGTGATGGAATTGTTCCCTAATGACGAGCCTCTACATCGTTGGATTAAGAATGCACGTACCAATATCGGTTATCAAGCACTCCCTGCAAGAATTTGCTGGTTGGGATATGGTGACCGTCTCAAAGCAGGATTAAAGTTCAATGAATTGGTACGCAATGGCACATTATCGGCTCCTGTAGTTATCGGAAGAGACCATCTCGACTGCGGCTCTGTAGCATCTCCTCACAGAGAAACCGAATCTATGGCTGACGGTTCTGATGCCATATCGGATTGGGTGTTCTTTAATTTTGCACTTAATGCTATTGGTGGCGCTTCGTGGGTATCATTTCATCACGGTGGCGGTGTCGGTATGGGATTGTCTCAACATGCCGGCATGGTTGTCGTCGCTGATGGCACTGTCGAAGCTGACAACAGATTGTCAAGAGTTCTGACTTATGACCCTCTCATGGGTATTCTCCGACATGCAGATGCTGGTTATGACAGAGCCAAAACTAATGCCAAAAAGTTTGGCATAAAAATTCCTATGTTATGATATATCGCTTGAATTTGATGTATGCTGACAAAATGTCAGTATTCATCGGTTCAAACAAATTTTTTTAAAAAAGTTGAAAATAGTTTGAAACCTTTTTGATTTTCATGTGTCATTATAAATGACTATACATTGCAAACTAAAAAAACTTTTTGAACTGATTTACGGAGGATGATGATAAAATATTTTTACGAATTATTTTTATGGTGATTGGTATTACAAAGGTTATAAAATATAAAAAGCCGGAACACAAAAGTGATTCTAAAAATTATTATTATACATCTTCTAATAGGAGTGACGATATGGATTTAGCTTTGCAGATTGAAAACTTATTCCGTACCGACAGGAAGAAATTCCTAGGATTTATTCGACAGAGAGTACGCAGTCAAGAGGAGGCTGAAGACATCTTACAGGATGTTTTTACCAATGTTTTGGCAGCATCTGCGAATGTGCAGAAGCCTATTGAAAACATTGCGTCTTGGGTGTTTACAGCTGTAAGAAACCGTATTATTGATTCTTACAGAAAGAAACGTGCAGAAACCTTTTCTGATATGCAGACTCCCGGTCAGGCTGAAGATGGAGTTGATACTTTCGAAAATTTCCTTGGCGATTTTTCAAGTAGTCCCGAAACTGATTTAATAAGGAAGACTATCTGGGAATCGGTGCAAGAAGGACTTGCCGAACTTCCCCCCGAGCAACGCGAGGTTTTCGTCAAAAATGAATTTGAAGGTATTTCTTTCCGTGAAATGTCTGAGGATACCGGTGTCAATATCAATACTCTCTTAGCGAGAAAACGCTATGCTGTTCTTCATTTAAGAAAAAAACTGAAGGACTTATACAAATCTATAAACGAAAACTGATTTCAATATTATAAATCTCAGATTGTTTTGGGGGTTTAATTTTTTATTAAACCCCTTTTTTTATGCTTTCCCAAAATCCTTCTGCAAAATAATATTTTTTTGTAGATTTCGTTAGTATATTTAATTACAACATTATAGCAAGTGTCATGCTTATAAGTTTATTAAAAAATAATGTCTCCAGAGCTTTACTGTATATTCTGTTCTTTGCCGGTATCTTGAAACTTTCCGGTATGCTGATGACTTGGTTCTGGAACTCTTATTTGACATTTAGTTTCGGTCTTCATGAAATTACTTTTCTTGAATCCGTTGGCATATTGGCTTTCTTTTATTTGGTTTTTTCAGGTGTAAAGTTCGGATTCAATACAATTTCTGCACAATATCATAATACTGACAAATTGTCGCCGGGGAGTATGCCTCAATGTCAGTCTTGCAGTATTTTAAAGAAAAGCAATTCTCTACAGACGATAAATAAATTAAGTCCAAACGAAAAGGAAATGTTGAAAGCTGCTATTGCACAGTGTTGCGGAATACGAAACGACAGTGTCCCAATCGAACATAAACACCAAGTAAATATTCCTAGCAATATCCCAAATTAAATTTCAATACTTACTTCACACAATACTACTATTAATCAATTACACTATTTCTAAGATATTAGTAATTTTAAGTGTTTCAATCCACATTATATTTTATTAACTACATAAGAACTTGTAATATCAAGCATATACATCGCCAAATAGATTATTTGTATCTTATTGTCTTTCAAGAATCTCACATAAAGTACTCTGATTAGGGACAAAATATTAAATTCTTATAATAAATGTTCGACAATTACGATATAAAGATTTTGCAATTAAACAGAAAATCAGCATGAGTGCAGTTAAAATTGGCTTAATCGGAGCAGGCGAAGTAGCTCAAAATTTTCATTTACCTACTTATAAAAAATTATCGAATGTAAATTTGTATGCAATCTATGACAGAAATCCGTCAAAAGCACGAATAATAGCAGAAAAGTACGGTATAAAAAATGTTTGTAAATCAGTTGAAGAAATGCTTAAGCTCGATGATCTTGAAGCTGTTGACATTTGTACGACTACTGACTTACATGCAGAAAACGCCATAGCTTCCATTGAAGCCGGAAAACATACTCTAATCGAAAAACCATTAGCAAGAAATTATAAAGAAGCCCTCTCAATTCTTGAAGCCGAGATAAAGTCGGACGTAAAAGTCATGGTGGCTACAAATCAGCGTTTCAGGTACGACGCAAAGATGCTTAAAAGCTATGTGCATAACGATGAAATTGGTAATATTTTCTATGTTCACGGCAGTTGGCTACAACAAAAACGAAGTTCGGAATGGAAGCAACAAATTCAGAAATCCGGAGGTGGTGTTTTGGTTGACCTTGGAATTTCACTGATTGACTCTCTGATGTGGATATGCAATTTTCCCGAAATTAAAACTGTATCGGCTAATACTTTCAGACATTTGACAGATAAAGTAGAGGATGTTGGCGTAGCTAATATTAAATTTAAAGACGGCAGTATTGCTACTATGGAAATGAGCTGGTCACTATTCAGTTCACGAAACAGCTTTTCGTTTGATGTTTACGGCAGCAAAGGAGCTGCAAAGATAAATCCATTACAACTTTATAAAATTAACGGTGATGTATATCAGCCGGTAACCAACAGAGACCTTCATACAAATATGGAAATATTCAGACGATCCTTCGATAGTGAAATAAAGCATTTCATTCATTCTGTTCAAGGCTTATCACCTATTTTGTCAACAGTATCTGAAGCCGTTACCATCATGAAGATTATTGATGCTATGTATAAATCTTCAGAAGCAGGCTGCGAATTACCTATAGAATAAAAAAAACTTAGGGAGCTGTTTGACTATCAAATCAGCTCCCCATAAATCATGTCAGAATCTCGAATTTTATTATTTTGACATACCTAATGAAGACATAATAAATCTCCACTCCAGCTCGGAATCATCAATCTGGTGAGCCGTTGATTTGCCCGAACCATGCCCTGAATCGAAATCTACATAAAGCATTATCGGATTAGTTTGTCCTTGGTTATTCTGCAATGCAGCCGCAAACTTCTTGGCATGTAAGGGGTCAACCCTGGCATCATTTTCACCGGCTTTGACAAGCATGGCAGGATAGCTGTATCCTTGTCTGATGTTGTGTTGCGGTGAGTATTTCAAGATATTCATGAAGTCTTCATATTTATCGGGGTCACCATATTCGGGAATCCAGTATCTTGCAATAAGGAACTTGTGGTATCTTACCATATCTAAAAGTGGAACAGCACAAACTGCAGCTTTAAACAAGTCTGGTCTTTGTGTTACTACGGCACCTATAAGCAGACCGCCGTTGCTACCGCCTCGACATGCTATTTTCTCGGGATTTGTATAATTTTCTTTTATAAGATGTTCAGCTGCACTTATGAAATCGTCAAAAGTATTTTGTTTCCTGAACAACATACCATCTTGATGCCATGCTTCACCATACTCTGAACCACCTCGTAAGTTAACGATGACATAGACACCACCGCGGTTGATGAATGATGCATTCGAGCCAATAAATGATGGCTCAAGACTGTGATTGAATCCTCCGTAACCATATATCAAAGTTGGATTATTTCCGTTTAGCTGCATATCCTTTCTGTGAATGATAAACATAGGTACTTTTGTTCCATCCTTTGACTTGAAGAATACTTGACGAGATGTAATATTATCAGTATTAATTGGTGATTTATCCTGATATATGAACTCCCACTTCAAACTTTTACCATCTAATTTGTACAATTTGGTCGAGGATGTAAATGTTGAAATGTTGACATAAACAGAGTTAGATTCTTTATGGTAGCTTAATGAAGACACATTACCGATTTCAGGTAGCTCAATAGCTTTAGGATTCTTTCCTTCATGATTATATGCCGTCAATCTGCTTATAACATCCTTTCTGTCTTGAACTATCAAGTAATCACTCGTTACAGCAAAACCTTTTATAACGGTTTCTTGTTCGGGAATTAAATCTGTCCAGTTTTCGAACTCAGGCTTATCTACAGTTGTTACCATGATTTTGTAATTCTTTGCATCATGGTTAGTAAAAATGTACATTTTTTCGTCCCTTACATAAGGACTAGCCTTAAAATCAGATCTTGGATAAATCAATTTCAGTTCATCATTAGTTCCGGGCTTTTTAACCCTCAAACTATTCGTCCAGAAGTCACCTTCCGAAACAAAGGTAAATGTACCGCATTCGGTGTCCCAATAGCTTGCGAAGTTCTTCGCATCGGAAGGTGCAATAAGGAATTTGTCGTTCGATCTTTTATCCCCGATTTTATGTAAATAAGTTCTGAGAGGCTCTTGATTTTCTATCATCTCCTTCGAACGTTGTGTTATATAAGCATGATTTTCATCATAGGTCCAACCAAATGAACTCAAATCTGTTATCGGCTCGCCGATAACATTGCCTGTACGTGTGTCAATGATTCTGTAAGTTGAGATTTCATTGCCCTTATATTGTATTCCTATGGCAGCTTTATTGCCATCTTTAGTAAATGCAGAGCCGCTGATAGCGGAATTTCCGGAAGGGTCAAATTCCACAGGGTCGAAAATCAATTTTTCCTTACCTTCAATAATTGTATATAATTTGGACTGCGGTTCACCTTTTTTCTTACTGAAGAAGAATTCTCTATTAGCTTTGAAAAAGGGTGCACCCTTCAAATCCCTGTCGAGAGCAGCAGCAATTTCATCTCTAAGTCCGGGTATTTCGCCTGTGTGACTTTTCAAATAGTTTACTGTATAATTATGCTGAGCCCTTGACCACTCGATTGTTTGGGGATTGTTTTTGTCCTCGAGCCATCTGTAATAGTCAGTGAAAGTATATCCGTGTATTTTCTCAACGACAGGTATCATTTCTGCTTTCGGAGGATTAAAATCCGACGAATGTAATTCTAAAAAACTCATTATTAAAACTGGAATAAAAAACATTATTTTCATTGTATAAGACCTTAATTTACAACTGATATTAATTTTGTGCTGACTCGATTACCTTTCAGCACACGAACAAAATATACACTGTTTGGAACCTGTTCATTCGATTTATTCGACAAATCCCAATTAAAGGTGTGAGTACCGACACTTAGAAAATCATCGAATATTTCACAGACAACATTCGAGTTTAAATCAAGTATTTCAGCTTTTACATAGCTGGATTTAGAAAGGTTAATTTCTATAAATGCCCTACTCTTAATAGGATTAGGATATACCGAAATAAGTTCGTCAAATTCTTTAGCGTCTTCGACATTTGTAACAGCAATATTAGTAACCACTCCCCTACTAACATCTGAATGAGTTCCTGCATTGTTTGTAACATCCGCTACTGTTCGAACCATATAATACACCGTACCGGTAAAATCAACTAAATCAAACACATCTTCATATTCATCTCCGTCAATCGGTGTATCATTTAATTTTTTGTACATGCCGTATTCGGTAGTTGAACGATAAATATTAAACTTATAATCACTCGAACCCGCAGGTTTATTCCATGTTAATTTTACAATGGATTTATGGCGTTCGTCAACAGCTAAGTAGGTTGAAATATTCACGGGTTTCGGAATTTCGTATGGCTTCAACCTGAGCGTAGGGTCACCCATAAATCCTGCATGAACACCCCTCATTCCCACAGAGTATATTACTCCGTTTGGAAATTGTTGAGTAAACACTACGTTAGGCTTATAGGTGCTTAAATTGTTTTGGGACTTTAGAACTGAATATGCGAAAGGATATCCTAAATTCAGATGGTGGAAATACCATTGTGGTCTTCCTGACCATGCACATGTCAACGACATTTGCTCTGATGCTAATGGAGCCCTGAGAAGATTATTATCAATATCCCAATCACCGAAATACGAACCGAAAAGCATCGTAAACACCGCGTTAAACGGCTTTGTTGCAAAATCACTTGTAGTGCCGATTCCTCCTGCACTCGTATAAGAGCCCGGTCCACATCCGTAAGCAAACAAACAACTTTCGGATGACAAAGTAGTAAATAAATCACTTTTCTTGACATTGTCACCGCCAACAAGAGAGGCAATATTCCTCCATCCCGAACTGGCAAATGATTCGAGATTTCCGCTTGCATTGAAATTATCATCCACTATTCCCGAATTCCGGTAATCAAATTCTCCGTTCCTGTAACTATGATTCTTGTCTAAATATCTCTTTAGAAGCATTACTTCCGGTTCTTCTGATTCGCCGTGGAACAATTTCATTCCATACATATCAACTCTTCCTACCGAGAGTTCTGAATCATAATTGAGTGTTGATAAATCAAATTTACCGTCTGCCGGAACATTATGATTTGCTGCCCGTTTGGCAGTAGAATTATTTACTGAATTGTCCGACCATATTTGTTCCATAAGATGCCCGTAATATATGTCTGCGGGCCAAGCACCTTTATGATCCGGGTGTGCGTCGGGATTTATATCTCCTGAATACGGCACTGCAACTCTACCGAATAAAAAGATAGTTTTTAAATCAGTTCCATATTCATTCCTTTCGTCATACACAATCTGTTTAACAGATTTCACTGCTTCACCGTCAAATGTTTCGGTTCTTGCAACACGTCGCTCTATGACTCCCCAACCTTCTGCCCTTAAATCATCTTTCAATCTGATGATTTCAGACGTAAGTGATTCGGCAGATTCTTCCTCGATAATTAGCAACACATAACCGGGATTATCAAACTCTCTAATATTTACCCCGCATGCAATATAGCCGTATCCAATAAAGTTAAACTGACTACCGCCGTATAGACCTAAGGAAACTGCCGATACTTCATATTCATAAACAACTCCCGGTTCAACAGTAACATCTGTATATTCTGTGACAGTACCTTCAAGGGTCGCTATCGGATTCTGAGCAAAATTATCGTCCGAAATTTTTTTACGATATATTCTGTATTGAGCAGCAAGCTCATTTTCCGTCCAATTTATTGTTATTGAGGGCGGAGAAGGATTTGTTTTTGCTGTCAGGAGTATCGCGAAATCTCTCGAATCAACATTACGCGGTGTCTGACTGGAGGCAGCTGTAAATATAAAGATTGAAGCAATAATTGAAAGTAAATATTTCGTCATTTATCTAACCTCATTGAGAGTTAAAAAAATTATACAATTACAAAATTAATAAATTATGCCGACATATCAATAAATTATAATTATTGTAAAGAGTTAAATGATTTACATAAAAGAGTTTAATGCTATGTTAAAAAACATTTCTGAAATTCGAATAGAGAGCCTTGATGTTTACCTTACCTATGCTTTTTTCGTCATAACTTTCCTTGATCTTTTGTGCGGCATTAACAAGCTCTTCGGTCTTAATACCGACACTGCACGAACTCCAAGCTTCAAGAAACGCTGCAAGATGGTCTGCTGCTCTGATTGCTTCTCCGTCCATGGGGTTGTAAACATCTTCGTTATACTTGGTGTTTAGGTCATTGATACTTATTCCTTGACTGATTTTTTCCGATTTCGAAACAATTTTATTCTCAAATTCATCAACGATAAAATATGATATTTCTTCAATCCAATCTTCTTCAATCAGGGGAAATATCTCATTTTCGGCAAGTTTCATTTCAAGATGTTTTATCAAATTATCAAACTCACTTGATGAACGTTTTATAGGTGATACTATATCACGTGTAACTGCTTCGGGTAAATCATGGAACAAACCTCCGTAAAAACTGTTGAACAGTCTCTTTCCGCAAGCCTCATTCTCTCTGGCAAAAAAGTAGGAAATGATTGCTACCATAAGCGAATGCCCGAGTACTGCTGTTTTAGGTACTCTTGGCACTTGTGCCCATCGTATTTGAAATCGCAACTGACCGCACAAATCTATAAAATTTGCTATAGTGTGCCTGTCGGTCAATTTCTGAATACCTAAAAGGTCTTTGAAATTATCTATTCTGTTTAATAAATCGGTTTCAAGTCGTATATTTTGGTAATTGAATGGATTTGCTTGTCTAATAATTTGAAACTCCCAATAACTCGAATAAATATGTGCTGCTTCAAGAATTCTTACACTCAGGTCTTCTTTGTCTTCTTCATGAAAAAGAAAGTCAGCAATTTCATTTCTTATTAAATCATTCTCGATTTTTGGTTCCAATTTTTTATAGACATAATTATTCAATTCTTTAAAAACTGTTTTATTTTTCTTCACTTCAGCATAAATCGGTGATTTTATATCCGATATTACTATCCTTCGTATTAATTCATAAATTCCGTTTTTGATAATCAATTGCCAATTTACTTCCATTCCTCTCGATTCTTCATATTTACAGAGGCAATATGCAATCATCATCTTGTGTGCATGCTTGTCCATTTCAATTAGCTCCATTGGACGAATCCTGTCATTCCAGCGTTGGATATTAAATCCCCTGAAAAGTTCGTTAAGCAGCGGATAATTGATTATCATTTGTGAATTCCGGTAATTAACTTACAAAAAAATAGAGACGTAATGAAAACATTTGAATTATTGTGTCGAAGATTCCTCTTGAATTTCTTTAGTTTTATATTCATCAATCATCTTTTAATGAAGCTTGCCAAAATTAGCGAAAACAATGTAAACAAGCTTAATTTAATGTGTTGATAACATAGAATTAATCACAACTATTAAAAATATTTTTGCTTCATAAAATAAAAGTTCATCTAATCTGTTAATATGAACAACTGATTATATGTTCATTTGTACATTTGTATAATTCATATAATTCAAACTTTAAATATTTGTAAAATAATAACAGAGCTTTATGTTGGATTTTATTTCACAGCCCTGGCAATGGTATGTTGCCGGACCCATGATAACACTTGTGATGTTTTTGATGTTGTATCTCGGAAAGAATTTCGGTGTATCTTCGACTATGAGGACAATATGCGCTTCCACTGGAGCGGGTAAATTCATTCCATTTTTTAGTTTTAAATGGAAAGAACAGCTTTGGAACATACTTTTTGTTGTAGGAATGGCTATCGGTGGTTTCATTGCATCAACCTTTTTATCATCAAATGTACCAATAAATATATCTTCTGAAACGCTTGAATCTCTGGCGCATATTGGTATATCGTCAGCAGGATCTTCGATACTGCCTTCAGAATTATTCTCATGGGAAGCATTAGGTACAATACCCGGGTTTATTGTTTTAGTAGTAGGCGGTTTTTTGGTAGGTTTCGGCGCAAGATGGGCAGGGGGGTGTACCTCAGGACATGCAATAAGTGGTTTGAGCAATCTTCAACTTCCATCTTTAATTGCGGTTATCGGCTTTTTTATCGGAGGTTTGATAATGACTTATTTTATTTTACCCTTAGTTCTTAGAGGATTAGCATGAAAAAGCAGTATTTTCAGATAACACTTGTTGGTATTTTATTTGGTATTATTTTAACAAAGTCTGAAGTAGTATCATGGTTCAGAATATACGAAATGTTCAGATTCGATTCTTTTCATATGTACGGAATCATCGGGTCTGCTGTTGTATTGGGAATTATAACAATTAGAATAATAAAGAAAATGAATTTAAAATCTATTGACGGCAAAGATATTACAATAGCCCCCAAAGAATCCAGTATATCAAGATATATATTGGGCGGCATTCTGTTTGGATTAGGCTGGGCTATGGCAGGAGCTTGTCCGGGACCTATTTATACTCTTATCGGCGGAGGATTTTCGGTAATGCTTGTTGTATTGGCGTCGGCTGTGTTAGGTACATTTGTTTACGGATTGGTTCAAAACAAATTACCTCACTAAAAAAAACGAAGGCAGCTGTATATTTTCATTAATCGAGCTATCTCAATTAATTAGACTTTAGTGGTACAGTTGCCTTTATTTTATTTTAATATCTCTTCCTTTCCATCTCAAGGTTTTAAAAGTACTTCTGTAAAATGAATTAAATCCGATTAAAATCAATAATATCATACTTATTGGATGCAAAAATACACTTATAAATATGTTATGCGAATATCTTACTGCTAATAGAAATCTCCATACAGAGTTTATTAACACTGCCACTAAAGCGAATTCGAACAAAGTCTTTGATAATAACATAAAATACGGTAGGATGCATGCAAGAAATATTAATAACGTCAAAACAAAAAATGGAATAGTTTCGAAGTTTGTTAATCCATAAATATTTTTGCTCAAACCTTCCCATATTTCGTTCAAGCTATTATACATCCTGCCGAAAATTAAATCCTTACCTGAAGCAGTCATTATCTTAGCTTTGCTTTTCTTGGCTATTCTGCTTAGTTCTACATCTTCAACAATTTTATCTTTGACAGCTGCATGTCCGCCGATTTCCTGATATAGTTTCTTTCTGAAGGCAATCCATTGACCATTTGCAGCTGCAAAGGCGCTGCTTTTCAAATGATAGGTAGTCCATAATATCAAACCGGAATATATTATTACATCAATCAGCGGAATTATCAATTTTTCATAGAATGATATTGTTTTTTGTTGCGGAAAGGCGGAAAGCATATCTAAATTATAACGTTTCATCATAGATACAGTCTTGCTGAGGGCATTAATATCGTGATAATTATCTGCATCCGTAAAAATCAAATACTCACCTGTAGCAGCATCAGCGAGGCATTGGCATGCATAATTCTTCCCAAGCCAACCATTTGGCAAATTAGTACCGCGTAAAAGCTTGAATTTAGGATTATCAATATATTTTGCAGCTATATCATAGGTATTATCGCTTGAATTATCGTCGAGAACTATCAACTCATAATTGGGATATTTTTGATTCAATATTGATTTTATCAGAATCTCGATATTCCTCTCCTCATTTCGTGCAGGAACTAAGACAGAGATCTTCTCCCTACTATCCAATTCTTTTGCTTTGTAAAGGAAAGGACCAAACATGATATTGATTGTAGCCGTAACAAGAAATATTGTAAGACAGCCAAAAATAATCGGTAACAACACTATAAAATACTCCGGTAAAATCTGAATCGGATTCATCTTTTACCGGAATTAATGTTCCTCTTCGAGTAATTCCAAGGGCAATGCCTACATGAACTTTTGCAACAGTATCCCCTTTTTAGATGATACTGCTCAGTAAAAACCATCAAGCCATGACTATTAAAATAATAATCATTGCTGTCCAATTCATTTTTAAGATTTACTCTCTTATCAGAGGCATTGTCGAGCATCTAAATAATCCGCCGAATTTAGCAACTTCTTGATAGTCGCTTGTTACAACCTTTATATTCTTACTTTCAAGCATTTCGTTAAGTCTGACAAAAGATTTGTCCGAAATCACAAGTTCGGGATTAATTGAGAAAATATTAGGGAACATGTGATACATCTCGTATTGAGTAACCTTGATGATATTTCTTTCGCCGAAAATATCAAAAAGAACATCGGGATGATGGACAAAACCATTCTCGTAAAGTATGGCATATTTGCTTCCAACCGGCTGAAACGAGCAATCAAGATGTAAAATATTTGTTGCTGGATTATCCGTTACGAACATTTGGAAAGGTATTACCTCATTATTAGGGAAATTATTCCTTAGGAATTCGAATCCTGCAAAATTTGTTCTTGCGGTCAATCCTACAAAGATATACTTTCCATGTACTATCACGTCACCACCTTCAACATTAGCATTCTCCGGCGGAGTCAATATTTTTGATTTGTCAATAGTTTCCAATAAATTTATTAAGCCTTGCTGTTCAGGCTTTCTGTTAGTCTTTTTCATGTTGGCGAGGACAAAATTGTCATTGATTACAAATCCAATGTCTCGTGTAAATATTTGGTCTTGTTCCTTTACGTTAACAGGACGCAGGACTTCAGCATCACTGATTTCGGAAATCAAATCAGCAAATCTGTTAACCTGCTTTACCAGTGTGTTTTCAGTGGGTAGTGTGCCCTGCATTAAATGCTTTGATATTTTGGGATTGTTTTCATGTACCTTTTTGCCTCTGTCATTGGCTATTCCGACTAAAACCTTCTTTAATGTATTTGTCTCAGTACTTATGTGTAATTTTTGCATATTTATCTTTTTAAAATTTTGCTTAAGCTATGAAGGTATGACGTTTATTCTCTAATATATTTTTTTTTACCTCTTTTTAACTGTATTTTCTTTCATTAAATATTAATATTTAATTTAGTTATAAGATTGATTTTCAAATGGCAATTATCATTTTTTTACTCATACCGATAAATTATATTTTTATATTAACATAATGTTAACTAATTTTACATTTTGAAATTGAACCTAATTGAAAATGATTGATTACAATAATATTGAATATAAAGTACCATTGTTATATTTGATGGCAAGTATCATTTGGATAATGTTCAGCGACTATCTGCTCTTCAATAATATCGCTGGTCCGGAAAACGCTAAACTAATATCAATAATTAAAGGGTTATTTTTTGTATCCGCAACATCATTGGGCATATATTACGTAATCAAAAAGGATGTAATCTCAATTCGCAAAGCGAACGAACAATTAGCAATATCAAGCTCTTACTACTACTCACTTTTTGAAAACAGTCACACAGCATCTATGTTACTCGAGCCTGATACTTATAAAATTATGGATGTTAATAATGCGGCAGTTCAGTTGTACGGATATAATTACGATACATTCAAAGGTATGTATCTTCATGATTTGAATTATTACGGCAAAGATAATCCGCCAGAAAAGCAACAAATCAATCATGTTAGTGACAGAAATTATTTCAAAACAACACATAAAACAGCATTTGAAAATATAATAGAAGTTGAAATATATATAGGTGATATAAAGCTTGATAAACAAATCCAGAAGTTAGCGGTCATTAATAATATCACAGAAAAATTACTTACAGAAAATGCACTCAAAGTAAGTGAAATGAGATATAAAAAATTGGTTGAAAATATTCCTGATGTATTCTATGTTTATTCCAATAAAAAAGGTCTCATTTATATTTCACCACAGATTTTAAACTTAATTGGATATTATCCAAGCAAAACAGACACACTTTCTGATGTAATTTATACACATGTGTTCTTTGAGGATAAATCAAAATTCCAAAGCTTTAGGAAAAGGGTATTTGATTACAGCGAATTAGGTGAGACAAGTTATAGAATCAATGATGCTTCCAAAAATATGCGGTGGATACTTGACAGAGTATTCCTTGTTAGCCATACAGACGATGACATTGTAATCGAAGGAGTATTATCTGATATTACTGAAAAAACAAAACTTATTGATGAACTTACCAATGCACATGCTAAAATCAATGAAAGCTTAAAACTTAAAAATGTAATATTATCCAACTTGAATCACGAGTTACGAACACCTTTAAACGGCATAATTGGCTTTAGTAAGCTAATACAAAGGTCTCTCAAAGACGATGAGAATTATGACTTTATAGAACTTGTACTTGAATCAGCATACAGATTAAACAATACCTTAGACTCAATTCTTACATTAAACGAAATTGAAGCCGGACACAGAACTCTATATTATGAAGAAACCAGTGTGAAGGAATTTCTCGGATACATATATGAATCGAACAAAAATTTAGTCGGCAAGAAAAATTTAATATTTGAGATTGACATCAAAGATGATATAAAGCTCTTCACTGACCTTAGCATATTGAGTCAAATCCTGTTTAATCTTATTGATAATGCCGTGAAATTTACCGAAAGCGGAGGTATAAAATTAAGAGGAGAGTTTATTTCCAAAAATGGAATGTGGATATGTTTCTCTGTCATTGATACCGGTGTTGGTATCGCAGAAGAGCACATTTCAATTGTATTCGAGGCATTCAGACAAGCAAGTGAAGGAATTAACAGACATTTTGAAGGAATGGGTATTGGTTTGACTATCTGTCTAAAACTAATTAACATACTTAACGGTAAAATTGAGGTAGATAGAAATCATAATCAAGGAAGCACTTTCAAAGTATATATTCCTTTCAAAGTACCGGATTTACATAAACATTAAACACCTCTTTTGTTAGGCGACCAAATATACTTATGCAACTGTATCTGCATCCTTACCGGCAAATTATCATGTAATATCCACTCAGCTAAATCAATATATTCTAATCTTCCGAATACAGGCGACAAGAGTATATTTTCAACTTTTGACGATAAATCATTATCAAGGATAAATTTCTTAGCCCACTCATAGTCTTCTTTTGAATCTACAACAAACTTAATCTCATCTTGTTTTGTTAGATATGCCAAGTTTTCAAGATTATTCTTTTTGTGCATTTTCGAGCCCGGTGTCTTAACATCAATAATTTTTATTACTTCCTTTGGAATGTCTTTTACAGAAATATAACCTGCTGTTTCAATCGCTACAATATAATTATTTTTAATATAATAATCCATCAATTCGATTATACCTGCTTGCTCAAGGGGTTCGCCTCCTGTAAATTCAATGAAATTACACTTGTATTGACGAACCTTTGATACTATATCTTCACCGCTCATCAATTCGCCATCCTTATCAAATTCTAAGGCATAAGGAGTGTCACACCAAGAGCATCGTAAGCGACAACCCTGAAATCGTACGAAAATACACGGCAAGCCTGCTCTACTACCTTCGCCTTGTATCGAATAGAATATCTCTGAAACCCTGAACGATTTATTACTAATTTCCTGCAAACTAAGACCTCCTCTTCAATGAAGCAATTGATTCAATATGGTATGTTTGCGGGAACATGTCCACCGGTTGTACTGTCTCTACTGAGTACTTTTCGTAAAGCAAGTTGCAATCTCTTGCCTGTGTTGCAGGATTACAACTGACATATACTATTCTTTCGGGAGCAATTTCAAGCAAATGCTCAATCAGATTAGGGCTGATACCTGACCTCGGCGGGTCTAATATAATTATATCCGGCTTTTCAAGACTATTTAATAGGTCCGGAATCTTCTTGTTATGTAAATCGGCTTGGAAAAATTCAACATTAGAGATTTGGTTAATCCTTGCATTCTTGCGAGCATCCTCAACAGAGGATTCAACTAGTTCAATTCCGGTAATCTTCTTCACGTATCTCGATGCCGGCAAAGTAATTGACCCTGTTCCGCAATATAAGTCCCATACTACATCATCGCTTTTGAGTTTGCATGTCTCAATAATAGCATTGATAAACTTATTCAACTGGTATGAATTGGTTTGAAAAAATGAAAAAGGAGATATTTGAAACTTAACACCCAATATATCTTCTGTCAAGAATCCATTACCGCTGATAACTTCATAGCTTGATATGTCAACAGGATTTTTTGATTCGTTAATAGCATGGATTACGTTTGTAACTCCCGTAAACATTCGTGAGAATTCATTCTTGTACCATTCAAGGAATTGTTCTTCATTTGACGATTCAGGTTTTTTCGTCATAAGTATTGTCATGAATTCATCACTATATAAAGAATATCTGATAATAAGTCCTCGCACAAATCCGCTATGGTCATGAACGTTATACGGTTTTACTTTGTAATCGAGAGAATAAAATCTGACAGCATTCATTATTTCATTTGCATAATCATGCTGAATACTGCAATTCTTTATATCAATAATTCGGTCATATCTACCCGGCAAATGAAGTCCAAATGCAAAGTCTCTGTCACGAATTGGGAGTCCTGAATTAATTTCTTCTGTTGACAGCCATCTGGATGCACCGAATGAAAATTCCATTTTATTACGATAATTAAATTCATTCTCAACAGCGATTATCGGCAGATGTTCAGCATCATGAATTTTGCCGATTCTTTCAAAAACATCTTTAACATTGACTGACTTCCATTCAAGTTGTTTATCATAAGTCATATTCTGACGCGAGCATCCGCCGCAGGTACCGAAATGCTTACACAATGGAGTTATTCTATCCTTAGACTCAACGAGTATCTTTTCTACTCTTGCTTCATAGAATTTTTTTCTGTTCTTTTTAATTGATGCGAGAATTCTATCACCCGGGACTGTATATTTCGTAAATACCACTTTTTCGTTATATTTAGATATACAAACACCTTCAAATCCTGCAGCAATAACATCCAGTTCAACAAGCTCAGACTTGTTTGATTTATTCATAATATCAAATTATCCTAATTGTCCAAACTACGAGTAATAGCCTCATAAATTGAGTTTACAGGTAAGTGGTCCATGCAGAAATATTCATCGTGAGTGCATTTTGGACTGAAGAAGCAATGACATTCAACCTTAGGCATGACAATTTCGCCACGACCATAAAGTTCAAATTCTGCCGGATTGAAAATATTATTCATCAGAATTAGCGGTTTTTTAAGACCGACAGCAATATGCATTCCCATTGTAACAGCCGAAACGATGACATCGCATTGATTCATCAATGAAATAAAAACAGACAAAGAGAAGTATCCCGGATAAAACGCACCTGTTTTCTCGGAAAGATAAGTATTTTTTTCATCTTCCTGTTCTCCACCTAGCAGCATGGGGAAATATCCAGCATTCTTTAATTTTTTAATCAGTTCTATCCAATTATCGTCTGACCACAAACGCGAAATCCATCTGGCACCGCACCCGGTATTCAAGCCAATGATTTTCTTACCATTATTCAATAAATCCCATTTGATGGAAGTATCACAATCAAGAATATACTCTTCACCGTTGAATTCAAATCCGCAAATATTAAATATTTCTTGAGGATAGGTAAGGGTATTAGCTTTATTTACATCATCGAACAAACCTGTAATGAACTTAGGCTCGGCTGTTTGATTAACAGGAGCAGGTACACCATTTTCTAAAGTATAACCAAAACTAACATCAGCATTTATATTTTTCATAAGAGCACATGCTTGCAAATCCTTATCGAGATTAACAGCAATGTCAAATTTTACACTTTTTAATATTTCTATGCCTTCAACATCATAACTAAATATTCTATCAACAACTGAGGGTACTATATCGGGTGTATAAGTTATCCACCAGATTTTCTTTGTCGGGTATTTTTGTTTAAAGACATGCAAGAGCGGAGTAGTTCTGATAACATCTCCGATAGCTCCAAGTTTGATAATAAGAATGATCCCGTCGGTTTTATCGTATTCAGGACAATCCGAACAATGATAACCAAAGTTTTTATGTGGCTTACAAGGTACTGAACCTACAAAATGCCTGCAATCGGATTTGTAAACTTCTTGAGAATTCACCATTATAATAATTTGTTTCCTTTTTTAGAAAAATTACATATTGTACTGAAGGCTTATATAAACTTGTAGAATGTTAACCATACTTTCACCGGTTTCAAGAAGAGCAAGTGGGGTTAGTAGTTCACCGCGAGCATCATCTCTTCCAATAAGATTTAATGAACCGATGGAAACACCGGTATTAACAAAAAAGTTTTGTCTTAATCTACCTTCTACTCCAATCAACTTTACGGTACCACCAAGTCTTAGTGCTGCATCTTTAGACGGTAATTTCTTTGTTTGACTGAATTGTGGCAGTTCAAGATAATCTTCGTAAATTTCAGCACCAATATTGTGAAATGACGATAATAATATATTTATTCCGGAATATAATTTAGCATTTGCGAAGTCTAAGTCAGCCCAAACATATTCAGCACCAAATCCTAAGGAAGCTATATTTATATCGTGTGTAAGATAATGAACAATTTTAGAATTTATGACTACTCTTTCCTTACCTCCGAAGAACAAATAATCAATATTTCCTTGGAACCGCAGATTAGGCATTTCTTCAATAATATAAGTTGTCTTTAGTCGCAGACCGGGCTGTGTATATTTAAAACTTCCGCCGGTTACTGCATCTTGTGATGTGTTAGTGGCAACCATCGGCTTTTTAGCAGGATTGTCTCCAAGTATATCTGTTGTTACAACTCCAAAAGCAAAATTAATTTTTGATTGCAATTGTGCATATATATTATTGTGCGCTGACAAAAGTACTATCGTAGCTACAGCCATATAAAATATTTTCATAGATTTCATATAGGTTCCGTTTTGTGATTTTCCAATATTGTAATGACAATTAAATAAGGATTTTGTTTCATTAAAGAATCAAATTATTTCTTTAATACTATATTTGTTTTGATTTGTAAGCATAAAGTTCTTTATTATCATCTCGCCAATTAAGCCCATAGATATGAACTGGATACCGACTATTATCAATGCAACTCCAAATAAAGCCAGGGGTCTATTGCTCAGATAAGTTAAACCCATTACCCACTCATAAGTTAGATACAAATTAATAATAAGTCCGACGAAAGTAAGCAGGAAACCAACTGAGCCAAAGAAATGCAATGGTCTTTTAAAATACTTTGTTGTAAATAAAACTGTCAATAAATCGAGGAATCCGTACATAAATCTTGATACACCGAATTTCGACTTGCCGTATCTTCTGGGATGATGTTTTACAGGTATTTCTGTGACTTTAAAACCTTCCCAAAATGCAAGTGAAGGAATATATCTGTGCATTTCACCGTAAATTTTTACTGTTTTTACCACTGTTTTTCTATATGCTTTAAGACCGCAATTGAAATCATGAAGTTTAATACCGCTAACAGCAGATGTCACTGAATTAAACAGTTTACTCGGCAAAGTTTTAGAAATGGGATCATACCTTTTTTTCTTCCATCCGGAAACCAAGTCATAACCTTCGTGTATTTTGTCAATCAAATTCGATATTTCAGAAGGGTCATCCTGCAAATCTGCATCCATAGTGATTACTATATTCCCTACTGCTTTAGCAAATGCTACTGATAAAGCTGCACTTTTCCCGTAATTACGGCGGAATCTGATACATTTGAACCTTTTATTCCGCTTATTGATTTGTTTAATCATATCAAACGAATCATCGGTTGAGCCATCATCCACAAATATCACCTCCCACCTGCCCTTCGACAACTTTGTCAATTCTTCCTCCAGCAATAGAGAAAGCTCAGGCAATGAATCTGCTTCATTTAGAAGAGGAATAACCACAGATATATCAATTTTTGCATCTCTGAATGTCTTTCGACTTTCTGTATTGATATTCTGCTTATTATCTTCAGAATGGATATCCTTATTTGGTATATATTTCTTTCCTGCCGGCTTGATATTGTTATGGTTTCGTATTTTTTGCGGTTTTTCACTCATACTTTATTTCCTACTTCTTCAATATCTTTCTTACGATTACCTTATCTTCAGAAAATAATTTCAGAAAATACAGACCCGGAGCAAGGCTTGAAACATCAATTTTATTATTATATTTACCATTAAGCAATTCAATTCCGTTAATATTTGCAAGTGAATAATGGCTGAAATAATATGAATCACTTAAATTGACTATATTTTCTACGGGGTTAGGGTAAGTAAGAAGCTCAGAATAATTTTGATCATCAACAGAAGTTATGCCAAGATTATAATATACATGGAGATTCAAAGTCTGCACACTTTCGTGATCCCATTCCAATGATTCTACCTCTTTCATATCAACTTTCATCAGGAATCCGTTCATTGGGTCAGTAATAAATATTGAATCAATCATATCAGGAATACTGGATTTATTCCAATTCAACAACAATTTTTTTCCTTGACCGTAGCGAAAAATCAATTTATAAGCCACATACAATTGAGAATCCCCGACCGGATAATGTCTCAAATCTTTATTTGTCCATATCCTGTCATAATATTTAGAGCTGTCGGGTTCAATTAAAGTAGAATCAATGAATTCAAAAGCAAAATGAAAACCAACAAATGAAGGGGGAGGAAGATTTAACTCTCCGAGTCCTGTGTCAAGGACATCAGTTGCATCAGGCGATATCCCAAAAGAAGTATTGTAATTTGTATGATTGCCAATATCATTTGTGGCATTTATGTTGATTTCTACCGTTTGACGAGAGTAAACCGACACAAATGACACAATAAAAACAATCATAATAATAAGATATTTCATTTTGTGCTCCTAATTTATATTAAAAACGGGCAACCCGGAATAACCTTGCTGCCCGTTCTGAAATATTCAGATACTTATTTCATTATCTGACAACATTAATTTTAACGACTGCATTATTTGCACCTGATTGTACCTTAAGCATATAATTGCCCGGATTGATACCTTTGAGTGAAACTGTTTCGGTATAGCTGCCTTTAGTTTTGAATTCGTTAACAAATTCAGCAACTTCATTACCTAAAACATCAAATAATTTAACAGTTACATAATCATTTTCAACAATGTTGAAATTGATATTTGTAAAGTCGTTAGCAGGAACCGGATAAGCACTCACAGAGAATATACCATCAGTAAGACCTTGTTTCAATACTTTTACACTGCCTGCAGCAAGTTCATCAATGCGAACAACTTCACTTGAACCGGCTTTAATAGAACCAATATAAGCATTAGTTGCGGCATCATAGAAAGTGTAATCAGCATCAGCATTATTGATTGTAAGCGAAACAGGGAAAGTAACGCCTTGTAAATGCATTACTGACTCATCAGTATTAGCAATGTAAGCATTGTTATTAAATCTTACGTCAAACATGTCGGGTGAGAACACCGGAGGCAATTCAAAGAATTCAGTGTTTACGTTAGCATTAGCAAAGTAAACTTCTTTTGAATTTTGAGCATTATCGTTAACAAGAACTTTTGTTGAGCGAGCAATGATGTCTTGCTTAGTATTAGCTACTTCACTGATACTCAATTTGTCCTTAACTTCACGTAAGCCATAGTATCCATCGCTTGATACTTTAATCCAGTATGCAAATCCGGGGATGAGGTTAGATACTTCATAGTAACCTCTACCTGTTTTATATGCGTAAGCACCGTAGGATTTAGTATATGAAAGAACCGGAAGTTGATTATTATCGGCAGCTTCAAAAGCAATACCATTAATACTTGTCGGAACTGATAATGCACCTACAAGATTCCATCCACCGTTGAACTGATTGAATCCGGGATCAGGGATATCACCAGCCCATACTCTGATATTGTTCTTTGATTTAGTAATCGTACGCTCGTAAGCACCTGCAAAGATTGTATCAACTATTGAAGAATATTTAACGAAGTAACCTTCACCAAATTTCAAGATGTTTCTTTGCTGATATTGGCTATTTACAAATGCCCATGGAATATTGATAGCATTCTTATAAACAACATCATAAGTTGAGTTCGTCGGAGCAAGCGGCATTGAGAGTAAGTTCCAACCGCGTTTGATAATCGGGTTACCGAATTCATCAACGAATTTGAGAACGTGAGGCAGAGTATATTCAATTCTGAATGAACGAACGTTACGGTCAGTAATGGTAATCGAACGGACATTATCATTAATTTTTGTAGCTTCTCTCATATTTGTTGCTTGAAGTTCTTCACCATTGACAACTTGTCTTATAAACAGTTGAGCACCTTGCGGGAAATCATTTACATCCCACTCTACTGTGATAGGATATGCATTATCCGGATTGTAGAAACGGCATTCATATATATGTGAATTTTGTCCTTTATCGAGATTGTAAGCACGAATATCACGTGATACTGTTCTTGGTGCAGCCATATTTGGAGCTATATCACGGAAACCGAAAGGAATAACTTCCTGTAGTGCCGGATCAACAGGGAACCAACGAGCATCAAACGCAGTATTTGATAGTGGAGTATTCCATGCCAATTCGCCATAAAGATTGTCAACGCCGTCTGTTGCACGTGTACCTGTTCCGAAGACGAGCTTCTTAGTTTGACCAACAGCACCGGATGAATTTCTTAATGTAATGTTAATACCACCAGGCTGACCGGGAGCTTTGTTCCAATCAGGTTCGTAAGGATTCTTCATATAAATGAACATTACTTGAACTCTAACCGGTGAAGCTTTAGCAAAGTCTGATTTGATGGTAATATAACCAACATGAATACCATGTGGTTCACCTGATATTGCAGGGAGTCTATTAGGATCACATTCGATACGTATGTATATATCACCGTCATCTTGTGTTGGTTTCAACATAGGATCCAATTCAGCACCTAAGATTGAGTTATCAAGATACGATGCATATCCGTATCTGCCTTGGTTACCCGGCAAATTGAAAGTACGATTTACATTAAGTTCGTCCTTTCTCATTTCGAGCCATGGTGAATCTGATTCAAACCAGATATTCTGTAGTCTTGATTTAGATGTAGCATTTGATATTTTCATTCTTGCTATACCGAATTGTTCAGGTGAGTTATCATCAACTAAAACAATACCGGGTAACTTGAATAAAGTAGCAGCTGCTTCAGCAGTACCATCGTTTTCAAAAACGTCGTCAGTTATTGAGGCAACTCTTATTACCGGTATATCATCAGTTATTTTCAATGTTATTACACCCGGATATACAGGTTCAGCATTGAACATTGAAGGATCAGACAATGGTCCCGGAAGTAAAGTAGCATTTTCATCTTCTGATGTTGGCGCATTGTTCATACCATCAAGATAATAATCGGGATAGAATAAATCACCATCAAGTCTTCCGCGATTGTTACCGATTATTGACCTTGAATAATGGTCAAGATAAGTATTTACGTCATAGTCTGTAAAACCTAACCAAAGGTTATCTTTAGCAATGTTTAAATCGTTATAAACAACATTACGGTTGTCAATGTAAATCGGAGTTGTCTGTATTCTTGAGAACTCTGAGTCTTGCGGTTTTCTTTCGGCAATAACTCTAAATCTAACATAGAAAAGAACCTTGAATTCTTCTACGTCCAAGTCAGTGTTAGGAAGTTGAGTACCCATTGATACACCATTGAAGGTGACTCTTCTACCGTCGAGATTATCTCTTGTGTCAGACCATTTCCCCGGGTTGATGTAGTACCAGTAATAATCATCTTCTTCGTCTTCCGAATCAATGTAAAACTGTTGTGCCAGGGGTTCATAACCCGGGTCAATATAAACAGAATTTACAGTTTCGACACCAACATACTTGACAGCTTTGTCATTGTAGAACAATGAGAAGCTGAAGCTTTTAATTGGATCAACTGTAAACAGTGAAACACCTTGGGCGTTTTTGTAACTGTACCAGTTATTTGTAATAAAAACAGGCATCAAGAATTCTCTTGCGCCGGAAACAGTAGGCGGAACCCATATCCTGCCATCCGGATAGAAGTCAGTATCATAGGAGTTTGTAACTCCTGTCAAACTAAGCCTTGGAGCGATCGGACGAGTAAATTGGGAATAAACTTCATTGGTAACCACGAGCATAAAAGCTACGACAAGTGTTAGCCCGAAGTACTTCCTAAAACTGCGTAAACCTCCTAATAGTTTCATCATGAACCTCTTATAATATGAAAACAATTAATTATATATTATTATTGATTTATTTACAAATTTATTACCGTAGTTCAAACGCAACAAATATAATCCATTATTGAAATTACTTGTATTCAAGCTGTATTCAGTTTGATTCAAATAATTCGAATTGAATATTTTTTGTCCGTTTATATTATACATTTCAATACTATTTAACAAAACATTATCATGATTGATAATATCAATCTTTCCTGTCGAAAAGAAAATATCAATTAAATCATCTTCTCTTATTTCGACTACATCAACAGTTGTATCAGACACCTTTTTCAAACTAGTAACATCAATAATTGAACTTTTAAAATCAGAATAACAATTACAATTACCGAAGTCAAGCGGTTGAAATCTTACTATTGAACTCACATTGACAGTATCTTTGTAAATCTCTGATAAATTTATTCTTAAAGTAGGCTCGCCGTCAGGTGCTCCGAATAAATTTAATTTAACTAACATACTGTCATTGCTGATTTTATAATAATCAGACACAGTCACATACTCATGAACCGATTCAACAGATTCAATATCAAAGAACAAGTCATTCAGATTTGTTATCAAAATTGATAATTCATCTAAATCATCATAGGGATTGATATTGAGAGAGACATTTACTGCCTGAACAGAAACACTGTCAAACAATAAATTATTTCTGTCAATATCAAGCTCGACTATTTTCTCATCATCAATAATTTTAACAGGACCGACTGATAATACGCTATCAATCGAATA
>Ga0172382_10003481_pt1 | contig 24942 bp, 25 predicted proteins | sample Leawel138RmetaG_FD_122245 | JGI IMG/M metagenome (GOLD analysis project Ga0172382, IMG submission 122245) | Leachate microbial communities from a municipal landfill in Southern Ontario, Canada - Leachate well 138R metaG | ecosystem: Engineered > Solid waste > Landfill > Unclassified | place...
CCCGAATCCCGAATCCCGAATCCCGAATCCCGAATCCCGAAAATTGCATCTCCCCCGGGCCTCCATTAGAATGCCCGGCTTCCATGGCCCCGCAGGGGCCCATGGCTCCTTGCCCCACCGCCCGGACGCTCCGGGAGCGGGGGGCTGCCAATCCATAAGGGGCACACCATGCGACACTACGAAATCGTGTTTCTGGTCCATCCGGACCAGAGCGAACAGGTTCCCGCCATGGTCGAGCGCTACCGCGCCACCATTGAAACGGCGGGCGGCAAGATCCACCGGTTGGAAGACTGGGGTCGCCGCCAGCTGGCCTATCCCATTCAAAAGATGCTCAAGGCACACTACGTGCTGATGAACATCGAGTGCGGTCAGGATGTCCTGGACGAACTTGCCTCGGCGTTTCGCTTCAACGACGCGGTACTGCGCAATCTGGTCATCGCGCGTGACGAGGCCGTCATCGAGCCATCGCTGCTGTCCAAGCGCGATGACCGCGATGACCGTGATGACCGCAGTGGGCGTGACAGCGATGATAGCAGCGCCGACGATAGAGATGACGGCGACAGCGATGAGGGCGACGCCGCCTGAGTGACGGGCTGGCGCGGTCGGCGGATCACTGCCCCGCACGAGGTGTCGACAGTCCATGCAGGACTCCCCGGCCAATACGCTGGTCATCGAGGGCCAGGTCATGCGGTCGCCGGAGACCCGGTGTTCGCCGGCCGGCATACCCATCAGTCGCTTCGTCCTGGACCACCAGTCGCGCTGCGACGAGGCCGGTGCAGTGCGCGAGGTGCGGTTGAGGTTGGGTGTGGTGGTCGCCGGCCGGCAGTTGCAGCCGGCCGTATCCCGGCTGGTAGCCGGGAGTTGGGTACGCGTCGAGGGCTTTCTCGCACGCACCGGCTTCCGCAGCGCCGATCACCGCTTGGTGTTGCATGCGCAGTCGATGGAAATTTTGAACGATTGAGATCGTTAACCGAGAGGTAACTGAACAATGTCGCGTTTTTTTCGCCGCCGGAAGTTTTGTCGCTTCACCGCGGAAGGTGTCAAAGAGATTGATTACAAGGATCTTGCAACCCTGAAGGGTTACGTTACGGAGACGGGCAAGATCGTGCCCAGCCGAATTACCGGTACCAAGGCCCGTTACCAGCGTCAGCTGGCGACCGCCATCAAGCGTGCCCGGTTCCTGGCCCTGCTGCCGTACAGCGATTCGCATTGAGCGTGGCATCGTGCCGGCCCGCGGCCGGTGCGGCGCATGAGATCGGCACATGATGCAGCGGCTGGCGACGTTCGCAATGGCCGCACGCTGGCGCGCCGTGCTGACCGCAACGCTGAGTGCCGCTGCGGCCTTGGTGTTTCCACCGCTGACTTCGCCACTGAATTACCTGGGTGGGGCGGTGATCGGCCTGGTGAGCCTGCGGCTCGGCGCGCGCGAAGGTGCCGGTGTGCTGGTGGCTGGTGTGGCACTGTTGGCCGTGTTGGGCCTCGCCACGGGCGGCCTTGCGGCGGCGCTCGCCGTAGCCACCCTGATGCTGTGGCTACCGGTCTGGCTGGCGGCCCTGTTGTTGCGCACCAGCCAGGCCCTGGGGCTGACGCTGCGCACGATCGGCACCGCGGGGGTGGTCCTGGTCATGCTCGCCCACCTGTGGCTGGGCGATCCTCAGGCGTGGTGGTTGCCGCGCCTGAATGAGGTGCTCAAGCCCGTAATCGAGGGCCAGGGCATTGATGTCAGCAGCTATGTGTCCGAGCTGGCACGCTGGATGACGGGACTGCTCGGTGCGGCCGTAGTCCTGAGCGTGGTCTTGAGCCTGCTGCTGGCACGGGCCTGGCAGGCCGGGTTGTACAACCCGGGTGGCTTCGGCACGGAGTTCCGCCAGCTCGCGTTGGGGCGCGGTGCGGCGCTGGCTGGCCTCGTCCTGGTCGCGCTGGCGGCGTTGTCGCCGGCGGGAGCGATGCAGGCGTTCGCCGCCGATGCGGTGCCGACGCTGCTGGTATTATACGTCGTTCAGGGATTAGCCATCGTCCACGCCCTGGTGGAGCGCTACCAGGCCCGGCGAGGCTGGCTGGTGGCGTTGTATGTGTTGCTGCTGTTCGCTGCGCCGCAGATGATGCCGCTGGTAGCCCTGGTGGGATGGTCGGACACCTGGATCGATCTGCGCCGCCGTGCCGGCAGACCGTGATGCAGGTGTCGTGAAAAATGTCATATTCAGTCTTCTGGTGACGAGGTAACAAGTCATGCAAGTAATCCTGTTGGAGAAAGTCGAGAACCTGGGCAACCTGGGTGATCAGGTCAGGGTCCGTTCCGGCTACGGCCGCAACTTCCTCATCCCGAAGGGTAAGGCCACACCGGCCACGCCCGATAACATCGCCCGTTTCGAGGCACGCCGTGCGGAGCTGGAGAAGACTGCCGCCGAGGCGCTGGCCGCTGCTGCGGCGCGCAAGGCGGGTCTGGAGGGGATGCGGGTGACCATCGCGGCCAAGGCCGGCGACGAGGGTAAATTGTTCGGCTCCATCGGTACTACGGACATCGCGCACGCGGTGACGGAAGCCGGTCAGGTGGTCGAGCGCCACGAAGTGCGTCTGCCGGAAGGTCCGTTCCGCACGCTGGGCGAGTTCGAGGTCGAGCTGCACCTGCACACCGACCTTGACGCGACCATCACCCTGGTGATCGCACCGGCGTGACCCGATAAAAGCTATCGAAACAACGTCTTTCGGGCATCTGCCCGGAGCGGCGCCGGGCCGCGTGGTCGTCAAGTCTGTTGCCGACCGCGGTGCTTGTGTATCCTGCCCCAAGAATCATCCGTCGTCCGTATTTCGTACGCGCGCCTGGCGATCGCCGCGCCCCGTTTCGAGACAGTTGTCTTCGGATCGGGCGCCGGCCCGTTGGCGTGCCGGCCCAGCGTTGCCGCGCGAACGGGCCCGCCGTGGTACGGACAGGACGGAGACCATCACTGTCGCCCGCGCCTTGGAGAATCACTATGCCTGAGTCCGTCTTGTCCACCGAATTTCTGGGTGGCGGTGCCGAGTCACTCAAGCTTCCGCCGCATTCCGTGCCGGCGGAGCAGTCCGCCCTCGGCGGTCTGATGCTCGACAACGAAGCCTGGGACCAGATCGCCGACCGGGTCGGCGAGAATGATTTCTACCGCCGCGACCACCGTCTCATTTTCGCCGCCATCCGCGATCTGGCCGAGCATGGCAAGCCCTTCGACGTGGTAACGCTGGCCGAGCAGCTGGAGAAGACCCGCCAGCTCAATGACGCCGGTGGACTCGCCTATCTGGGCGCGCTGGCCAAAGAGACGCCGAGCGCCGCCAACATCCGTGCCTACGCGGACATCGTGCGCGAACACTCGGTGCTGCGGCAGATGGTGCGGGTGGGCACCGATATCGCCAACGCGGCCTACTTCCCCGACGGCCGCGAGTCGGCCGAGTTGCTGGATTTCGCCGAGCAGCAGGTGTTTCAGATCGCCGAACAGGGCAGCCGCGGCCGGCGCGGCTTCACGCGCATCAAGGACCTGCTCACCCAGGCCGTCGACCGTATCGATCACCTGTTCCAGCTCGACAATCCCATCACCGGGGTGCCGACGGGCTTCAGCGATTTCGACGAGATGACGGCGGGGCTGCAACCCTCGGACCTGGTCATCATCGCCGGCCGCCCGTCGATGGGCAAGACGACCTTCGCCATGAATATCGCCGAACACGCGGCTATCAAACACAAGGTGTCGACCGCGGTGTTCAGTATGGAGATGCCCGGCGAACAGCTGGCGATGCGCATGATGAGTTCGCTCGGGCGCATCGACCAGCACAAGGTGCGTACCGGTAAGCTCGAAGATGACGATTGGCCGCGCCTGACGTCAGCGGTGAGCATCCTCGCCGAGGCACCGCTGTTCATCGACGACACGCCGGCGCTGTCGCCGATCGATCTGCGCGCACGCGCGCGCCGCCTCAAGCGCGAGCATGACCTCGGTTTGATCGTGATCGACTACCTGCAGCTGATGCAGGTGGCCGGTTCGCGGGAGAACCGCGCGACCGAGATTTCCGAGATCTCCCGCTCGCTGAAGGCCCTCGCCAAGGAACTGAAGGTGCCGGTGGTCGCGCTGTCGCAGCTCAACCGTTCCTTGGAGCAGCGACCGAACAAACGGCCGGTGATGTCGGATCTGCGTGAATCGGGCGCCATCGAACAGGATGCGGACATGATCGTGTTCATCTACCGCGATGAGGTCTACAACGAGGACAGCCCGGACAAGGGTACGGCCGAGATCATCATCGGCAAGCAGCGTAACGGTCCCATTGGCATGAAGCGCCTGACCTTCTTCGGCCGCTACACACGCTTCGAGAACTTCAGCGGCGACAGCTACGATAACAGCGACTTCGGATGACCCGCCCTCTACGTGCCCGCATCGATCTCGCGGCGCTCCGACACAATCTACAGCGCGCCCGGCAGGCCGCCCCTGCCAGCCGCATCATGGCTGTCGTCAAGGCGAATGCCTATGGCCACGGCATGCCGCGTATCGCCCAGGCGCTGGCTGCCGACGGTTTCGCTGTCGCCTCCCTGGAGGAGGCGCTCGGCCTGCGCGAGGCGGGCATCCGTCAATCCATCACCTTGCTGGAAGGCTTCTTCGACAGCGACGAACTCGTGGCGCTGAGCCGCTATCGCCTGCAGCCGGTGGTGCATTGTGACGAGCAGCTGCGGCAATTGGAGGCGGCGTCCCTGTCGCAGCCGATCTCCGTGTGGATGAAAATCGACACGGGCATGCACCGGCTTGGGTTCGCGCCCGAACGGGCCGCGGAGATCCATCAGCGGCTGCACGTCTGTCCAAATGTGGAGCACATCGGTCTGTTCTCACACCTGGGGTATACCGACGATCGGCGCAGCGCGCAGACCCAGCGGCAGTGCGAATTGTTCCTGTCGGCCAGCCACGGGCTGCCCGGTGAACGCTCGCTCGCCAACTCCGGTGGGCTGCTCGCCTGGCCCGAGACCCAGCTGGAGTGGGTGCGCCCGGGGTTGATGCTCTACGGCATCTCGCCCTTCGCCGGCGACACCGGGCCGGAGCAGGGGTTGTGCCCGGTAATGACGCTGGAGTCGCGCCTGATCGCGGTGAACCAGTACCCGCGGGGTGCGGCGATCGGTTACAGCGGCGCCTGGGTGTGTCCTGAGGACATGCCCATCGGCGTGGCTGCCGTCGGCTACGGTGACGGCTATCCACGCCATGCACTCACCGGCACGCCGGTGCTCGTCAACGGGCGGCGTGCCCAGATCGTCGGGCGCGTCTCCATGGACATGATCAGTATCGACCTGCGTGGCCAGCCCGACGTGCACGTGGGTGCCCCGGTCACCCTGTGGGGACGGGGACTGCCGGTGGAGGAGATCGCGCGCTGTGCAGGTACCATCGCCTATGAGCTCGTGTGCGCGGTGGCCTCGCGGGTGCCCGTGGTCATCGAGGAAGGCGTTGCCGCCGAGCCGCTGACGGGTTGATCGCCGCCTGAAAATCTGTGTGAGGGCCGTAGCACATGGCCAAAGCCAAGACCGTCTACAGCTGCAGCGACTGCGGTGCACAGTTCCCCAAGTGGGGCGGCCAGTGCGGCGATTGCGGTGCCTGGAACACCCTGGTGGAGACGGTCACCGTCGCGGCGGTTGCCGGCAGTCCGCGCTTCGCCGGTTATGCCGGCGAGGCACTCGCCGCCGTGCACGCGCTCGCGGACATCGCCCCCGGTGCCGAGGCGCGCACGCCGACCGGACTCGCCGAACTCGATCGCGTCCTTGGCGGCGGCCTGGTTGCCGGTTCGGTCGTGCTGTTGGGCGGCGATCCCGGTATCGGTAAATCCACCATCCTGCTGCAGGCGCTGGACAGTCTGGGCGAGCGCGTGGCGGCGCTCTATGTCACCGGCGAAGAATCACCCGAGCAGGTGGCCCTGCGGGCACGGCGGCTCGGCCTGGCGGGTGGCACGACCCGCCTGGTGGCGGAGACCGACGTCGAGCGCATCCTGGAGCTGGCACGCGGCGAGCGTCCGCAGGTGATGGTCATCGACTCCATTCAGACGCTGTACACCGGTCAGCTGCAGTCGGCACCCGGCTCGGTGGCGCAGGTGCGCGAGAGCGCCGCGCAGCTGGTGCGTTTCGCCAAGCGCACCGGTACAGCGCTGTTCCTGGTCGGGCACGTCACCAAGGAAGGTACGCTGGCAGGGCCGCGCGTGCTCGAACACATGGTCGATACGGTACTGTATTTCGAGGGTGATCCCGGCGGCCGTTATCGGGTGGTGCGCGCCGTCAAGAACCGTTTCGGTGCGGTCAACGAGTTGGGCGTGTTCGCCATGACCGACAAGGGGTTGCGCGAGGTGAGCAATCCATCGGCGATCTTCCTGTCGCGCCACGAGGAGGCCGTGTCCGGCAGCGTGGTGATGATCACGCGCGAGGGTACGCGGCCGCTGCTGGTGGAGGTGCAGGCACTGGTGGCCGAGAGTCAGTTATCAAATCCGCGGCGTGTGACGCTGGGTCTGGAGCAGAACCGCCTGGCCATGCTGCTGGCGGTGCTGCATCGCCACGGCGGCATCGCACTGCTGGATCAGGACGTCTTCGCCAATGTCGTCGGTGGTGTCCGGGTCGGAGAGACGGCGGCCGATCTCGCAGTCGTGCTCGCCGTACTATCGAGCTTCCGTGACCGGCCGCTGCCCACCGACCTGGTGGCGTTTGGCGAGATCGGTCTGGCCGGCGAGATCCGGCCTGTGCCCAACGGTCAGGAACGCCTGCGCGAGGCCGCGAAGCATGGCTTCAAGCGTGCCATCGTACCCGCGGCAAACGTGCCCAAGGGTGGCATTCCGGGTATGGAGGTCGTCGGGGTGAAGCGCCTCGTAGAGGCGCTGGGACAAGTCTGAGCGCGCCGCGTACGCCGCGCCGGTGTGCCGTCATGCGTCAACCCAGGACCAGCAGCTCGCGTTCCAGCAGCGCGGCATCGCCGAGATTCAGTTCGACCAGACGGCGCAGATGGGTGATGCTGTCCAGATCGATATCGGTGCAGGACAACCCCACCTGTTCCGCCTCGATATGGGCCACTTTGACGTCCATGTTGATCTGCGCATCCTCGCCCAATACCAGTACGAGGGTACAATCCTCACCCACCGTCCCGTCCCAGGCTTCGGGCCGTCCTATCAGGGCCCCCTTGAGGGAGAGATCGACGACGGTACAGGACCATTGCCGGTCGTCGCGCGCGAGGACCGCAGCGGCGTCAAAGGCGATGCGCGTAAAGCGGCGCTGGCCTGCCAGCGCAGTGATCCCATCCGTTGGGGTGGCTGTGCCGTCGGCAGATACTCCGTCGAGATAGAAATGCAGCTCCAGCTTTCCGATACGCACACAATCGCCCGCATTGAGTCTGGGGCTGCTGGCCCCGATGGATGCATCGTTTACCCGCGGCGGAGTGTCACCTTCCAGGTGAGAGATGTAATAACCATCCTCGCGCCGGACGATCATGGCTGAATTCTTGCCGGTCTTGCCCAGGCGCGTCATGGCACGGTCAAGGCGGATGGTGCGGCCCAGGTGGGAGCCACTCATGATCTGCAGCCAGCCGGTAATCGGGTGGGCCGGCACTGCGGCCGGGCTGAACTGCATACCTTCGCTGGCAGGCTCGCTGCTGAAGCTGAGGGTGTGCTTACCCACCTGGATGAGATCGCCGTCGCGAAGTGCCGTCGGTTCGGTGGTCGGTTTTTGATTGACGAGCACGAGCGCCTGCGACTGAAGGCTTTCGATGTGGTAGGCACCGTTGTCCTCGAAGATCCGTGCATGCCGCGGCTGGATGGCGAGGCTGTCGATGTGGATGCCGCAGTCGGTATCGCGACCGACCAGCAGTTCTGCCGCGGTGATGGGGAACAGTCTCAGTTTCTTGTCTTTGAAGGACAGTGTCAGTTTGGCCATGGTCCTATCCGGCGGAGATCCGCGCCTGCTGGTTGATCCCATTGCGTGTGAAGCGTCCACTCCTGCCGTTCCACACTCGTTGCGGGGGCTGCCCCGCGTGCACTGCCAGGGCGGCTCTCCGCCACTCCCAGGGGTAGCGGCCGGGTCGGTCAATTTTTAATGCCTTCATCCGTTTGCCGGTAAGTTCGTGCCAAGCTGCGGACTGCATCTCACGGGAGGAGGCCGCTTCCGGTGACGCCAGCCAGACCCAGCGATGATTCCGCCGGCGTCCTTCCCGCCGAGACCGGAATCGAACAGTTCGGTTATCACCTGCAATCGCCCAACGACTGGTGGGAGGTTGTCTGGTATCGGTCGCTGGCCGATTACGGGTGACGGTCTGTGGATGGAGGTGCCGGTGTGGTTCACCACCGCGTGCGTACCGGAGTGACCCGGGCCCCGCAGGCGCTCATACCGCCGGCCGCGGCCGGCGGAGCTGGGGGTGCAGGACGACGATCTTGACCGCATTGTCCTTGGTCTGCACGATGTCGATCGGATAACCGGCGATCAACAGGCTGGTGCCGGCCTCGGGGATATCCTGCATGTATTCGAGGATCAGTCCGTTGAGGGTCTTCGGCCCGGTGGTGGGCAGCTCGGTAAGCAGCGCACGATTGATGTCGCGTACGCTGGTGGTGGCATCAATCAGATAACTGCCGTCGTCCTGAGGCGTGATGTCGCTGTTGAGCGCCGCAGGATCGGTGGTGAACTCGCCGACGATCTCTTCGAGGATGTCTTCGAGGGTGACCAGGCCCATGATCTCTCCATATTCGTCGACCACCAGCCCAGAGCGGCGGCCTTCGTGCTGAAAGTTCAGCAGCTGCCGGTTCAGCGATGTGCCTTCGGGGATGAAGTAGGGCTCGCGCGCGGCCTGGCGCAGTTCCTCGTGGGTGAGCGTCCCGCGTTGCAGGAGCGGCAGCGCGTTGCGTACATGCAGTATGCCGACGATGTCGTCGACCGATTCCTCGTAGACGGGGAGGCGTGTGTATTGTGTATGGGTGAGGATATCGGTGATCTCGCTGATGTCATCACCCAGGTCGATACCGACGACTTCGTTGCGGGGGATCATGATGTCCTCAACCGTGGCCTTCTCCAGGTCGAGCAGATTCAGCAGCATCTTCTGGTGGCGCTTGGGAATCATGGCGCCGGCCTCCAGGACCACCGTGCGCAGTTCCTCCCGGCTCAGGGATTGTGCACTGGCCTGTTCGGCCGACACGCGAAACAGCCGCAACAGACCGTTACCAAGCTGATTGATGACCCACACGAGGGGGTAGAGCAGTTTCAGCAGGGGGGTGTAGATGAAGGCGGCTGGAAAGGCGATGCGCTCCGGGTGCAGCGCGGCCAGTGTCTTGGGAGCGACCTCGGAGAAGATCAGGATCACCAGGGTGAGGATGCCGGTGGCGATGGCGATGCCGGCCTCACCGAACAGGCGCAGACCGATCACCGTTGCGACCGCCGATGCGAGGATGTTCACGAAGTTGTTACCGAGCAGGATCAGCCCGATCAGCCGGTCCGGTCGCTCCAGCAGGCGCTGGGCACGAACCGCGCCCCGATGCCTGGCCTTTGCGAGGTGTCGCAGACGGTAGCGGTTGAGGGTCATCAGACCCGTCTCCGAGCCGGAGAAAAAGGCCGAAAGAACGAGCAGGAATATCAGGGCGCCGAACAGCGCGCCAAGGGGGATCGCATCCAACGTCGAGGGTGCCTCCAGGCGACGGGAGAGTCCGGCATTTTAGGTCATGGTGTGCCGTTTGTCAGGGATTAGCGGCCAAGTAGCAACTCGAGCACCAGCTTGGTGCCAAAATAGGCCAGCATCAGGAACAGGAAGCCGCCCAGCGTCCAGTGGGTGACGGTACGGCCCCGCCAGCCGAAGCGCCAGCGACCCCACAGCAGCACGGCGAATACGCCCCAGGCTACCATGGACAGCAGGGTCTTGTGCACCAGATGCTGGGCGAAGATATCTTCCAGGAAGAAGAACCCCGTCAACAACGCGGCGCTCAGCAGGACGAAGCCGGAAACGATGAGCTGGATCAGCAGCGCTTCCATGACCTGCAGCGGCGGTAGCAGGCGTATCAGGCCACCCGGATGTCGGTTGCGTAACTGACGGTCCTGAAAGGCCAGGGCCAGGGCCTGTAACGCGGCGATGACCAGCAGACTGTAGGCCAGCACGGACAGCAGGATATGCAGATCCAGTTGCCAGCCCGACTGTTCGCCGAGCTCATGGCGCGAGGGGAAGGCGAACATCAGCACGATGGTGAGCGCAGCCATGGGTAGCAGCAGGATGCCGAGATTCTCCAGCGGGCGCTTCAGCGATGACAGCAGCAGCAGGAGTGCGGTGATCCAGCCGATCAGCGAGGCCGCCTTGAAAAAGCCGAGGTCCAGGCCGGTTGCCGTCAGCAGCAGGGGATAGAGCGCCGCGCCATGCAGGGCGGTGGCCGCCAGGGCCAGTAACAGGATCCCGCCCCTGGCCCAGCCGGGAAACGTATCCTGTCGCACCAGCCGCACCACCAGCAGCAGGCTGCTGATCAGGTAAAGGGCAATCGCCAGGGTGCCGATGAGTTGCGTGTGCATGTTCCTCCCGCGGCGCAGGTGTTCTAATATCACCGGAAATCCCCGGGCATGATGGCATATCTGTATTCCTCATAGAAGCGCCGCCGGAACGCGCGGGCGAGGATGCGAGGAAAAGGGTCACACGCGGTCCCGGCAGTGGCCCGACGTTTGAAGGAATTGTGAACAGGGCGACGGATGCGTCCGGAGGAAGGGCCCAGCCTGCCTGGTGTGCCCGCGGGGAATTCACACAGGTGCTGGAACGCTGGATGATGCGTATAAGGATACTGGGTTGTAGTGGTGGGATAGGTGTTGGATTGCGGACCACCAGCCTGCTGGTGGACGACGACATTCTGATCGATGCGGGTACCGGGCTCGGTGACCTGACGCTCGAGGAGATGGCCCGCATTCGACACATCTTCATTACCCATTCGCACCTCGATCACATCGCCGGTCTGCCGCTCATGACGGACTCGATCTTTGGTGAGATCGAGCAGCCTATTACCCTGCACGCGGCCGCAGAGACGCTGGCTGCCCTGCGTGAACACGTCTTCAACTGGATCGTCTGGCCGGATTTTACGCAGTTGCCGACGCCGCAGGGCGGCGTGTTGCGGTATAGCGTCATGGCGCATGGCGAGGTCCGCGAGATCGCCGGTCGGCGCATCCGCATGATCCCTGTGAACCACGTGGTGCCGGGCGTTGGCTACGGTATCGAGAGCGCTGGGCGGGTGGCGGTGTTCAGTGGCGACACCACTACCAATGACACCCTGTGGGCGGCCCTCAACGACTATTCTGGTATCGACGCGCTGATCGTCGAGTGTGCCTTCCCGAACCAGGAGCTGGAGTTATGCCGGCGGGCATACCATTACTGCCCGGAGCTCCTGGCCGCCGATCTACGCAAGCTGCGCCATCGCCCCCGGTTGTATCTCACGCACCTCAAGCCCGGCGCGGAGGCACGGATCGAAGGGGAATGCCGGGATCTCATCAAGGGATTCGAGCTGCGCCGCCTGTTCGGGGGTGACCTGATCCAGCTATAATGCGGCGACGAACCCGCCGCCCCGATCCGGGCGCGCGGGCTACTGCTCCATTTAGTCGCCGTGGTCCCATCGATGTTCGAGACACTTACAGAACGCCTCACCCAGACCCTCAAGCGCCTGCGCGGCCAGGGCCGTCTCAGTGAAGAGAATATCCGGGAGACCCTGCGCGAGGTGCGCATGGCCCTGCTGGAGGCCGACGTTGCGCTGCCGGTGGTCAAGACCCTCATCGAGCGGGTCCGCGAGCGGGCGGTCGGCCAGGAGGTGCTGCAGAGCCTGACACCCGGCCAGGCGCTGGTGAAGATCGTCCACGCCGAACTCATCGCCGTGATGGGCGAGGCCAATGACGAACTGAATCTGCGCGTACAGCCGCCGGCGGTGGTGCTGATGGCGGGCCTGCAGGGCTCCGGCAAGACAACCAGCACCGCCAAGCTGGCGCGCTGGCTGAAGGAGCGCCGCAAAAAATCCGTCCTGGTGGCGAGCTGCGACATCTACCGTCCCGCCGCGATCGAGCAACTCCGTACCCTCGCCCGCGAGGTCGGTGCGGAGTTCTTTCCCAGCACCCCTGAGCAGGACCCCGTCGAGATCGCGCGCAACGCAGTCGAGCAGGCCCGCCGACAGGTGCTTGATGTGGTGATCATCGATACCGCCGGCCGCCTGCATATCGACGGCGAGATGATGGCCGAGATCCAGCGCATCCATGCGGCGCTGAATCCCGTCGAGACGCTGTTCGTCGTCGATAGTATGACTGGCCAGGACGCGGCCAATACCGCCAAGGCATTCGATGCGGCGCTGCCGCTGACCGGTGTGGTACTGACCAAGACCGATGGCGATGCACGCGGTGGCGCGGCGTTGTCCATCCGTTCCATCACTGGCAAGCCGATCAAGTTTCTCGGTGTCGGTGAGAAGACCACGGCGCTCGAACCCTTTCACCCGGACCGCGTGGCGTCCCGCATCCTCGGTATGGGCGACGTGCTCAGTCTGGTCGAGGAGGCCGAACGCAAGGTCGATCACGCCAAGGTCGAGAAGCTGGCGGGCAAGCTCAAGACGGGCAAACGCTTCGATCTGGAGGATTTCCGCGATCAATTGCAACAGATGATGAGTATGGGCGGCCTGAGTGGACTGCTGGACAAATTGCCCGGGGGCGGTGATATCCCCAAGGGGGTCCGTAGTCAGGTCAATGATCACGAACTGGTACGTATGCTCGCCATCATCGATTCCATGACCCGCCAGGAGCGGCACCATCCCGACGTGATCAAGGGTTCACGGCGGCGGCGCATCGCTCTGGGATCGGGCACTGAAGTCCAGGACGTGAACCGGCTGTTGAAGCAATTCATCCAGATGCAGAAGATGATGAAGCGCATGTCCAAGGGCGGCATGACAAAGATGCTGCGGGGGATGAAGGGGCGGATGCCGTTCCCGATGCCCTGAGCCGGTCAGCCGCCGACGGTGACCCGGGCGGGACGCCCGCGCAAATAAAAACGGCGGTCCCCTCGCGGTGCCGCCGTTGAGTAGATTCAGGCTTTCAGACCGTTATTGCTTTTAGACTCAGTCGTTGACCCTTGTTGTTATATGTGGCCCGTTGTACTTGTTTGGTTTCGGGCGACTCCTCCGATCCCACGCTTCTTGTTGTCCGCGCCTTGCCCTGGCACTTGGTGCGCTACTAGAGCAAGCGCTGTGCCAGGAAATATTTTACCCATATTTTACATGCAGTTACTCTATAACACCTTCAGCTGATGCCTCCGGGGTGGAAACAATCTGTAACGGATTTCGACACTCTCCACTCAGCATGGGCCCGGGGCAGAGGCGCAGATATCATTAGGTAACAAGAACATATTCGAATATTATCCAGCCCGGACTGGATCTGCCCTATCCGTAAGAAATGCCGACAGATGTCGGTATGCACATCACCTTTGCGGTATTCATGGTCCGGTCGGGTGGCGGGCGACGCCCCGTTGACCAGCGGGCGTGGCGGGGCGCCTCTGCCACGGCGTCCCGGCGATTGGTGTTTAACTGCTTCACTTTTGCCCGGATTCCCGTAAAATGCGCCGTTTACGTAGTACTCGATGGCCGCCAGCAAGCAAGGCGGCTTTTTTGGCGGCAGGTGGAGGACAGTTTCAACATGGTAACCATTCGATTGGCACGCGGCGGTGCGAAGCGGCGGCCCTTTTATCACATCGTCGTGACGGACAGCCGCAACCGGCGCGATGGCCGGTACATCGAGCGCATTGGTTTTTTCAACCCGATCGCCAAGGGTGGAGAGGCGCGTCTGCAGATCGACTTCGGGCGCATTGATCACTGGTTGGCACAGGGCGCACAGGCCTCCGAGCGCGTGGCGGGCCTGGTCAAGCAGGAGCGCCGGCAGCACGCTTGATCGCCATGGTTGGTGAGATGCCCGACACCGACCGTCTGGTGATCATCGGGCGGATCAGCAGCCTGTACGGTGTGCGCGGGTGGCTGAAAGTGTATTCCTACACCAAGCCTCGCAGACGCATCCTCGACTACGGTCCCTGGTTGGTGCCGGGCGCGGGCGGGCTGGCGGTCGAGGTCGAGGACGGTCGGGAACACGGCAAAGGCATCGCCGTCAAGCTCAAGGGCTATGACGATCGTGACGCGGCGGCACGACTCCTGGGCAAGGATATCGCGGTGCGACGGACACGGCTGGATGCGCCGGCACCCGGCGAGTATTACTGGGCCGACCTCGAAGGCCTGCGGGTCGTAACCCGCGACGGCCGGGACCTGGGACGGATCGATCACCTGCTCGAGACGGGCGCCAACGACGTCGTGGTGGTGCGCGGCGACCGCGAGCGGCTGATCCCCTTTGTGCAGGGGCAGGTGATCCGGCGGATCGATCTCGAGGCCGGACTGATGGAGGTCGATTGGGATCCGGATTTCTAGCCCCGCGCGGCCCGCTGGGTTTGGCGCAAATGGGTGGCGGCTGCGATCCGAACGGGCGCAGAAATGCGGATTGATGTCGTCACGCTCTTTCCGGAGATGGTGCGGACGGTAGCGGAGTACGGCGTAACGGGGCGCGCAGTGCAGCGCGGATTGCTGCGGATCGAGACCTGGAACCCACGCGACTACACCCATGATCGGCACCGGACGGTTGACGATCGTCCCTACGGCGGCGGTCCCGGGATGGTGATGCGTTATGAGCCGCTCCGTGATGTGATCCGGGCGGTTCGCCGGGAAGTACCAGGACACTGCGTCGCCTATCTGTCGCCGCAGGGCCGGCGTCTGGATCAGACGCGGCTGCGCGCATTGGCGACGATGCCTGGTTTCGTGCTGGTGGCGGGGCGTTACGAGGGCATAGACGAACGGTTGCTGGTCAGCGAGATCGATGAAGAGTGGTCGATTGGCGACTATGTGCTGAGTGGCGGTGAACTCGGCGCCATGGTGGTGATCGATGCAGTGGCGCGTCTGCAGCCGGGTGCGCTGGGGGACGAGGATTCTGCGGAACAGGATTCCTTTTCCACTGGACTGCTCGACTGTCCGCATTACACGCGACCGGAGTCGGTCGACGGCATGACGGTCCCGGCCGTGTTGCTGGGTGGCAACCATGCCGACATCGAGCGCTGGCGGCTCAAGCAGGCATTGGGGCGGACCTGGCGGCGGCGGCCGGATCTGCTGGAGTGGGTGGAACTGAGTCAGCAACAACGGGCGCTCCTGGAGGAATTCATCCAGGAGCAAGACGATAATCGGCAAGACGATTGATACGGGCGAAGTTGAGGTCAAGGCTATGAGCAACATTATCGAAGAACTGGAAAAGGAACAAATGGGCCGTACTGTGCCGGCGTTCGCTCCGGGCGACACCGTGATCGTCAGCGTCAAGGTGAAGGAAGGTACCCGGGAACGCACGCAGGCCTTCGAGGGTGTCGTCATCGCCAAGCGCAACCGTGGTCTGAACTCGGCCTTCACGGTCCGCAAGATCTCGCACGGCGAAGGCGTGGAGCGCGTGTTCCAGACCTACAGCCCCGCCATCGACAGCATCCAGGTCAAGCGCCGCGGCGACGTGCGTCGTGCCAAGCTCTACTATCTGCGCGACCGTCAGGGTAAGTCTGCGCGCATCAAGGAAAAGATCTGACCTCGCCGGTGGCGATCTGACGATACCGTCGAGCCTCGGGTGAGTGCGGTTATACTGGGCGTCATGGTGAGCATGACGCCCATTTTTTTCCTGGAGAACGACAGGTCAAGGTGGCCTTGCCGACGGTCGGCCGGTCTACCCGGGTGCCCGCTGAGTCGTACCCCGGCGACTGCGCAACGGTCCCCATCCGGCCGCCCTCGGAAGGCCTCCGGCCCGGCCGGGGCGCTGGGGGCATGACCCCGTACCAGGCCATACTCGCCACCCCGCTCGGGCCGATCGGCGTGCAGATGGACGCGGCCGGCCGGCTCGTCACCCTCGACTACCTGCCGTCGCGCACCAGGCTCATCGAGCCGGTCACGCCCGCCGCCGGCCGCGTCGTGCGTGCGCTGGAGGCCTATTTCACCGCGCCCCGCCACCGTTTCGATGTACCACTGGCACCCCTGGGCACAGCCCACCAGCAGCGCGTATGGGCGGCGTTGCGTGAGATCCCGTCCGGTCAGTCGCGGACCTACGGGGAATTGGCCGACGTCGTCGGCTCGGCACCCCGTGCCGTGGGCCAGGCCTGCCGCCGTAACCCGATTCCGATCATCATTCCCTGTCACCGAGTAGTGGCCCGGGGCGGCATCGGTGGCTACAGCGGCGCCACGGCGGGCCCGGAACTCGCCATCAAGCGATGGCTGCTCGCCCATGAGGGTGGCTTGCCAGGGGGTTGATTCCCCCGTACGCCGCCCCTATCCCCGTAATGGCAGCTGCGGATCTGCCGGTTCCGTCAACATAGCTTCTGGAGAGGTTCTGCAATGTCTGTGGAGACCCATAAAGAGACACTGGAATTCCAGGCCGAGGTTCGGCAGTTGCTGAATCTCATGATCCATTCCCTGTATTCCAACAAAGAGATTTTCCTGCGCGAGCTGATATCCAACGCCTCCGATGCATGCGACAAACTGCGCTTCGAGGCGTTGTCCGACGACGCGCTCTACGCGGGTGACAGCGATCTCCGTATCCGTGTCGAGGTCGACCGCGAGCGGCGTACGATCACCGTCAGTGACAACGGTATCGGCATGAGCCGCGCAGAGGTGGTCGATAACATCGGCACCATCGCCAAGTCGGGCACGCGGCAATTCTTCGAATCCCTGACCGGCGATCAGGCCAAGGACGCGCGCCTCATCGGCCAGTTCGGCGTCGGCTTCTATTCGGCCTTCATCGTTGCCGACAAGGTGACCGTGATAACACGGCGCGCGGGCCTGGGCCACGAACACGGTGTGTGCTGGGAGTCGGATGGGCAGGGCAGCTATTCACTGGAGAATATCGACAAGCCGGGGCGGGGGACACAGGTGACCCTGCATCTGCGTGAGGGCGAGGACGAGTTCCTGGACGCCCATCGACTCCGCGGAATCATCCATAAATATTCCGACCATATCTCGCTGCCGATCGAGATGCCGGTGGCGGGCGACGATAAGCCGGGTGAATTCGAGACCGTCAACAGCGCCTCCGCCCTGTGGGCACGCCCCAGGAAAGACATCGAGGAAGCGGAATACCAGGAGTTCTACAAGCATGTCGCCCATGATTTCGAGGTGCCGCTTGCCTGGACCCACAACCGTGTCGAGGGCAATCAGGCGTATACAGCGCTGCTGTACATACCGCGGCGTGCCCCCTTCGATCTCTGGGAGCATGATCGCCGTCACGGCATCAAACTGTATGTGCGGCGTGTCTTCATTATGGACGATGCCGAGCATCTGATGCCGCAGTACCTGCGCTTCGTGCGTGGGGTGATTGATTCCGACGACCTGCCGTTGAACGTGTCACGCGAGATCCTGCAACACAATAAGCTGATCGATACGATGCGTGCGGCCTCCGTCAAGAAGGTACTCGGACTGCTGGAGGGTATCGCGACCAACGAGCCGGAGAAGTATGCGGGATTCTGGAAGGAATTCGGTCGCGTGCTCAAGGAGGGGCCGGGCGAGGATTATGGCAATCGTGAGCGTATCGCCAAGCTGCTGCGTTTTAGCTCTACCGGTACGGATGACTCCGAACAGGCGGTATCGCTCAGCGATTATGTCGCGCGTATGCCCGAGGGTCAGGAGAAGATCTACTATATAACCGCCGACAGTTTTGCGGCGGCACGCAAGAGCCCACACCTGGAGATGTTCCGGGCGAAGAATATCGAGGTGTTGCTGCTGTGGGATCGGGTCGACGAGTGGCTGATGTCGCACCTGACCGAGTTCGAAGGCAAGCCGCTGGTGTCCGTGGCCAAGGGTGATCTGGAGCTGAAGGATCTGGGCGATACGGCGGCGGAGCAGGCAGCAGAGGAGGCGGAGAGCACGCTGAAGCCGCTGCTGGAACGCATGCGGACGGTGCTCGGCGACAAGGTCCAGGGGGTGCGGGTCAGCCAGCGGCTGACGGATTCACCTGCCTGTCTGGTCCTCGGGGAGCGCGACATGGCGATACACTTGCAACACGTCCTGCGGCAGGCTGGACACGACGTGCCTGTTTCCAAGCCGACCCTGGAAATCAATGCCGGGCATGCCCTGGTGCGGCGGCTGGAGGAGGTGCAGGATGAGACACAATTCTCCGACTGGAGCCATGTCCTGTTCGATCAGGCACTGTTGGCGGAAGGCGGCCAGTTGGACGATCCGGCGGGGTTCGTGAGTCGGCTCAACGGGCTGTTGCTGAAAATGACTACCGGTGGCTGACGTGGCCGGGCGGTGATGATATGTCTACCTTGAGGTCGGCCTGATGCCGGAAGCCGTCGAAGACATCCGGGTCCGCATCGATAAATGGCTGTGGGCGGCGCGCTTTTTCAAGACACGTGTGCAAGCCACCGAGGCGGTAGTGGGCGGCAAGGTGCACGTCAACGGTGATCGCGTGAAGCCTTCGCGGCAGCTCCACTGTGGTGATGAGCTGCGGATCCAGAAGGGTGATGTACAGTTCGTCGTCGAGGTGCGTGAATTATCGGCCCAGCGCGGGCCGGCGGCGCGGGCACAGTTGCTGTACGCCGAGCGGGACGCAAGTATCGCCGCACGGGAGGGTCAGCGTGAGGCGCGGCGCCTGCAGTCCGCAGGGGCGCCGAAAGTGGATGGTCGCCCGGACAAACGCGCCCGCAGACAGTGGGGGCGATTACACGGCCGATGAGCGGCCGGGGCGATGCTTCCTCAGGCCTGGGCGCGTTGTGGGACCTGCAGGGCATGCAGCAGGAGTGCGCGTAAGGCGGTAACAACGCTCGGCCCGCCCTGTCCTTCGACACGAATGTCGTGGCCGTCGCCGCACAGTGTGTAGCGGGCGCGCACAACGATGGGTGTTTCGGGGCAGCGCGCGGCGATACAATGCAGCATGGCCTCGCCGTCGATATCTTCGAGTGCCGGGCTCAGCAGTGCCAGATCAAAGCAGGGGTCGTCGAGGGCACGGTCCAGCTCGTGCGCGTGGCGGGCCTGGACCAGGTCTACGGAGCTGCGCAACGCCGCCTTTACCAGGCCGGCGCTGAAGCGGTCGGCCTCGATGTGGAGGATGCGGGGCCGGAAGCCACGCAGCCGCTGGCAGGCGGTCTTGACGGCGAAGATGGTGCGTGCCTGATCAGCCGCTTTGCGTACCCAGTCGGGTTCCGGGTGGGGAGCCCCTTCCCTCAATTCCAAGTCTACATCCGGATGCCGTGCCAACCGTGGCTCGCGACGTGATTCAGCGTGCACCGATATGACCAGGATAGGGAGATGCAATCCGAGCACGCGCAGTTCGCGTGTCAGTGACAAGGCATCCTGGTCAGCGAGCAGCATGTTGAGTGTCATGGCTGCATATTGCCGCGTCCCCAGCTTCTTCAGCACCTCGCGGGTCGAGCGCGCGGTATCGGCCCAGAAACCAGCCTGCTCCAGGGACTCGGATAGTCGCGTTCTGAGCCTGGGATCGTGTTCGCTGACCAGAATGCGCGGCCGGTATCCCATGGTAAGCCTCTTAATGGATGTTTATGGTTGCCACCTGCCACGCGGCTAGACTGCTATCGACTGTAAGGGCGAATTATTTAAGGAGGCTGCTGAGCAATGCGCCATTCTGGTGGATACACCCAATTCAGGTCGTTGAGTATGGCTGGATCGTCAACCCCATGGGGCGACGCCGGGGCATGGCAACCCGCGAATAGAGCAGAGGCCTCTCAACCTGGACAATGTATTGCGCGCGCCGCACTGCCTGTCGGCTTCCGGGTTATTCCCGGGAGTTGTGTGCAGGATTTCAGTGGGTTACGCCATGCAATCTGCAGCCGAACTGGGTAAGATGCGGCATCAGCCGGGTGCGGGGCCGCGCTACTGGCTGTATGAAACTCGAAGCGATTCTAAGAACCGTAGCGACCACGGGATCACACAGATACGTTCATCACCCGAAAGGTGATAAACAGCTGCTCCCGATCTGTGTGCTGCGGTGGCTGAAATGAGTATCCAGTTTTATTCGAGCCCGGCGACGCCGGTATTCAGCAGGGGTCTGCAGAGGAGAACACATGCGTCCATCGCAATTGCAGAGCGTACTGGATCGGGAATTTCTGAGTGCCCGCGAAGGACATCACACACCGGTGATGGTGTGGGGGCCGCCCGGTATCGGCAAGTCACAGTTGATCGCACAGATCGCCGGCCGGCACGATGTAGCGGTCATCGATATCCGGCTGTCACAGATGGAGCCGAGCGACTTGCGCGGTATCCCGTTCCGCGTCGGTGATTTCGTGGAGTGGGCCGTTCCGGCGATCCTGCCCGATGCGGTCCGGCATGGCGAGCGTGGCATCCTGTTCCTCGATGAGCTCACCTCTGCACCCCCGAGTGTCTCGGCGGCCGCCTATCAGCTCATCCTGGATCGGCGCCTGGGCGAGTATTCCGTCCCTCAAGGTTGGGCGATCTTCGCGGCTGGCAACCGGCAGGGCGACCGTGGCGTGACCTACACCATGCCGGCGCCGTTGGCAAATCGCTTTTCGCATTTTGAACTCGAGGCCCATCTCGATGATTGGGTGGCCTGGGCCTATGCGGGCAGTATCGATGAGCGGCTCATCGCCTTCCTGCGTTTTCGGCCGGAGTTGCTGTTCGATTTCGACCCGGCCCACAATCCGGTGGCCTTTCCATCCCCCCGCTCCTGGGAATTCGCCCACCGTGCGCTGCAGAAGTTCGGTGATCGGCCGGAGTTGCTGGTGGAGACGCTGCAGGCATGCGTGGGGCCGGCGGCCGGCATCGAACTGGCGGCCTTCGTGGACAATCTGGATAAGCTTCCCGATATCGATGCCATTGTGCGTGGTGAACAGGTGCCGGTGCCGCGTGAGACGGATCTGCAGTATGCGGTCGCCTGTGCGCTGGTCGGGCGCGCGGTACGGGCGCGCGCGACCGCGGACGCCAACACGGTGTTCGGCCACATCATCGATTACGCAGCGACGTTTCCGCAGCGTGAAATGGGCGTAATGTTGATCTCGGACATGCACCGCGCCATTGGGCAGGATCTGTTCGCCGTGCCGCAGTTCTCGGCGTGGGCGAAGGCAGTTGCCGATGTGATGTTGTATGACATGTGAGGAGGAGATGATGATCAAAACGTGGGTCGGAAACGGTTGAGAAGGGCGTCGTCCCCATCTGAGTCCTCATGACCTCCGACGTTGAAACCAAACTCAGCGCGGCGCGGACGCGCCTGATCCTGGACAAGCCGTTTCTGGGCGCGCTGGTGTTGCGCCTGCCCATGGTCGCCGGTGATCCGAAATGGTGCCGGACCACGGCGACCGACGCGCGCACCTTTTACTACAACGCGCAGTATATCGACAGCCTCAGCCTCGACCAGACCCAGTTCATGCTCGCCCACGAGGCGCTGCATTGCGCCCTGTCGCATTTCGCCCGCCGCCAGCATCGGTCCAAGCACCGTTGGGATATCGCCTGCGACCTGGCGATCAATCCGCTGCTGATCAAGGACGGCCTGAAGCCACCGCCCGGTGCGCTCCATATGATCGAATTCGAAGGCATGATGGCGGAGGAGATCTACCCTGCCATCGCCGATCTCGAGGACGAAACCGAGACGCTCGATGATCATCTTTACGACAGCGAAGAGGAGGGGGGGCGCGGCTCGAATCAGGACGAGAGTTCGCAACGGCAGGACGGCGAGGGGGGCGGTGCCAGCGCCGAGACCGATCCCCAACGTGGTGGCGCACCGCAGCCCCGGCCCTTGACCGAGTCCGAGCGCGAGCAACTATCGGTGCAGTGGCAGCAACGCCTGGCAGGGGCCGCGCAGCAGGCCATGCGCGCCGGAAAGCTCGGCGGTGGCTTGGCCCGACTGGTGGACCATCTGCTGCAGCCACGTCTGCCGTGGCGGATGCTGCTGGCGAAATACATGACAGCGGTCGCGCGTGATGACTATACTTACTCCCGGCCATCGCGCCGCGAAGGCCAGGCCATTCTGCCGAGTCTGCGCAGTACCCAGGTGGAGATCGTCGTGGCCCTGGACACCAGCGGCTCGATCTCACCGGACGAGATCTGCGAATTCATGTCCGAGATTGATGCGATCAAAGGACAGGTCCGCGCCCGCATCACGCTGCACGCCTGCGACGCGCGGCTCGCCGAAGATGGGCCCTGGGAGTTCGAGCCCTGGGAGGAATTCAAGCTGCCGCGGGACTTCAGTGGGGGCGGGGGTACGTGCTTCGCGCCAGTGTTCGACTGGGCCCGGGGGCGCGATCGTCAACCCGATCTGCTCGTGTACTTTACGGACGCCGAAGGTGAGTTTCCGGAACAGGAACCGGCGTATCCCGTGTTATGGCTGGTCAAGGGTAAGGCCAAGGTGCCCTGGGGCCAGCGCGTGCAATTGAACTGACCGATTGAGAACTGTGCCCGTTTTTGTGCACGCGACCGTCAAGGACTGCGCCACTGCAGCCGCTAGGTCTGTTGCAGACAGGCGCTCCCCGGGGGTGGCCGGACCCACCCTCTCCCAGGAATCAAACTGCAGTGATGCATGGTCGGCCCGGAGGGGATTCCGGGCTTGGCGGTCTCAAAGACTGGCCGGTGGCTTGGTATGTGCAGCGACCTTTGTTAGGCTAGACCCGCGGGGTTTGCAGGGATATCCGGCGTTCACCTCAGTGCGCCTGACTCGCCGGCCGTGACCACAGCAGCCAAGAGTGTGATCAGACGATGCAGCAGGCCAGTCAGCAAGCGACGCTAGCCGGTGAGATCCGCCGACGGATCGAGCAGGTATACCAGCTGCCACCGATGCCCGACATGGCGCGGCGAATTCTGCAACTACGCAGCAATCCGGACGCGTCAGTCGCCGATCTCGCTGCGATCATCGAACTCGATCCCAGTCTGGCGGCGCAAGTAGTGCGCTATGCCGCATCGCCATTCTACGCCTATCGCGGCAAGATCAATTCCATCCAGGATGCCATCACCCGGGTCCTCGGCTTCGACCTGGTGATGAACATGGCCTTGGGGTTGGCAACCGGCAGGTCATTCCATAATCCCATCGACGGTCCCCTGGGGCTGCATGCCTTCTGGCGTCATTCCGTCTACACGGCAGCGCTGGTACAGACCCTTGCCAAGCGCATACCGCCGCAGACACGGCCGCAGCCCGGCATGGTGTACCTCGCCGGGCTGCTGCATAATTTTGGCTTTCTGCTTCTCGGGCACCTGTTTCCACCTGAGTTCAAGCTACTCAACAAGCTGGTCGCGGCGCACCCGGAGTCACCGGTGACGGCCCTGGAAAAATGTGTGCTCGGGATGGGGCAGGCACAGAATATGCTGGAGATGGGCCACGCGCAGATCGGCGCATGGTTGATGTATTCATGGCATATGCCGGACGAGATCATCGTCACCCTGCGGGAACACCACAACCCCGACTACAGCGGTGAGCACGCGATATTGGCGCATCTCGTGATGATCGCAGACCATGTGCTCAAGGGCCTGGAGATCGGTGATGCGCCAGATGCCGATTTACCGCTGCGCTCTCTCGAGATCGTGGGACTCTCCGAAGACACCATCCGGGAGTTCGCGGAGCAGTTGTTCGAGAATTGCAGCTCGCTGGATATGATGGCTCGCCAGCTGGCAACCGGTTGAATCGCGCCGTATCGCCCGATCGCGGTCCGCACCTCCCGTCATTCGCACGCGCCCAGTGAGCCCGGTCGGCAGCGGCGCCGGTCAGTCCAGGTGGCATTGCCCAGCACGGCGCCCGACAGATCGGCGCCGTGGAGGTCAGCCCCACTGAGATCGGCCCTGGAGAGATCGCTGTTGCGCAGGTCCGCACCCATGAGCCGCGCGCGGCTCATGCGGGCCTTGACGAGTAGTGCGTCCCGCAGATCCGCCCCTTCCAGATTCGCCGAGGTCAGCCGCGCATCGCTGAGGTTCGTACCGCGGAGGTCGGCACGCCGCAGATCGCACTGCTCCAGGTTGGCTTGTCGCAGATCTGCACCTTCCAGGACGGTCTCCACCAGTTGTGCGTCATAAAGGCTGGCCTGCAGGATGCTGGCACCGGCCAGCGAGGCCTGGCTCAGCTGCGCGCGATCGGCCCGGATTCGGTCGAGGCGCGCGCCGGACAGGTCCGCACCCTGCAGGTCCGCCCCGGTCAGAATGGCCGCCTCGATCCGCGTATTCGCGAGCTGTGCCTGTCTGAGTGTCGCGAAGCTCAGGTCCGCACCGTACAGATTGGCGTCGCGCAGATTGGTACCGTCCAGGTTTGCGCGCACGAGTGTGGCATTGGCCAGGTCCACCCCGCGCAAATCCTTGCCGGCCAGGTCACAGCGGCTCCAGTCGACGCGCGGCCGCGGCGGGTCGTCGCAGGCGGCCTGCAGGGGCGCTGTACAGACCAGCAGAAGCAATGCCAGGCCGGCTGCTACCCTTGAGGTGGAGGCGCGCGGCGGTAGACGGGCCTGAAACCTGTAGTGGTCGTGTGCCTCCGCCGTCGGTTCAGTCGGTTCACTGGGCAGAGGGTACCACTGGCTGTGGGGTGACATGGGGCCATTGTAGGGGTTGTGTCACCGCCGGGGCAAAGGCGCGGGCGGAATCCCGTGTTTCGTACTGGCGCCGCGGGGTGGATGATCGCCGACGCCTCCCGCGCAAGCAGAGAATTGTCGGAAATGTGGTGGAAATGTGTCAGCTATTTCCTACGCCGCCCCCCGGGCGATGGCCTCGATCACTCGACAGGGTAATCGGATTCGGCCCGTCATACCGCTATAACACTATGTAAATGATATTTTTTATTTGTAGAGTTCGACGTGCGTCGATGGTGGCTCATACAATACAAATCGCTGCTTGTTAAATAAATCGACATAATTTGCCCTCATCGGTCGTTTGGTTTTCGTTCAGCAAGTACGGTAACGTAGCCGCATCACCGGGATCTGTGGCGGGGTAGGGACGAGAAGAGCAACACAAACTGAC